>Ga0207088_1150_pt1 | contig 13012 bp, 12 predicted proteins | sample Alteio_BWMinHeat_52_FD_153564 | JGI IMG/M metagenome (GOLD analysis project Ga0207088, IMG submission 153564) | Enriched cells from forest soil in Barre Woods Harvard Forest LTER site, Petersham, Massachusetts, United States -... | ecosystem: Environmental > Terrestrial > Soil > Temperate forest >... | reverse complement strand
GCACTTAATGTTAACTCTTCAACAAGTAATAATATAAATAAAACAATAAATAGTTTAACTCAGGAAATTCAAAATACAATGAGTCAAACATGTGTACAAGGTATTGCACAAAATCAAGCATTACTAATTGACAATGCACAAAATGCAGTTGTAGAAAATGTAACATTAGACCAAAGTGCCACTGCTTATGTAACGTGTTTACAACAAAGTCAGAACTATAATAATTTAGTATCTAATTTGGCTACCAATCTTAGTCAAACTGCTAGTGCTGAAACACCTAGTTTACTTAGTTTAGGTATAGGTTTAAATAGTAGCACCAGTAGTACTAGTAGCGGTTCATCATCATCCTGTTTAATATGCATTGTCATACTAATGTTTCTTTTACCACTATTGATGGGTGGTAGCAGTAGCAGTAGCAGTAACAGTAGTGAGCAGCAGTAGTGAGCAGTAGCAGTAGTGAGCAGTAGTGACAATATTGATGTCGCTAGTGGTGCTTAGCATAACCACCATTCATAAATATCAATACTAGTATAAATATACAGCATATACACAGAATACAATATATATATGATCCTATTGATGAGTACATAGATGTTGATCCTAATGAATTTAATATATTTGCTTGGTATGTGTATGGTAAATCATTCACATTATATACACTACAATTTCCATAAGAAGAATTGCAACTACTAAGTGCATCTGTAATTACACTATTTATTTTAGCTTGTGTATACTAATCACTTGTGATTGATTGATAGGACCTTTGCAGTTCATCACTGTACTGAATATAACTTTTTGTACAGTATTATTTATAATTTCAGATTTATTTGTAGATGTAGCAGATCCCATATTATATTATATATATATATATATATATATTATATAATGTTCTTAAATTATTCAACTATAATTGTTCTAATTCTCTTAATTTGTATTGTATACTATATGTATTTTGGTATAAATACCAATGAAAGATTCACTAATAAAACAGTTACCAGCGAATGTGGATATGCTTTAAATCAATTACCCACTATCGACACAAATAGAGGTAATTTACACACCATATATGTCAATTTAAACGGTATAAAATATAAATGGGATAATTCCCCTATAAATAGCATAAGATTGACCAATTTTGATTTTGACAGACATACAGTTAATGTTATAATCAATGATACTGAACCAAATTGTAAAACAATAGAGGCCACTGATAACACGATTACTGTCAAAAATGCATATTTGAATCTAGATTTTACGTACTACATGGTGAACAATGATATCTATATGAAAAATACAAATGGCAACTATAAATTACAAATGGTGTAACATACTTATAGTTATTATAAAATTATTATTATATATATAAAATATATACTAATGTCAATTCAATCAATTCAACCAACTCAACCAATTCAGCCAATTGCGACAGGCAGATATTTATCACAACAAAATATCTCTCATATAGAAAAATTAGATGATAATAACATCATAATATCTACATGGATATTTAATAAAATATCAGATTCTCAAATGAATGAGATTGTTAATGAGCTTCAACAAAATCACTTTTCTGTAACACTTTATCAACCATATCATTTAAAAGTTTCTGCAACTGTAGCAAACTTCAGTAGTTTTTTACAAACAGATTTTCATAATTTTATGGATAATATGACACAATCTATATGTTTTTCTCCAACAACTAATATTACCATTCCATCATCTATAAAAAATAGTTTGGTAGATATTTTGGGATTACATACTTTTCCTATTGCGAGTCCTTATTATATATTATATGAGTCAACAACATCTACAACATCTATAACATCCACAACATCTACAACATCTAAAACATCTAGGGTATCAGATATGTCTAAATCATTACCAAATGCATTACCAAATGCATCGTCACAATTTACTCCATTACAAATAGCCACTTTATATAATTTTCCTTCAGGTTTAACAGGAAATAATTTAAAAGTGGGTATTATTGAATTAGGTGGCGGATATAATTTGTCTGATATTACATCATATCTTAGTTTTTTAGGAATAAGTGCTACACCAAATATTACAGCAGTATCCGTTGATGGTGCCACAAATAATCCATCTGATAGATCAGGGGCTAGTATAGAAGTTATATTAGATATAGAAGTTATTGTTGCAATTGTACCCAATGCAGCTATCAGAGTTTATTTTGCTCCTAATACAGATCAAGGATTTTATGATGGCATTCATCAAGCTATACTTGATGGTTGTAAAGTTATATCCATTTCATGGGGAGCTCCAGAAGCAAGTTGGTCATCATCAACACTTACATCATATAATAGTCTATTTCAAACAGCTGATAATAGTAATATTGTAGTTTGTGCAGCTTCTGGCGACAATGGATCAAGTGATGGAATATCTGGAACCAATGTTGATTTCCCAGCTTCTAGTCCATATGTGTTAGGATGTGGTGGTACTGCTTTACAAGCAAATTCATCAGATACAGTTATTACTTCTGAAGTGGTATGGAATAATAATAGTAATAGTAGTGCCAGTGGTGGAGGAATCAGTACAGTATTTAATAAACCTAATTATCAATTGAATGTTGGCACATTTAATTTCAATAACAAACGTGGTGTTCCTGATGTGGCTGGTGATGCTGATCCAAATACAGGATACATATTAATTTATCAAGATAATGAAATTATCGTTGGTGGTACTAGTGCAGTTGCACCATTATGGTCTTCATTGCTGATACGTATCATACAATCTATTGGTACTAATATATCATCTATTCATCAAAAATTATATGCTAATCCCAGTGTATGTCATGATATTACACAGGGTAATAATGGTGCATATTCAGCAATGGTTGGATGGGATGCTTGTACAGGTAATGGATCACCTAATGGTGTATCCGTACTAAATTTATTATCCATTATTAAACCAGTTGTAGCTTTTGTAGCATCACCACTTTCTGGTAACGCACCATTAGTTGTAAATTTTACAGATTTATCCGCTAATAGTCCAACTGGTTGGGCGTGGACTTTTGGGGATAGTGGTACGAGTACATCACAAAGTCCATCTCACACTTATACGAGTGGTGGGACTTTTACAGTATCCTTAACTGCTACCAATACTAATGGATCAACTATATTAACAAAAACTAATTATATCACTGTTCATGGACCTACTGGTCCTACTGGACCTACTGGACCAACCGGTCAAACTGGTCCTACTGGCCCTACTGGATCTACTGGACCTACTGGCGCTACTGGACCTACAGGAACACCTGCACCAGTAGCATCATTTACTGGTTCCCCAACTAGTGGAGTCAGTCCATTAACTGTAAATTTCACTGATACATCCACGAATAATCCAACTAGTTGGTTATGGACTTTTGGTGATAGCAATACAAGTACAATGAAAAACCCCAGCCATACTTATAATAGTGCAAATACTTATACTGTATCACTTAAAGCTACAAATAGTGGTGGATCAAATACATTAACAAAAACTAATTATATCACAGTTAGTTCACCACCTAAGCCAGTAGTATCATTTACTGGCTCACCCACTTCTGGTTTTGTACCATTAGTTGTAAATTTCACTGATACATCTACAAATAATCCAACAACATGGTTATGGAAATTCGGTGATAATTCTACAAGTAATGTAAAAAATCCCACTCATACCTATAATCGCAGAGGTACTTTCAGTGTATCACTTACGGCTACTAATGGTGGTGGATCTAATACATTAACAAAAACTAATTATATCACTGTTAGTTCACCACCTAAAGCAATGGCATCATTTACTGGTTCACCTACTTCTGGTTCTGCACCATTAGTTGTAAATTTCACCGATACATCCACAAATAATCCAACTACATGGTTGTGGAGATTCGGAGATAATTCTACAAGTAATGTAAAAAATCCCACCCATACCTATACTCGTACAGGTAATTTCAATGTATCACTTACAGCTACTAATAGTGCTGGATCTAATACATTAACAAAAACTAATTATATTCATGTAACTAGTGCACATACATCACAACCTACTCCTCCACCAGTAGCAGCATTCACATCTGACAAAGTTAGTGGTAATGCACCATTAACTGTAAATTTCATAGATTCGTCTACGGGTAATCCAACTAATTGGTTCTGGAATTTTGGTAATGGAATTATTAGTGTAGGTAAAAATCCTATTATCACATATTCTAGAGCCGGTAATTATACTGTTACACTAACGGTTACAAATAGTGGTGGTTCTGATAGTATGACACAATTACACTATATCAAAATACAGTAACTTATTATTATGTAACAAATTGTTAATCTTCTATAAAATTTACAATTTATTTAAATTTCATCAACAAAAATAGTATGATTATACAACAACAATAACATAATATATATACAATAATACCTCCAATTGTAGAATAACCCACCTGTGTACCACCAATTGTTACCGATTGGGATAATAAACCACTTAATGAATTAAGTGTCTCATCTGCAGACGATGTAGCAGATGGTGTAGTGGATGGGCTAGTGGATGGGCTAGTAGATGGGCTAGATGATGGACCAGTATAAGTGCCGCCACCAGATCCGGTCTCAGGAGTAATTGTATGTGGAGTTTGAGTACCACAATATTGGGTTAATGATGTACTATTTATCGCAGTATTAGTATTACCACCTAGATTGAATATTTGAGGACAGTAGTTACCACAATTTGTATTATCTGTCATATTCTTTGTTTGGTAACCACTTGTAATGCATGTATTATAAAAGCATTGTGGTTGTGGGATGGTGTTACCATTACTATCCACTGGATTTAAACATGCACATATAGCACTTTTCTGATTTGCAGGTAAGTTACAATAAGAGTGCATGATTGGATCACATGCCCCAGTATTAGATCCACCCCAAAATTGGCCACAATTCGATTGTGTTCCAATATTTGTACAACAATCAACAAGATGATCATTCCATGCCTTAACTCTATTAACTCTAATGGTTGATATTGCATTATGACCAACTACAGTATTGTTTATATTCTGAAGACCACCTGGACCTAAAGTTGTAGTATGTCCATAGTTTGGCGGAGTATTTTCGGCTATCCACATTGTCATATTTGGTGGTATTGCCACATAATTCACTTTATCATTCATATTAAGATTTCCAAGATTATAATTTGTATTAGATGATGGTGATTTAGATACAAGATTATATGTTGTCTCATCAGATGATACTGTTAACGCGGCATGACCACCATCACAACTAGTAGCTGTATATATTATAGGTTGTGGTTCTGTTTCACTATTTATCATATTTGTATAATCATTTTGACAGTCTGGAGCAATTGCCATTATTCTCTTTATATATATATAAGAAATTTATATAAATTTCTTTAACAAAAATAGTATGATTATGCAACAACAACAATAACACAATATATATACAATACCACCTCCAATTGTAGAGTAACTTATCTGTGTACCACCAATTGTTACTGATTGAGATAATAAACCACTTAATGAATTAAGTGACTCGTCTGTAGATGGTGTAGTGGATGGTGTAGTAGGTGGGCTAGAAGGTGGGGTAGATGTAGATGGTGGACCAGTATAAGTGCCGCCACCAGATCCGGTCTCAGGAGTAATTGTATGTGGAGTTTGAGTACCACAATATTGTGTAAGTGCTTGATTGCTTATCGCAGTATTGGTATTACCACCCATATTATATATTTGACTGCAATATGTACCACAGCTTGTATTATCTGTCATATTCTTTGTTTGGTAACCACCACTGATGCATGTATTATAAAAACATTGTGGTTGTGGAATTGTGTTACCATTACTATCTATTGGATGGAAACATGAACATATATCACTTTTCTGATTAGCTGATAAATTACAATAACCTCTCATGATTGGATCACATGCTCCAGTGTTAGATCCACCCCAAAATTGTCCACAATTCGCCTGTGTTCCTTTATTTGTACAACAATCAACAAGATGATCATTCCATGCTTGGACTCTATTAACTTTGATGGTAGTAGCTGAATCGTTCCCAAGCACAGTATCATTCAAATTATGAAGACCTCCTGGACCTACAGTTATAGTATGTCCATAATTTGGTGGGGAATTTTGAGCTAACCACATTGTCATATTTGGCGGTACTGCAACAACATCTAATGAATCGTTAAACCCCATCGGTCTAAGATCATATGTTGTTTCTTCAGATGAAACTGTTAATGATGTTTGAGCACCTTTACAGTCAATATTTTTAAAAATTATGGGTTGTGGTTCACTTTCACTATTTATCATAGGGGGATAATAATTTTGACAACTTGCGTTTAAATCACTCATTTTATATAATAACATTACATTAAATTTTATTATATAAAATTATTTTGTATCTATTGATAAATCATATACATTAGATACATCATATACATTAGATACATTAGATAGATCAGCAGCTACATCTGATAAATCTGATACATTAGATTGTTGTGTAAAATTAGATTTTAAATCTGGTGATGTCTGATCAATTATATCATCAACATCTTTCTCTATAAAATTGACAATTTCCTTAACCGTATTAGTATATATATCTAATATCATACATTCTTCTATAAACTTTTGTTTATTATACATAAACAATTCATAAGAATCTTGTAAGCCATAATTTAACACATAGTTAGTAGTTATATTATTGTCATTATTGTTGATATCATCATCTAAATTCTTGAAATCGTATGATAATTTTAATAACATTGTAAAATATTTAGAAATTTTCTTAATTTTATTTACACTTTTATCATCACCACAACCTATACACCATCCTAAACTAAATGTCATCTCACACAATGATCCTAATTTTTTATTTATATAATTATTAAAAGATTCTCTGTTAATCTGCACAATTTTTGAAAATTTATCTTTCAAATCATTATCATTCTTAATATACCATTTTGATACATCACCATTCGCTTTTTTATCATTTATTTCAAATTTGTGTTCATTGAGTATGTTGTTGTAATTTATCCCATCATAATATATATTCATAATGTTAGTATATATTTTAACAGCCACCTCTTTTGATACTGTATTTTTAATACTTTCTAAATTTTGACACAGGGATTTATTTGATGCTATAATAATGGTATTCACCAACGTATTATAACACTCTAAACCATGTTTGGAGATAAAAAATGATTTGTTTTCAAATACATTTAATAAAATTTGTATAAATTGTATACACGAAGCAGCATAATACCCTTGTAATGATATTTGATTTTTTTTATTTTGACTGTTCATTATTGTAAGTAGTAAAATTGGTAAAATCAAATCTATCTTCTTTAATTCACTATACAAAATAGTATGGATATTTTTATCTGGGTTAACAGTTTCATCAAATAAACAACTTCTTTCTTTAATAAATTTAATAAGACTCTCTTTATATTTTATTAATCTACTCATAATATACTATTTTTATAATATAATTTAAATATCAAGATTAACACACATTGGTTTAAAATATATAAACCAATATTATATATACAATGGATGAATTCATTAATTATTTTATCAATGTTATAAGTCAACCGATTAATATAGATAAGTATAATAATCTAATCAGCTACGGATATGATAATATAAAAATATTGATTGAAAGTGTAAAAAAATTATTGCATACACATAATTTGTCTGATATAGATATTAAAACACCCTACTCAGATGAAGTGTTTGATTTAACAATCAAAAATATTACCAATAATAAAATTAATCAGACCGATCAGACCGATAGTCAAAAATTATCATTTATTAGATTATGTGTGTACAAACTTTTAAATCATAATAACAAATTCATATTATATGAAAAAGATGAATTGAATAATCCCACTACACATATAACTTATATTGCTATTGTAGGCGATACAGAACACAAAATAAAATTGTTCTGTTTATATATAATAATCTTTTACCTCGAGTCCAAAATTAGAAAAGCAGTGTTGAAAAACAAGTATAAAAAAACAAATGTTGGTATAGATTTTGAGTTTACTAACAGAGTAATTTCATTAATGCAGATTAATTTTGAACATTATGCCAATAAAAAGAATCCCACTAATAGTTATATATGGATAGTTAATCCTGGTAAATTTACTAAAAAACAAACCAAAATATTGGTTAGATATTTAATGTTAAATAATACTGTTTATAAAATACTCCATGGCCCAGAATCATTAGATATTCCTTATATGTATGGTGAATTATTTAATAATCAAAAAGATAAAATTTTAAGATTTACTAAAAAAGTGTATGATACTAGATTTTTGTGTGAGTATTTTAAATCAAGTGTTGGTGATGATAAACGGTGTTCAATATATGATGCATTAAAATATTTTAATATCATATCAGAAGAAAAATTAAAGGATTTAGTTGATACCAATGAATCAATGGGACCAGTGCAAGATATAAACTGGAATATTAATAAACTAAGCAGTTTTCACACCAAATATGCACTATATGATGTATTATATCTACAACACTATTTGTATGGCATATTTAAATATATCACAGAAAAAACTCCTCAAAATATACCCTCTTATCGTTATATTATAGAATTAATTAGATTCATTTTTATAGAAAGGCGTGAGGTAACAGATATTGTAGAAAAAGCAAAGCAAAATATTAACCCTATAAATAATTATATGATTAAAGTTAAAGGTGAAAATTATACACTAATTACTGTATATAATAGTGTTATAGAAAACACATACATCGAGTTAAATACAGAGTTAAATACAGAGTTAAATACTGAGTTAAATACTGATAAAACTGATAAAGCTAATAAAGCTAATAAAATAGATATCGATTTTATACAATCAATAAACTATTTCAAAACTTATATAAGTGTGTTATTCAAACATATTGTCTATTATATAATCGGAACAAACTACACTATATACAAGACCAAATTTGAGAAATTTGATTCCATATACAATTTAGATGAGATGTATAAAGAATTGAAAGATAATGGTTTTCATAAAATAGAAAAATTGTTGAAATTGTTTGAAAATGAAATGATTAATAAAATAAAAATGGCATATATCAAGTAAACAATACATTCAAATTTACAATTTACAACTTACAACTTTCAACTTACAACTTACAACTTACAACTTACGACCTACATGATCTATGATTAATAATCATTAATGCCCATAATAATACCGCCACTAATGCAACCGTAATAGTTATAACATTTTTGTTATTGTTCGGATGTTTATATATTTTAGTCACACATATATTGTCTTCCATTAAAGAGTTAAGAATATATATAATTAATATATATATATTTTTGAAATTATAATTACTATATTTAAAATTTGAGTGATGAGATACTAGCCTCATTTTGAGTAGCAACTCCTAATTTGACTTCTTTTTTGTTAAAATCCATAATTATTGCATAAATAACGTACAACACAAGTATAATTATAGCTAATTTGAGAATATTTTTAATCATATCATTTGATGAAAAACCAAATCCTTCTATTATATTAATGGGATTTGATTCATAGCATCTTCTGTTAGAGGTTTGATTATCATATACGCGATTTGCATACAATGATCGATTATCCATGGGATATTGTAGAGTAGAACGCTCATCTTTAGAACAGTTTTCGTAATTATTACAGCTCATAAATTATTATAATATATACATAGATAAATTTTAAACAATCACTAAATATTTTATATTAAATATAGAAATTTATACTATTTTTTCTATACTACTTATATATTTAATTAATGCAAGATTTTAGCGATATTAACAGAGAATATGGCCCCGAATACAGATATATGTCACCGCCAAATATGCCAGGTGTAAGACAACTTTATGGTGTTCAGGAACCAAATTATCACGTCAGTGGTATGAATTGTGGTGGATATTTGGGTCCTAATTGGATTCCTCCAAATAATTTGCCAATGATTAGAAAAATGCATTTACGTAACCAACTAGAAGGATTTGGTTCTGGATGTGCAGGTTCATTTGGTAATTTATTAATTACAATTATCGTTTTATGTATCATAATTACATTGGCTATGTACTTTCTTAGTGAGAAGAAAAAAACCATCTACTAACTCTATCATATAAAATTAGATAAGGATGTGTAATTCATTTGATGTTCTTGTCATCGCAGTATACACACACCGTTTTGCCTCATTATCATTATTATTTAAAAATATATCACTTGCATCTATAAACACATCATAAAAAGTGGATCCCTGTGATCGATGAGATGTGATACTAAATGATATATTGACATCAGCAAAAGGATCCACAAATCGTTTACTCCATTCTCTCCATAAGGGTTTAATAACATGTTTATCGATGAATGTCATTTGGTCCTTCAAATAACTACGATAATAATTTCGTAACTGTTTAATCTTGTCACCAACAAAATTTTTATCAAAATTTAAAGTATCAATTGAATTTTTTTTAATAACATACACTTGATAGACTTTCGGTACTGTATTTATTGTTTCCTCCATCAATTTATGAACATACAATTTCCACACATTGTATTTTCTACACGTTTTCTTATTAAATAGTTGTATAGTTTTTCTATATTGATCCTCTATCAATCTATAATTAGATACTTTTTTTAATTTATTTGGCAATATTTCATAAAATGGCTCACTAACTCTGATAACTTCTTCTAGTTCAGATACTTTAATTTGTTCAGAAGTATAGAATCTTTTATTATCCATAATTTGTGTCTCACTAATATTATAAAAATCATTTAATATCAGTATATCACCCTTTTCATATTCTTTTAAATTAGTTCTTCCAAATAATATCTGTCTAGCCTTGTTGTTATTTTCATCCGTTTGTTTATTAGTCCATGTTAGTATTATTGTGTTGTGATCACCATTAGTACTCTTAAAATACTCTAAGCACTTTTTAAACCATTGTGTATTTAATTTATTTGTACCCTTCACATATTTATATATTTTAACTTTGGATCCAGCATACTTACCAATTTTAGGCTGATAATTTGGGTCTGTTATCCATTGTCTAACCTCATTACACACCCCAATCACATTATTATCACTACTTCTGACAATTTCCGTTAATGTTATTGATTGTTGACCCAATATATCAGTTTGTAATTGAATAAATTTACCATTATTTTCATTTTTACCATTAGATGAATTGTCATTAGAATAATTATCATCGTATTGTGTATATTTATTAAATAGATCGCGATCAAAATCTTTAGCGTCTTTTGCAAATATAATACTATTCTTTTCCCCGACTGGCGGGAGTTGAGCAGGATCACCAACGAACAAAATTTTTGGAACCCTTTTAACAACTTCATCTTTACCCATACTTTGTAACTGATTTCTAATATCATCAAATATATGTATTATAATTTGTAAGGATAACATAGAACACTCATCTATAACTACTAAATCATAATTGTATATACTACCTTTTGATTGTTTAATAAAAACTCTCTCACCATCGACATCAAAATCATTTTTAAAATTTAAGAGTTTGTGAATAGTTATAAAATTCACACTTATACCTTTCTTTTCTAACATATCTAATTGATCATTCAAATTAGTATTATCCAGCTTATCTGATTTATCCAATTTGTCTGATTTATCCAATTTGTCTGATTTATCCAATTTGTCTGATTTGTCCAATTTGGCTGGATTGTCTAATAAACCACTAATGTCATTCCTAAATTTTGATTTCATAATATTCACCGCTTTGTTTGTAGGTGCAGTGAACCCCACTGATTTTATAAAATTATTAACAATCAAATAATGTATCAATTTTGTAATTAATGTAGTTTTTCCAGTACCTGCATAACCATACAATCCATATGTTTTAACATCGTCATTGTATAAGAAATAACAAATATTTTTAATCCCCTCGATTTGACCATTTGTAAATTGAATATCATCCTTATTATGAGCAATGATACCATTTAATAAGTGTTGTATGTTTACATCATCTACGCCGGTACACACATCATGACCAAATACATTATGAAGATGTGAAAATATGTTTTTACTCATAAGTAAAAATTCATTCCTGACATCATTCTGTTGAGTATACAATTCAGCATTTTTAATCTTATCAACGATCTGATTGTATCTTCCCATATTAACTATACTACCACCTATTTTTAAAAAATTTATCATATGTGTATATTCCAACATATCAATTACACCACAATTTATTAGTTTTGCTAATAGTTTTAAATATTGTGTTTTACCAGCATCACTTATACTCTTTTGACCTTTATTTGATTTAGTTGGATTTTTGGTTTTATTTTTTTTTTGGAAATAATATGTTATATCCATTTATAAATATGTACTTGTTATCTGTTTAAATATCCTTATACAATAGATTTAAAGATATTTAAAAAATCAATTATTTTGTCTTCATTAGTTTGTATTCATTTTTACACAAATTGTTGTTAGTTGATATATTCATAGCTATAAATAGTTTATATAAAAAAATAAAGAAATAAAAAATAAACAATTGAACAAATAAACAAATATATAGGTTCCAGATGATTTATTTATCCGATCTCGTAACCTTTGATTGTTTCTTATTTGTTGTAGCTGATTTTTTGATGGGTTTGGATGAACTCTTTTTTTGTTCTTCCTCCTCATCAGCTACATCATCATCATCATCTGATATGATTTTTTTCCCATTACCTTTTTTAGTTGTTGTATTTGTAGAGTTTTTTGTGGAACTTTTTATAGAACTTTTTGTAGAATTTGTTATAGGTTGTTTCTTTCCATTTTTGGCAGATTTTGCTTTAGTATCCGCTTCATCATCATCTGCACATCAATTCGTTTTGCATGCTAAGAGGAAAACATTAGATACACAATCTGTGGTATATGCTGTCAGAAACAGATTCTCCGGTAATCTCGCCCACGAAATGTGTATCTAATGTTTTCCTCTTAGCATGCAAAACGAATTGATGTGCAGTAATT
>Ga0207088_1149_pt1 | contig 13135 bp, 13 predicted proteins | sample Alteio_BWMinHeat_52_FD_153564 | JGI IMG/M metagenome (GOLD analysis project Ga0207088, IMG submission 153564) | Enriched cells from forest soil in Barre Woods Harvard Forest LTER site, Petersham, Massachusetts, United States -... | ecosystem: Environmental > Terrestrial > Soil > Temperate forest >... | reverse complement strand
TAATGGATTGGTTAGTATTGCCAATGCTGGCCAAAACTGGTTTAATGGTTTAATTGATGCAAGCCCAGTGAAGTCAGAGGATGACTTGGCCAATAACGTTATTGAAATGTATCAAAAGTTTTTTGAGAATGCTCAATCATATCTGAAAGTACAGCAAACTTTTTATCAAGAGCAGTTGAACTTGTGGCAGGAATTTTTTCATCCAGAAAAATCTGATGTTGTTGCAGGGATAAAAAATTCTTTTGATAAAAGATTTGCGGATAAAGATTGGGAGCAAAATCCATTTTTTGCATATATCAAGCAAAATTATATGGAGATGGCAGATTATTTAGCTGCATACATTGCCAAATCTGATGCAGATGAGAAAAGCAAGAAACGCTTAGAATTTTTTATGAATCAGTATCTAAATGCGATTGCACCAACGAATTTTGCTTTAACTAATCCAGAAGTAATTAAAAGTGCCGTTGGCAGTGGTGGAATGTCCCTGGTGGAAGGGATGAAGAATATGATGACGGATATGAATAACGGTTATATGAAGATGACGGATGAGAATTTGTTCAAGGTTGGCGGTAATTTAGCGGTAACCCCGGGCAAAGTAATATTCAGAAACTCATTAATTGAATTAATCGAATATAAGCCAGGGACAGACAAAGTTTATAGTATCCCGCTGCTTATTATTCCACCTTGCATAAATAAATATTATATTTTTGATTTACAGCAAAATAATTCAATGGTTAAATATTTGGTTGAGAATGGTTAACATGTATTTCTGATTTCTTGGAAATCTGCCGATTCATCAATGCGGGAATTTGCTTGGGATGAGTACGTTAATTTAGGGGTGATCAATGCCATAGAAGTGGTTAGAGAGGTGTCAGAGACTGACAAAATTAATACACTTGGATATTGTTTAGGTGGAATAATTTTAACCACAGCAGCATTGGTTTTGCAACAGAAAAAACTTGATTACATTAATTCGATGGGGCATATGACGGTGATGTTAGATCATGCGGTGCCTGGAGATATTTCGTATTTTATTGATAAAGAGTTATTAGCTCTTGAAACCGCGCAAAAATTTGGTGGGGGGATTATGTCGGGGAAAATTATAGCCCAAACGTTTTCAGCCTTACGTGCCAATGAAATGATATGGAGTTACTGGATTAATAATTATTTGCTCGGAAAAACTCCTGATGCGTTTGATATCTTATATTGGAATAATGATTCTGCCGACTTGCCGGTTTTAATGCACGAGTTTTTGTTAAAAAGATTGTACTTAGGGAACGAACTGGTACACGGTAAATTAGTGATAGATGGAATAAAGATGCAGTTGACGAAATTAGCGCTGCCTACTTATATTTTTGCAGCACAAAAAGATCATATTGTGCCATGGCAATCGGCATTTAAAAGCCTTAAATATTTGCATGGTCCACTGCGCTTTGTTTTAGGGGCCTCAGGTCATACTGCTGGAGTGGTTAATCCGGTGTCGGCGAATAAGCGCAATTATTGGGTAAATGATGACATTACAGCGACGGCTGAAGATTGGTTTTTGCAGGCTAAAGAAATATCGGGAAGCTGGTGGAAAGATTATAATAATTGGCTCACCCAATTTTCTGGGCCACAAAAAAGCGCACCTAAAAATCAAGGTAATGTAAAATATAAACCACTTATGGATGCTCCAGGAGAATATGTTTTAGCCAAAGCAATGCCGATCCCGATGTCGTCATATGTTTAAAATTTATAAAATAATTTGTTATAAAGGGTATTTATGAATGATATAGTAATTGTAGCTGCAAAGAGAACTGCGGTTGGTAGTTTTTGTGGTAGTTTGGCTAAATTTCCCGCAACCGAACTGGGATCGATAGTAATAAAAGCGCTACTGGAAGAGACTAAAGTAAATCCAGCAGACATCTCTGAAGTTATTTTGGGGCAAGTATTAACTGCTGGGGTGGGACAGAATCCAGCGCGTCAAGCTGCGATTAAAGCTGGTTTACCAGTTGCTGTTCCAGCTCTTACCATAAATCAAGTTTGTGGCTCTGGCTTAAAAGCCGTACATTTAGCCATACAGGCAATTAGAAGTGGGGACGCTAAAATTGTTATTGCGGGTGGACAGGAGAATATGTCATTAGCGCCGCACCTTTTACCTGGATCTAGAAACGGCTTTAGAATGGGTAATGCGACTTTAATTGATTCGATGGTCCAAGATGGCTTGACTGATGTTTATAACAATTATCATATGGGGATTACGGCCGAAAATGTTGCCGAAAAATATAATATTAGTAAAGAAGAGCAAGATATTTTTGCCGTAAATTCGCAAAATAAAGCGGAAAATGCAAAAAATAGTGGAAAGTTTAGAGATGAGATAGTTCCAATTCAGATCCCACAAAAAAAAGGTGAGCCAATAACCTTTGCTGCTGATGAATTTGTTCGTGATGGGACAACACTAGATGCAATTAGTAAACTAAAACCAGCATTTAAAAAGGATGGTGGTACGGTTAGTGCGGGCAATGCCTCAGGGGTAAACGATGGTGCTGCTGCTGTTATGCTAATGAGCAAAGAAATGGCCGATAAATTGAATTTAGAGCCACTGGCGTATATAAAGGCGTATGCTTCAGCTGGGCTAGCTCCAGAAATTATGGGAATGGGTCCGGTATATGCAACGAAAAAAACGCTAGCTTTGGCAAATTGGAGTATTGATGAGATTGATTTGATCGAAGCAAACGAAGCATTTGCCGCACAAGCCATTGCAGTTAATAAAGAGTTAGGGCTTGATCCATTAAAGGTTAATGTTAATGGTGGTGCTATAGCCATTGGGCATCCAATTGGTGCTTCAGGCGCTAGAATTTTAGTAACATTGCTGCATGAAATGAAGCGCTCGCAAGTGAAAAAGGGTTTAGCTACTTTATGTATTGGCGGTGGTATGGGTGTTGCATTAGCAGTGGAGCGAAAATGACTTATGTAATTACAGAATCTTGCATTAACTGCAAGTACACAGATTGTGTTGATGTTTGTCCCGTAGATTGTTTTAGGTCAGGCCCCAATTTTTTGGTGATTGATCCAGATGAATGTATTGACTGTACCTTATGCGTTGCGGAGTGCCCAGTTGATGCGATTTACCCTGAAGACGAAGTGCCTGCGAGTCAGCAACATTTTATTCAATTGAATGCAGAACTAGCTAAACATCCAAACTGGAAGCCTATAACTAGCGCTGTTGCAGCACCTACGGACGCTGATGATTGGGCTAAGATTCAAGAAAAAGCACATTTACTTGATCGTAATGGCGCTTAAAATTTACACTGGTGCCAATACATGACGACAAAAGAAAATACTACTAGTACAGCATTGATGCCATTGTCATCAATGCTGGTTCCCTCAAGTAGTAGTCTTGAATCTTATATAGCGTTCATTAATAGCATCCCACTTTTAACTCCAGAAGAAGAATTCTCCTTAGCTGAAAAATGGAGCAAAGAGGAGGATGTTGAAGCTGCTAGATTTCTGGTTATGTCACATTTAAGGCTTGTGGTATCAATTGCTAGAGGTTATTCAGGCTATGGGTTACCTTTAGCTGATTTGATTCAAGAAGGTACCATCGGTTTAATGAAAGCGGTAAAACGTTTTGATACCAGGAAAAATGTCCGCCTTGTCACATTTGCAATCTATTGGATTAGATCTGAAATCAATGAATATGTGATAAAAAATTGGCGCATTGTAAGAACGGTCACGACAAAAACTCAAAGAAAATTATTTTTTAATTTGCGCTCTTTGCGTGAAGATGTTGGTAATTTATCGGAAGAAGAAGCGAACCGGATTGCTAATGATCTAAATGTTAGTCGCGATGAGATCGTTGATATGAATATGCGCTTAACTGGCCATGATGTGAGCTTAATCTCCGATAGTGATGATGAGTTTGCTCCAGGGGACTGGTTAACTGATGAAGAAAATATGCCGGAGCGAATTATCGAAAAAAGAAATATTGGTGTGCTGCATCATGATGGAGTTAGTGAGGCTTTAGGTGCTTTAGATGAACGCAGCAAAGACATAATAATGTCTAGATGGTTGGCTGATGAGAAAGAACAAAAAACCCTACATGATTTAGCCGATAAGTATGATATATCGGCAGAGAGAGTGCGGCAAATTGAGACCCGTGCTATGCAAAAAATGAAGGAATATTTATCTGAACATGGTTATAATGAATAAATATTTAATCATCTCTCTTCTATCTCTAATCTTCATGTTAAAAGCTAATGCTGACGACTTATTTATTATTAAAAATATAAAAGTAACTGGTTTACAGCGAGTTGAGCTGGGAACAGTATTTAATTATTTGCCGGTTAAAACCGGGGATATGTTAACCAGTAAAAATTGTGATGAAATCATAAACAAGCTCTATCAAACTGGCTTTTTTAAAGATATTCAAATTGCCCGAGAGAATGATACTTTAGTAATACAAGTCAAAGAGAGACCAATTATTTCAGAATTGACCGTAACCGGAGATAAAGCTTTTGATCATGATTTATTAATGAAATCACTAAAAGAAAATGGACTATCTGAGGGGCATATCTTTGATCAAGGAGTTTTAAATGGCGCTGTTTTTGGCATGAAATCAGAATATTATAATCGAGGTTTGTATTCGGTTGTGATTACCCCTAAGGTTATTCAACTCGAGAGAAACCGAGTTTCAGTTAATCTAGCCATTGATGAGGGTGCGCCATCTAAAATTACTTCAGTTGAAATTGTGGGGAATAAAAAAATGTCCACAAGTACGATTAAATCATTAATGTTTTTATCTACGGGAAATATATTCTTAAGCTGGTGGTATAAAGATGATCAGTATTCAAGTGATAAATTAAATGGGGATCTTGAAGCCATAAAATCATATTACTTAAATCATGGTTATATAAATTTTAAAATAGATTCCGTTCAAGTACAACTAACGCCAGATAAACGACATGTTTATTTGACGTTGAAAGTGTCAGAGGGTGAGCAATATCGGATTAAGAGTGTAAAAATTGCTGGAGATTTAAGGAATGTTCCCTTAGAAAAATTACAACCATTAATTTTAATTAAACCCGGTGATATTATTGATCAAGCCAAAATAAATAAAACAATTGATAGTATGAAGACAGAGATTGGCAATTATGGTTATGCCTTTGCTTCGGTTAATGTGGTTCCGGATGTTGATAATAAAACCCATGAAGTTGCCTTTACCTTCTTTGTTGATACTGCAAAGCGGGTATATGTTCGGCATATTAATATTTCAGGAAATGACAAAAGCCGCGATGTTATAGTTAGAAGAGAAATGCGGCAAAATGAGGATTCCTTATATAATGCTGCGGACATTGCCCGGTCAAAAGATCGCTTAAATCTACTCGGCTATTTTAAGACTGCTGATGTATCAACGACACCAGTTGCAGGTAGTACGGATCAGATTGATGTTGGTGTCAAGGTTGATGAAATTAATACTGGGAGTATTAATTTTGGGGTTGGGTATGCAGCTGGTGAGGGAGCGCTTTTAAATGGGTCGATCTCACAAGCTAATTTATTTGGTTCAGGCAAATCGGCAACATTATCTGCAAGTACCAGTTTATTAAATACGAATTACACCTTATCCTTTACTGATCCATATTTTCAGCCCAATGGCACCAGCCTTGGCTACGATTTATATGATAGTGAATTTACGCCCAATGCATTAAATATTAGCCCATATGCAACAAATACTCTTGGTGCTAGAGCCAGAATTGGTGTTCCGGTGTCTGAATTTGATAAAATTACTTTTGCGGGTGGCCTTGAAGAACAACAAATTAGCTTAGATAGTAACAATGTCCCACAAAGATTTATTCAGTTTACCAATCAATATGGAGGTTCTTTGCTTGAAGTTCCAATTTCGGCAACTTGGGCGAGAAATACCACCGATAGTATGTTGTGGCCAATGAGTGGGGCCAGCTTTAATGAAAAGTTAGATAGTGTTGTACCGGGAGTAGGTGCACAATACTATCGCTTTACTTCAAATAATACCTGGTTTATCCCAATCAATGATGACTTTGTGATAAAAACTAATGCTCAGTACGGGATGATTAATGCATATGGCGGAAGCACGGTACCATTTTATCAAAACTATTTCCTCGGTGGGATTGGGCAAATCCGAGGCTATAATGTGGCAAGTTTAGGGCCTAAAGATATTGATGGCATGTCCATTGGTGGAACTAGTGAGGCAGTCTTATCCAATGAATTAATGTTTCCATTACCCGGATTGAAGGATGATAGATTAATTCGCTTAAGTGTGTTTTATGATACCGCTTCTCTCTGGGGTGGAAATCAATTTAATCTAAGTCCAGCACAGAATTTTAGGGCCAGCTATGGTCTTGGCGTAACGTGGATATCTCCACTAGGGCCAATAAAAGTAAGCTATGCACTACCGATGTTTAATCAACCAAGTGATCAATTGTATCCATTCCAGTACATGATGGGTACTACCTTTTAGCGGTTTATATGTTGGATAGTAGCTTGTGTTAAAACTAAACATGCTAGTATTAGTAAGTCCTTTTTTTCTTAACTATGTGTCAAAAGATCGTAAATTTATTATACATCTAGGGATTTGAATATTGTAAAATGATGGGCTGTGGTTAATTATTTGTAACTACTCACTAATATGTTACTGCCAGGATATCAAGATGCTAATGAGGAACATTGAAATAAAAAACGATGAAGTGTAGATATACTACATGAAGAGTTTTTTGTGAAATGTGATGAAATTAGCGCTTGATAGGCTGAGTAGTAACAATTATTTTGAAGGGCTAGCATGAAAAAGATTCTATTGGGGTTAATGTTATTAAGTACAACTGTTACTTTTGCTGATGAGTTTAAACTAGGTTACGTTGATGTAAGTAAGGTTTTTACCACATCAAAGCCAGCGATTGCGGTGCAGCAAGCATTAAAAGTTAAATTTGCCCCACAACAACAAAGTTTACAAGCGATGAATAGTAAGCTTGTAAGTGAACAAGCTGCAATGCAAGTTATTATGAAAAAAGCTCCGGATTTAGAAAAACTAGCTCCAGCTGATAGAGCTAAACTCGAAGCTCTTGATACACAGTTTCAAAAAGATCAAGCGCAGTTTCAAAAAAAATATATGGTATTTCAACAATCTTTGCAAAGAGCCCAAGATTTTGCTTCAGCTAAAGTCTTGAGTAATGCTAATACGATTTTGAAGGGGATTAGTGATAGAGGCGGGTATGATTTAGTTTTAACTTCAAATCAATTAGTCTACGCCAAACCTAAATATGATCTAACTGACCAAGTTATTGCGAAATTAAATACGATGGATACTGCAAGTTTAATTAAACAGCTAGACAATATAGAAAATCAACCATTGACGCAAAAACCTGGGATTCAAGCTCCGATGGGTTCTGTAAATGGCAATAGATATTAATTTAAAAAACAAAGTAATGCATTACCAATTCATTGTTTTTGTATATTTAGCCATGAGCACAAAGCCTGTAATTCATATTACTCGGGGCTACGGATTGATAATTAGATCATACAATTGTTTCGAGTAGCAAAGATGATAGAGTATAAATTATCTGAGATAGTAGCTAAATTTGGTGGAGTGCTTGAGGGGGCTGATTGCCTTATTTCAGGAATTGCACCAACCGATTTAGCTAGTACAGAGCAAATAACTTTTATCACTGACGATAAATATAAAAATGATCTAGAAATCTGTAATGCTGCCGCGGTAATTTTGAGTAATAAACATGCACAGAGTACCAAATTACCGAAGATAATTACGGATAATCCATATTTATATTTTAGTTTTGTGAGTAATTTATTTAATCCAGCAAAACTTTTACCCCGTGGAATTAAAGATACCGCTAAGATAGATGAATCTACTGAGATTGGTCCAGATGCAGCGATTTCGGATTATGTAGTTATTGGCAGAAATAGTAAGCTTGGAGCAAGATGTCAAGTCTATTCAGGTGTTGTGATTGGTGACAATGTTTTAATTGGTCAAAATGTCCTGATTTATCCAAATGTGACGATATATGATAATGTCAAGCTTGGGGACGATTGTGTAATTCATGCGGGGACTGTGATTGGCAGTGATGGTTTCGGTTATGCACCGGACTCTAAAAAACATTATAATAAAATCCCGCAAATTGGTGGTGTGATTATTGGCAACAAGGTAGAAATCGGTGCTAATACCACAATTGATTGTGGCACATTGGCACCAACAATTATTGAAGACGGTGTCATTATTGATAATTTAGTGCAAATTGCCCATAATGTCAAGATTGGTGCCCATAGCGCGGTTGCGGCGAATGTAGGTATTTCTGGTAGTACCATAGTTGGGAAGCACTGTACCTTAGCCGGTGGAGTTGGCCTCACTGGGCATATTGAACTTTGTGACCATACCGTGATCGGTGGTGCGACCAATATTGGCAAATCGATTAGCAAACCTGATTTATATATGGGGGTTTATCCAGCTTCATCATATAAAGATTGGGCAAAAAGTGCGGTACATGTAAAAAACCTGTCGGTAATGCAACAAAGAATAAAAGACTTAGAAGAAAAATTACACAAACTATTGGAAGGAAATAGTGCAAATGATTGAAAGAAAAGAGTTACCGATTCAAATTTTAGATATAATGGAATATATGCCACACCGCTATCCATTCTTATTAGTTGACCGAGTAGTTGATATCGATTATGGTAAAAGTATCAAGGTGCTAAAAAACGTGACGATAAATGAGCATTTTTTTCAAGGGCATTTTCCACAATTCCCAGTTATGCCGGGAGTGTTAATTATTGAAGCAATGGCGCAGAGTGCTGGAATACTAACTGTTTTAAGCTTTGGTGCCAATAAAGTGGATGAAATATGTTTTTTTGCGGCGATTAATGATGCCAGATTTAAGCGCCAAGTTATACCAGGAGATACGCTTATTTTTAATATTGAGCTGGTAAATACTAAAAGTGGAGTGAGTAAGTATGCGTGCACTGCTACAGTAGAAGGTGCAGTTGCGGCAACTGCAGAAATAATTATTGTAAAAAAGAAAATAGCATAATGACAAATAATATCCATAAGACAGCTATTATTGAGGATGGTGCAATTATTCAGGCGAATGTTAGCATTGGCCCATATACTGTAATTGGCCCAAATGTTGAAATTGGTGAAAATACGATAATTGGTGCCCATGCTAATATTTCTGGTCATACCAGGATTGGTAAAAAAAATAGAATATCTGCGTACACGTCAATTGGCGATGCGCCACAACATCGTGATTATAAAGGTGAACCGACGCGCTTAGAGATCGGGGATAATAATTTAATCCGGGAATTTTGTTCTATCCATCTTGGAACCGTTGGCGGTGGTGGGGTTACTACGATTGGCAACAATAATATGATAATGTGCTACGTTCATATCGCGCATGATTGTGTCATTGGCAACAATACAACTTTTGCCAACAATGTTGCTCTGGGTGGACATGTTGTAATCAAAGATTTTGCAACTCTTGGTGCTGGTTCAATGATACATCAATTTAGTATTATTGGTGAATATACGATGCTAGGTGGAGTCACCGGCGTTGATAAAGATATTCCACCATACATTATAGCTGTGGGGTATCGAGCAGAACCACGTGGGATTAATAGTATTGGGATAAAAAGGCATAATTTTTCGGTAGAGCAAACAGAAAATATAAAAACTGCATATAGAATTTTATACCGGAGTGATTTGCCCTATGAAGAAGCAAAAGCTAAAATTACCGAGTTGGCAAAAACTCAGAGTGAGTTGCTTGTATTTGCTGAGTTTTTTAAGCAATCCAGTCGTGGTATCATTCGCTAAAAAATTGATTAATTAATCTCTCAAAAAAAACAAATTTATAAGCATTGTTTTATATGAATATTTTATTTCGCTGCTTTGTGAAATTGATTCTAGAGACAGCTTCGATGCTGTGCAGTGTGCCCTTAAGTGGTTACAAATAGTGCATTATAAAATTGCTATTGTGGCCGGGGAAGAGTCTGGAGATCTTCTAGCTGCTAATTTAATGCGTGCGCTTAAAGAACAAATGGATTCCAGCCTGTGCGGGAATGACAAAGGCGGAGGACAGAAGTCGGAGGACGGATGTGTTATAGAATTAATTGGGGTTGGAGGTTCTAGACTTATTCAAGAAGGGCTCACGCCATCTTTTCCTATGGAAACACTCGCTATTGGTGGTTATGGTTTAGATGTAATAACTGCTATTCCTAAAATTCTTCATCTTAGACATAAACTTATACGGCAAATTATCAACTTTAAACCAGATGTATTTATTGGAGTTGACGCACCTGATTTTAATCTCTATCTAGAAAAAAAACTAAAAGAAGCCGGAATAAAAACAGTACATTATGTAAGTCCTACGATCTGGGCGTGGCGTTATAAACGTATTTTTAAAATAAAAAAAGCGGTAGATTTAGTCTTGTGTATTTTCCCGTTTGAAGTTGCTCTCTATAATAAAGAACATATTGCAGCTAAATTTATTGGCCATCATCTAGCTGATCAAATTGAAATGGATATTGATATTGAAAATGCCCGCAATAAAATTATAGATTCCAGCCGCAGTTTATCCTCGGCGGCGATTGAGGACCAGAATAGCAGACAGAAGGCAGAGGACAGGGGACAGAGGGCAGAAAATAATATCGCTTATAATCTCGGCTTGAGTTCGAGGTCAGTTGCTAGCAAATATAGTATCTGGAATGATAAAAAGTCATTTTTAGCCAATGATAGAGTTTTTACGGTTTTAGTTGGAAGCAGAAAAAGTGAAATAGAAAGTCTGGGACAAGTTTTTATTGCAACGTGTAATATTATTGCCCGGCAAATAAAAGATGCGATTTTTCTCTTTCCCTTAGTGAATGAACGCTCTAAAGAAATCCTTCTTAATATTTTGAATAAATCTCAAGTTGAATTTAAGTATCAGGTTCTAGTGAATCAAACTAGTAATGCAATTAAGTCAGCAAATATTGTTTTGGCTAAAAGTGGCACGGTAACACTAGAAGTTGCACTATGCAAAAAGCCAATGGTGATTAGTTATAAAGTATCTAAGTTTACGGCATGGATGATACGGCGTAAAATTTTGATTAAATATGTGGGGTTACCAAATATATTATTGAATGAAGAAGTGGCACCGGAATTATTACAAGAAAATGCAACACCGGATAGCTTAGCTAAGGGTATTATTGATTTGTTTCATGATAAGACGAGGCAAGTGTATGTAGTTAATAAATTTTATGAACTCCATAATACACTTCGTTGTAATGCAAGTAAATCTGCGGCTAACGCTATTTTGGAGTTAATTAATCATGCATCTTGAATGTGGAGTGGATGAAGCAGGGCGTGGACCATTAGCGGGCAATGTTTATGCTGCAGCTGTTATTTTAGATATCAATAATCCAATTATTGGCCTAGCTGATTCAAAAAAATTATCGGCAAAAAAACGGGAAATGCTTTTTGGTGAGATTGTGGCAAAAGCTTTGAGCTACCATATTGCATTTGCTACAACAGCAGAAATAGATAATTTAAATATCCTCCAGGCAACTATGCTTGCAATGCAAAGAGCAATAGATGGTCTAAGGACTAAACCAAATATAGCTTTGATTGATGGCAATAAAGCCCCAAAAGTTAATATCGCATGTAAAACAATTATTGGTGGAGATGCAACAGTTGCCGCAATTTCAGCGGCTTCAATCTTAGCTAAAGTTTCGCGTGACCGAGAAATGTTTGAGATGGATAGCGTCTATCCAGAATACGGATTTGCCAAACATAAAGGTTATGGAACGAAAGAGCATATTGAGGCAATAAAAAAACATGGTCCATGTGTCATTCACCGGCAAACTTTTGCCCCAGTCAATAGTTATCTTGTGCAATCTATATCAAAGCAACTTTATGCACTCACGTGATTGCTGGCGTACTCGTTTTTATGCATTGAAGCAACGCTAATATGCAAAAAGGTGTATATACAGAAAAATATCTAGAACAGATAGATTAGTAATATATTATTTGACAGAGCAGTACATATTGTATATAATGTTGTATATATTGAAAGATGCGAAATGAAGTTTGAGTGGGATGAAAATAAAAATCTAGCAAATATTTGTAAGCATGATTTTGACTTCAAAGATGCTGAAGAATTATTTAGTCACAGTGGTGTATTGGTATTTCATGATAATCGTAAAGATTATAGTGAAATTAGGTATATAGGTTTTGGAAAGCTAAAAGGCAGAATTGTCAATATGGTATTTACTAAAAGAAACGATTTTATCCGAGTTATTTCTTTAAGAAAAGCAAATTTAAGAGAGGTTACGTTATATGAAAAACAGATCAAAAACAAATTGGGATAAAATTGATAATATGAAAGATGAGGATATTGATTATTCAGATAGCCCAGAGGTGACTGCAGAAATGTTTGAAAAGATGGAGTTATGGCATCCTGAAAAAAGAGGCATTTTTATTAGATTAGATTCGGATATAATAGAGTTTTTTAAAAAAACGAGTAAACATTATCAATCTACAATTAACTCAGTTTTAAAAGCATATAAAACTGTAACTGAGGCAAAATTAACGCATAAATAGAATTTTGCAGATTGAAGCCTCAGTTGAACAAATTGTCGGAAGACCTATTATTGGAGAAAATAAGGTGCAGTATACAAAAGTAAAATTTGAAGATAAAATTATCCGTCCGGATGATCTGAGGAAGAAATTAACGGTAATTAAAAGTAAGTCCCCCTTAGTCTTTACGAATGGCTGCTTTGATATTTTACATCGTGGGCATGTTACCTATCTAGCCCAAGCTAGAGTCTTAGGTAATGCAATGATTGTAGCCTTAAATAGCAATGAGTCAGTACAAAGGCTAGGCAAGGGTGTAGATCGGCCGATTAATAGTTTAGAAAATCGGATGGCTGTAGTTGCGAGTTTAGAATCGGTTGATTATGTCACGTATTTTGCTAGTGATACGCCATTAGAATTAATTTTATTGCTAAAACCTGAGATTTTAGTCAAAGGTGGAGATTGGGCGATTAAAGATATTGTTGGGAGTGAGGAAGTATTAGCCAGTGGTGGTGAAGTTCACTCCATACCATTTTTATTTAATACGTCAACTACAGAGCTCATTAATAA
>Ga0207088_1147_pt1 | contig 13202 bp, 14 predicted proteins | sample Alteio_BWMinHeat_52_FD_153564 | JGI IMG/M metagenome (GOLD analysis project Ga0207088, IMG submission 153564) | Enriched cells from forest soil in Barre Woods Harvard Forest LTER site, Petersham, Massachusetts, United States -... | ecosystem: Environmental > Terrestrial > Soil > Temperate forest >... | reverse complement strand
GAGAGGGTGTTGGATTTAGGGGCGTCAGATCTCAAGGAAGAATCTATCTACGCAATGAATGGGCCTCTGGGGATAGCTGCACAGCAATCTTCTATGCAACAGAGGGAGTCGTATTTGGAGTGGGAGCCGAGGCGAAGTGGCTTGTACCGCTTATTCAAGGAGATTTCATCCTGCTTGCTGACTGGCACCGTATCTATTGGGAGACATTTGAATCGGTAGCCCACTTTGGACGAGAGGATCGATTGAAATTTCACCTGGATTCTGTCATCAATCGCTATCTTGCAGCAAGCTTTGAAGGGGGTGTCCACCGCGTTGGAATTAGAAATGTCCCCAATGGATTCACCTCCCTCTTAGCCTCAGGAGATATCTATTTCAACATCTGCATCCCCAATCCTCTTTTCTCGATAAACTATGATCTGGATGCTGAATATGTCTATCAAAGAAAAGTAGAAATAGGAAGCGATGGCCTCCCATTCAATCCTGTCCCCCTGCAGAGTAGAGAGTTTCATACACTCCGTCTTTTTTTTAATTACCAGTGGAGAAGATATTGGTATTTTACAGTTTTTGGGGGGGGGACTTTCAACCGTTTGGGAAGAAATGGTCCCACAGGAGGTGTGAACATTAAATATGTGAAACCCTGTCCCTGTGGATGGGAAGTAGAGGTAGGCGCTTTCAGATATCCAAGCGCTGCGGTAATCAATGCAAACGTTGATTATTTATCCGCTTCTGTGACATTGAGGTTTTAGTATGAGTAATAACATTGAAAAGTCTGAAATAGAGCAAATCGGCCGCTATCCCAAATTTCTGGGCCTTCGCCTTGTCGCCTGGATAGAGATGCTCATTTTCTTCTGTCTCATGTTTGCCATCGCATTTATTTTTAGAATTCCATTCAACTATTTTTCTGTCTCTCCACACCCTTTTTGGATCATTGTTATTTTGATGGCAGCGCAGTATGGCACGAATGAGGGACTTGTTGCAGCTATCATTTCGACATGCGTTTTACTCCTCGGACCGCTTCCTACGCAAGATATCTTGCAAGACCGGTTTCAGTACTTCTTTATCCTTGTAAAAACTCCCCTTCTCTGGTTTATCGCTGCTGTGATTTTTGGAGAACTGCGCAAAAGGCAAATTCGTGAAAGAGACCACCTCAAAAAAAGCGGCTTTGGATGCAGAAGAGAAAGCCGAGACCATAAACAAAGCCTATGATTCCCTGAAAAATGTCAAAGAGCACATGGAGAGACGCCTTGCATCAGAGATGCAAACGGCATTGATGGCATATCAAGCGTTTAAAAAACTGGAGCTACTGAATAAAGTTGACATCATCAAAGGAGCTCTAGATCTTACAAAAGCCCTCGTCGCACCCGAGAAATGCTCGATTTTTCTTCTGGAAGATAATCTATTAAAGTGCATTGCAATGGATGGATGGAATGAGGAAGACCCCTTCTCAGTGCGATTTGGAGCTGATTCTTCTCTTTTTCAAGAGGTCATTGGCAAAGACAGAGTGGTCTCTATTATCAATCCCAATGATCGAAATGCTCTAGGGAAAGAGGGAATCGTCGCTGCCCCAATCCTTGTTCCCGACGAACACAAGGTTTTAGGCATGATAAAGATCGAATCGATTCCCTTTCTTCAATTAAGGCTCTCAACAATTGAATCTCTTCGCTCCATTGGGGAATGGGTTGGAACTGCTTATGCTAGTTATCTTGCTAAACAGGCTGCGGAAGAAGGGCAGTTTGTGAGCGGAAAGAGTGAACTGTTAACAATGAGTTTTTATCAATATGAGAAAGAGTTTCTGGTAAATTTAGGAAAGCGTTTAAAGATCAATATCACTCTGATAAACATCACTCTTGACGATGCCGAAGCTCACTCTCTACCCGAACAGCTTGAGATAGCAAAAACCTTTCGAAGAGTGATTAAAGAGAACTTAAGACTTACAGACCAGGCATTCGAATATGAGGAGAAAGGATCGGAATTTGCAATACTATTAGTCAATACATCATTAGAGAATAGCAATATTGTTCGACATAAAATTGAATCCGCTTTAAAAAAAGAATTAAATAACCAAGTCCATTTTACTTTCCGCCAAACCTCGCTGCATGAAGAAAAATAATATCCTTGACCTTCCCTTTATGGCTTCGGCAACGATCGCTGATACTTCTAAAAATTGGCAATCGATTCTATTCTCCATTTTACTGTTGGGTTTTGAATCTCTTATTCTCTACCTTTACTTAATACAATTCATAAATGTAATCTTCTTTATTATTCTGCATTGTATCGCGCTACTTCTACTTGTTAGATTTGCTTTCTATGCTGCGAAACAAAATCAGGACTTACGCTATCCCCTTCTTCTTCTTGCTTCAACTCTGGGAGCCGGGGCATTTGGAGTTGCAGGATTTATCCTTGTTTGGCTTCTCTATCCGCTCTACTTTAAATTCTCCACTCCTTTTATGAACTGGTTTAGAGATCTTTTCCCACAACACGACATGTTAACTACCAGTTATTTAAGAATAAAGTCGGGATGGGATGATTATAGCAGGCCTCACCAGATCACACCCTTTCAGGATATTTTTACTTATGGAACGCTGTTGCATAAGCAAGCAGTCCTGGACGCTATTGTTAAAGAATTTGATCCGGTTGTTGCACCGATTCTTAAACGTGCCTTAAGAGATTCTAGCAATGGAGTACGCATTCAGGCTGCAGCAATTATTGCAAAGATCGATTTTGATTTTACTGCAAGGCTTAAGCGGCTTCTCCAGAGCCGGGCTAATGCTCCAAATAATCCTCTTATTCTTTTAAAGCTCGCTGAGCATTTTGATGCCTATGCACACACAGGACTTCTAGATTCTGCGAGGGAGAAGGAGAGCCAGGAGCGGGCTCTTGCTTTCTACCAGGAGTATTTGCAAAAAAGTCCGGAGGATATGAATGCATGGATTGCAAAGGGTCGGCTTCTTGTGCGGATGGGGGACTTCGAGGGGGTAATCCGCTGGTTTGAAGAGCAAAAGGATAAAGGGATTCCCGCAAAAGCTTATCTCTGGTATCTCGAAGCGCTCTATATGCTCCATCGCTATGAGGAGCTTGAAGCAAATGCAAAAGAACACTATCCAAATTTGGAAAAAGAGTCCTTGCCGAGTGAATTTTATCCAAGCCTCGCAATATGGGCTAAAGCAACGCAACCTATTAATTAAAATAAAATATTAAATAACCACAGAGACCACAGAGATCGTTAGAGAAAGCAGAGGAGAGAAGAGGAGTGTTGCTAAAAAACTTTATACCAATTAACTATAGATCGGGTTTGCCCGCGGGCAAACCCGACTCTTTATTCTAAAGTCGAGTCTGTGTCTCTCGTAGTGGTTAATTAATGGTTATAATAAGTTTGTAAGGAAGAATGGCAAAAAAAGTAGAGCTAGCGGATATCTGTATCATTGCTGAAGGATCTTATCCCTATTTTGCCGGAGGGGTTGCCCAGTGGACCCATGAGCTCATCACCGAGCACAAAGAAAGGACCTTTCATGTTCTGACCCTGATGCCTCCCCACCCCAAGCTTACTTTTCATTACCAATTTCCAAAAAATGTGATTGGCCACACAGTCTATATTTTACAAGATCTTCCTGATGGGGCTTCTGTGTGGCAAACCCCGAAAGAGACATGGGATATTATTAACAATACTTTTGTTGGCTTGATGAATTCCAAAACCTTCGAAGAATTCGGACCTATCCTGGCTTTCTTCAGAAAACACCGGAAAATTCTTGGAACAAAAATCCTTATAGAATCTAAGCCGGCATGGGATTGGATTTTAAAACTCTATCAAGAGACAATTCCCTCAGGCCCTTTTAAAGATTTTTTTGCAACAGCGCATGTAATGAGCCGAAGTCTTTTCTCAGCACTCCTTCAGGAACTTCCTCCAGCAAAACTCTATCATGCTCTATGCACAGGATATGCCGGCTTTCTTCTCTACCTTGCCAAGCAGGAAAAAAATGTTCCCTGCATGCTTACAGAACAAGGGGTCTACACAAATGAGAGGCGCATTGAGATCGCGATGGCCAACTGGATTGGCGATGTGGGATCTTTAAACTTTGCATTAGAAGATAAAAAGCAGACTCTTAAAGATTTTTGGTTAAATACATTTCTCTCTTTTGCTCATGTCTGCTACATGTGTGCGGATGAAATTATATCTACATTTGATGGAAATCAGGAGAGCCAGCTCGAAAGTGGGGCAGATCCCAGAAAATTGCGTACAGTAGTGCATGGCATCAATCCGCAAGATTATGTCTCAATCAAGGAAAAACGCAAGCCCCACCCTCCTACATTTGCTTTTATTGGAAGAATTGTATCGATCAAAGATGTTAAAACCTTTATCCGGGCCTGTCATATTGTCAGACAGTATATGCCCGGAGTGCGTATTTTTGTTTTAGGCCCAACCAATGAAGAACCAGAATATTTTGCTGATTGCCAAGCTCTTATACTCTTTCTTGGCCTTGAGGATAGTTTGAAATTTCTTGGCCGGGTGGATGTTAAAGCTTATCTCCCGGAAATTGATCTGATCGTTTTGACAAGCATCAGCGAGGCGCAGCCTCTTGTCATCCTGGAGGCAGGATCTATAGGCATTCCATTTGTTGCGACAAATGTAGGAGCAGTGAGTCAGCTCTGTTTTGGAAGTGCGGATGAATCTCCCCCTCTTGGTCAGGCGGGGATCGTCACACCTCTTGCAGATCCTCCCGCAACTGCAGAAGCGATCTTGAAACTTTTGACAGATGCTGATTTTTATCAAAAGTGCAGCGAAACAATTGAAAAAAGAATTAAGACACATTACAGATTTGAGCAGCAGCATATTGAATATCGCAAAATCTATAAAAAGTACCTAGGTTAAAAAAAAATGGCAGGAATTGGATTTGCATTAAGAAAATTAGCCTCTAAGGATGATTTTCAAGGGATCATGCGTGCCTATTTTCATGCCGCTGTGGCGGCAGTGGGCCCTTGGATTTTGCTCGTTGTGTCGCTTGGGCTTATCTCTTTTTTCACATCTGATATAGCCGGCCGTGTTGAGGTGAATGAATTTTTTTCTGTTGTTGTTTATAATATTCTCTTCTCATTTGTTCTCTCAGCGCCTCTCTATCAGATCGCCTCTCGCTATGTCTCTGATTGTCTCTTTAGCAGAGATGCAACTCCAATTCCCGGGATTCTTCTCACAAGCCTATTCTATGTTTTAATTCCGGCGCTCTCTCTTGCAATACCCTTCTATGTATTCTACGCAACGATGACACCCTTTGCAACAATCCTGAGTATCGTGAACTTTACCCTCCTCTGTATGATATGGTTTGTCATGCTCTACTTAAGCTGTATCAGAAACTTTCGCGCCATTACTATCGCCTGGGTTGTGGGTATGTTACTTGCGTCTGTCGTTGGAATTTACCTTGGGAAAAAAGAGGGAACAACTGGGATGCTGCTTGGATTAAACATTGGACTTATAGCTCTTCTTTTCTCTCTTATTGCCAATATTTTAGCTGAGTATCCCTACCGTTTTCTAAAGCCCAAGGAATATGGTTTTTATTTTAGACACTATAAGTTATTATTTTGGAGCGGGTTATTTCTTTTTGCAGGAATGTGGGTTGATAAAATTATTATGTGGTTTTCCTCGAATGGTATAACGCATCTTAACAACCTACGGACTTATCCTATCTATGATGGCGCTATGTTTGCCTCCTACCTGAGCATCATCCCGGTGATGGCCCTGTTTATTTTTAGTCTCGAGACAAATTTCTATGATTTCTACATTCAGTATATTCGCAATATTGAAACAAATGCACCTTTTGACCATATCGAGGCTGAGAAGAAAAACCTTATGACAAGCCTCATTGAAAATGGACGCAATATGCTTATTTTGCAAGGGTGCTTCACTTTTGTTGTCATAGCTCTTGCACCAACGCTCTTTGAATGGCTTAAAATGGATTTCCTCCAACTCGGCATCTTCCGACTTGGAACCCTGGGAGCTTTTTTTACTGCAATAAACTTATTTATTGTTATTTTATTTTCCTATTTTGATAGTCAGGAAAATATGCTTATAATTACCATCTTCATGTTCGTTAGTAATATTGTATTGACATTAGTAAGTCTCAAATTTGGTTTTATTTTTTATGGATATGGTTTCTGTCTTTCAATGATCCTAACCACTCTTATAGGATCTGTTCTATTTTTTCGTTTCATGGGCGATCTTACCTATAATATCTTTATCACTCATGTCGTCAAACGCCATGATGTGACCCAAAAACCCGAAGGCCGCTCCAAATATGAATGGACAGACGAAGCAGAACTCTAACAGTCGCCAAAACGAAAAAGAGGAAGTTATCCAAATAGATCGAGAGCAATTAATAGCTTAGACCCCTTCAAACGACACAAATAGGGAGAAAATATGAGCTTAATGCGCTCATTGAAAAAAATTTATCATTTTAATATCTTCAAAAATCCTAATTTTTCTATCTTTTGGACCTGATTAAAAAAAAGAAATAATATGAGTTATGAAATTGGAAAGAATGGAATTGCTTCCATTGATTTTATCGTCAGCTTAGACAGAAATTCAACAATAGTTAAAATGACACAACCTTGCGAGATGCACAAATTTTTCGAAGAACGAGATCGCATTGGCCATATCTTCGGAGCTTCTACGTTCTTTTCTAATTCGGTGGCAGTTAACCATGGAAGGTATTCTGAAAAAACCATCATTAAATTTAAAAGAGCAGTTGATCCTCTGAGATCTATTATTGATTCACAGCACTATAATGCAATTATTCAGAAACTAGAAGAAATGGTGGCACAAGTTAAAATAGAGAACGACCGAAAGACTGCGCAGTTCGCGCCTCTCCTCGCCGATTTTAAAACCAACGTTAAAAACCCTTATAGAAATTTTAATAGAGTTTTGATGGTCGATGATTCAATAAAGCAACTTCACTATCTGATTTATGACGTTTGCCACTACCGTGGCAACCCCATGAAAGTAGGTTCTAGTTGGGTATACTTATTCTTATGTGAAGGCGCTTTGGAACACCTCATCGAATCACTAAATACACAAGATCATGACGAAACTAAAAAATGCCTTATTGCATTGCATAGTGGAGTGACCTGCTTTTTAAAACAGTATGGGCCAGAAATACACACAGTTATCGAGAAAACAATTACCAGCAATGCTCAATGGTTTCAACAACTCTATGCAAATTATAAATCAATGGTAGAGACTGGTAAACCCCCACCAAGTGAGGATTGCTATGTCCCGGGTACGCCAGAACTGTTTCTTCCAATTCGGTTTGCCAAATAATTATAGTCGATTCAGTTTCAAGACGATAGAAGAGTTTTGATTAAAAAAATCTTGGAGGAGGTGGGATTCGAACCCACGGTACGTTTGTGGCGTACACACGCTTTCCAAGCGTGCTCCTTCGGCCGCTCGGACACTCCTCCGGGAGAAATAGGTTACTGGATCAAGGACTAATCTGACAAGAGATTTTATGTGGGCTTTTGAGAAGATTGGTGGAACTTGTGGATCCCATAGACAATGGCCCCTAAAAGAAGAGCTATACCAAAACACTCCATTTTAGGAGGAATCCGCTTATCGAGCAGGCAGATAAAAATTAGACCAAAGATCGTTTCAAAGATCACAAGCTGGCCGGCAAGAGAGATGGGCAAATAAAGGCTTGCCTTATTCCAAAAAAATGTTCCAACCCAAGAACAGAGAAGGCCTAGAGTAGCAGTTGCAATAAGAAAAGTGGTGAGAGCCGGAGTAATAGTTAGATATTTTTGAATGGGAAGCTGCTCTTTAAAAAAGATGGCGCAAAAGATGCCGACGAATGCAACGAGTAGAAGAGTTGTAAATCCCAGTATCGTTGCCCAATCACTGGAAGCCATCTCCTTATGCAACTTTAGAAAATGGGCATTGGCTACTGCATAATAGGTCCAGGCAATAAGCGCCATAAAGCCAAGAGCTAATCCCTCAATATAGATCGAAGGGGAAACACTCTCTTTAAAATGGGGGGCATTGATAACAAATAAACCAAGCAATATTAAACAGGAGGGAAAGATCAGAGTTTTAAAACTACACTCTCTTTGCTTCCAGTTCCCGTAAAAGGCGATGGAAATAGGACTTATCCCTAAGACAAGGGCGCAGATAGCAGGCGTTGTATAGTGGAGGGATAAAACGACACAGGTGTAGTAACCAATTGTAGTCAGGAAAGAGAAGAGAAAAGCTCTTGCCCAGATGGAAAGTGGAAAGCTGAAGCTCCTTTTAAGCTTTGCTTTCAAAAGGAAAAATGCAGAGATAAAACCATAAAAGAAGTAGCGCCCTAAGACGATTTCGATAAAACTGAAGCCTTCAATGAATTGCGGAATAACAAAGATCAAGCCCCAAATACAACAGGCCCCTAAAGCAAAGGCTACCCCTTTAAACATAAGAAATAAATTTTAAAAAAAGCAAAAGTGCGTTGTATAAAATTATAGCAATAAGAGAAAAAGGCCTCAACAACTCTCTTGTTTTAAAGATGGCTAAATAGTAAAATTTTCCAGATTATGCGATTTATCACTCTTCTTTGTATTTTTTGGACCTCTCTTCTTTTTGCTGATCCTCTCAAAGTCACAGTCAGCGTTCCCCCCATCAAATTTGTTGTTGAGAAGATTGGAAGAGAACGGGTAGAAACAAGTGTTGTAGTACCCGGAGGAGTCTCCCCCCACTCCTACGAACCCAAAGGGAGGCAGGCCGTTGCGCTCTCGAAAACTGAGCTGTTTTTCTGTGTAGGAGAGTCTTTTGAAACTCGCCTCTCCTCTCATCTTCGCGCTGTGAATCCCAAAATTGAGATCATCGACCTAAGAGAGTGCATTGACCCTCTACCAACTTGCTGTAACTGCCACACCCAGGATATCGATCCCCACCTATGGCTGAGTCCAAAACAGTTAAAAAAAATTGCAGTTCACGTCTACGAGGTGCTTTGCCGTAAAGATCCTGAAGGAGCTGAAATCTATCGAAGAAATTATTACCCCCTCTTAAAGAAGATTGAAGAGGTCGATGACTTTGCGATGAGAAATTTTTCCAAACTTTCCTCCCGCACCTTTGTTACCGCTCACGCAGCATTTGGTTATCTTGCGCGTGATTACAACCTTGTGCAGCTTGCCTTAGAAAATAATGGAAGGCCAGCCACTCCTAAAGCGATTGTAGATTTGATTGAAGAGGCTAAAAATGAAAAAGTCTCTACAGTCTTTGCACAGCCTCAGTATAATTCTAAAGGAGCCATGCGGGTAGCCGAGGAGATCAATGCAAAGATTGTCTTCATTGATCCCTATCAGGAAGATGTCCTCTCTAACTCCTATGATTTGATTTTTGCCCTATGTCCGAACGCCCAATGACTCTTAAATTTGAGGAAGTCTGCTTTTCCTATGGAGCAGAGCCCATTCTTAAAAATGTCACTTTTGAAATCGAGAAGGGGGAATTTCTCGGCATTATTGGCCCCAATGGGGGCGGCAAGACCACTCTTTTAAAGCTAATTATGGGGTTCTTAAAGCCTACATCCGGAAAAATATCCGTTTTTGGAGAGAGTCCGCAAAAGGCCTTTTCACAGATCGGCTGGGTTCCTCAAGGTTTTGATTTTGACCGCCAATTCCCCATCACTGTCTTAGAAGTCGTTCTTGGAGGACGCCTCTCTAAAGCCCCCTGGTTTGGGGGATTCGGAGCTGCTGATAAGAGAGCCGCCGGAGCTGCTCTCGAAAAAGTAGGACTCTCCTCTTTTAGTAGAGCTGCCTTTGCAGATCTGTCGGGGGGGCAAGCTCAGAGAGTGCTTATCGCACGCGCCCTTGCCGGCTCGCCCTCTCTGCTGCTTCTTGATGAGCCCACAGCAAATGTCGATGGAGCTGCTGAAAAGGAGATTTTAAAATGTTTAGACTCCCTCAAGGGCGAAGTCACCATCTTAATGGTGACCCACAATATGCACGCTGTTGAAAACCGCGTTAAGAGAATTCTCTCCGTCCAAACAAGGGCCATTATCTTGCCAGCTGGTAAGGTGTGCGAACATTTTGCTCTCGGCCTCTACCATGACTTTTTACCCGAAGAGGAGAAAAGATGAACTTCCTCGATGCACTCATGCACAGCCCCATTCTTCAAATGGCTCTCCTTGCCGGCATTGGCGCATCCATTACAAGCGGTGTGATTGGATCTTATGTGATTGTCAAACGCATTGTCTCCATCTCCGGAAGCATTTCCCACTCTGTCTTAAGCGGAATGGGCATTGCAGCCTATTTGAAATATGTCCACGGGGTCGCCTGGCTCTCTCCCTTGATCGGGGCTCTTATCGCTTCTATTATCTCAGCCCTTGCAATCGGGTGGGTCCACCTCCGTTTTAAAGAGAGAGAGGATGCAATCATCTCCATGATCTGGTCCCTTGGGATGGCTATTGGTGTGATCTCTATCTCCCTAATCCCTGGGTTTAATGTGGAGCTCACCCATTTTCTTCTTGGAAATATTCTCTGGGTCAGTCCCTCTGATCTAATTTTATTGTACATTCTTGATGCGGTGATTCTCATCGCTACATTTCTCTTTCACAAAAGGTTTTTAGCAATCTGCTTTGATGAGAAGCAAGCAAGGCTTCAGGGACTCCCTGTCGATTTTCTCTATCTTTTGCTGCTCGTCTTAGTGGGGATCTCTGTTGTTGTTCTTATCTATATTGTAGGGGTGATTTTAGTCCTCTCCATGTTAGCTCTTCCGGCCTCCATTGCCTCTGCATTCACAAGAAAGCTCTCCATGATGATGATCATCGCGGTTGTTTTAAATATTCTTTTTTCTATTGGGGGTCTTGCCCTCTCCTATCGCCTTGATTGGCCAACAGGAGCGACAATCGCTCTTTTTGCAGGAGTGATCTATCTGCTTAGCTTGCGCTTTAAGCGACCATCGATGGTTCGATAAATTTCTGCTTTTGGACAAGGAGAGCTACAGCGTGGAGAAGAGGGCCTAATCCGGCGCCTGTTTTAGCGGAAATTTCAAAAAGAGAGGCGCTTGGATAAGAAAAATGGGCTTTAAAATGCTCTACGTGCTCTTTGGATTCTTCGGTATCGCATTTGTTAAGAGCTACAAAAAAGGGTTTTTCTAAAAGGGTTTTATCATAGGCTCGCAGCTCATCTTGCAAAACAGCAAAGTCATGGGTAGGATCGCGTCCATCAATGCCTGAACTATCTAAAACAAAAACAAGAAGATGAGTCCTTTCAATGTGGCGTAGGAACTCAAAGCCAAGGCCTCTATTACAGGAGGCTCCCTCGATGATCCCGGGGATATCGGCAAGTAAAAAGCGTTTTCCTCCATTCCGAAAGACATAACCGAGCTGGGGGCGCAACGTAGTGAAGGGATAGGGGGCAATTTTCACACGCACATCTGCGGCCGTTGAGAGAAAGGTAGATTTCCCTGCATTGGGAAAGCCGACAAGACCGACATCTGCGATGAGTTTTAACTCAAATTCCACTTTGCAGAATTCTCCCTTTTTTCCGGGAGTGCATATTACAGGAGCTCTATTAGTAGAAGTTTTGAAACGGGCATTGCCTTTCCCACCTTTGCCTCCGCGGCAGAGGCTTATCTTTTGTCCATGTTCGGTAAAATCATGGAGAAGTTGACCCGTTTCTGCATCTTTGATGAGGGTGCCAAGAGGAACTTTTAATACAAGCTCTTTGCCTCTTCGGCCCGTTCTCTGGTTCGATCCTCCGCATTGCCCATTCTCTGCTTTTACAAGGCGTCGGTAGCGAAAGTCTTCGAGAGAGGGAACCTGTTCATCTGCGATAATGGTGATAGAGCCGCCATCGCCTCCATCGCCCCCATAAGGGCCCCCTTTGGGAATATACTTTTCCCGCCGCCAGGCAATGATGCCATTGCCTCCGCTGCCAGCTTGAGCCTCTAAAATAACACGATCAACAAACATATAATGATTCCTTTGGAGTGCGGTGACTTGGTCACAGTGACTTGTCACCGCTTTGTAACAGAAAAAAGCGGTGACAAGTCACTAGCGACCAAGTCACCGCACTCCAAAATTTCCCTGTGGGCTTTAGGCGCCTTGGAGTGGGTCGACGGAGACGAGAGTGCGTCTAGAGCTGCGGTATGCGACGATTCCATCGATAAGTGAGAAAAGAGTGTCGTCATTTCCACGAGCCACATTTTTCGCAGGATGCCATTTTGTGCCCCTTTGGCGCACAAGAATACTGCCTGCTGTAACAAATTGGCCATGGGCCGCTTTCACTCCTAATCTCTTGGAATGAGAGTCGCGTCCATTTCGAGTTGAACCTTGTCCTTTCTTATGTGCCATTTTTTACACCCCAATTTCTGTGATTTTTACCCGCATATAATTTTGGCGGTGACCGATCTTACGACGCAAATTCTTTCTTCGTTTATACTTGTAAGAAATAACCTTAGGTCCACGTACATGGTCTAAAAGCTCTCCTTTTACAAGGCCTTTTACAGTGGGTGTCCCGCACACTCCCTTTTCCCCATCGTGGAGGAAGAGGATCTCATTAAAAGTGATTGAAGAATTCCCCTCTTCTTGTGATTCAAGCAATTCAATATCAATCACATCTCCAGCAAAAACGCGGTATTGCTTTCCGCCTGTTTGAATGATCGCATATGGATTATTCTCGCCCATTGGACTTCCTATTTCGTTACTGTTTTCAAGAAATGTAGGCTACTATACTTCAAAAGTTCCCTCTAGTCAATGGAATTATCCATCGAGTTTGATTTTATAGACAAATAGCTAATTTTGTATTATTTTATAATGAGATGGATATAACAAAATTGTTTAAATGAAAAAGATTGTCATTAAAGTCGGTTCAAGCACTTTGAGCGGAGGAGGCCCCTCCCTTTCAAAGCCTGCCATGGATAGGCTCTCCTGCCAGATCAGCGAACTCATTTCAAAAGAATATTGCGTGATTTTGGTCTCTTCCGGAGCCATTTTAGCGGGAAAAGAGGTCATCCTTAAAAGCGGCAGAGAGCTCTTGCCCGGCCCATCGATACCCTCTAAGCAGATGCTTGCAGCAACAGGCCAAGTCTATTTAATGCAGGCCTGGGGAGAGCTTTTTGAGAAACACCAGATACCTATTGCCCAAGTTCTTTTAACTAAACAAGACATATCTCATCCCTCCAGCTTACAAAATGCCCGCAATACCTTTAATGCCCTTCATTCCCATAAAATTCTTCCTATTGTAAA
>Ga0207088_1146_pt1 | contig 13213 bp, 14 predicted proteins | sample Alteio_BWMinHeat_52_FD_153564 | JGI IMG/M metagenome (GOLD analysis project Ga0207088, IMG submission 153564) | Enriched cells from forest soil in Barre Woods Harvard Forest LTER site, Petersham, Massachusetts, United States -... | ecosystem: Environmental > Terrestrial > Soil > Temperate forest >... | reverse complement strand
CGCGGATGCCCGGCCAGAACAGCGACGTGCTCGACTGGCCTTATGTCGAGGGCTTGCGCACGGATGAAGCGATGCACCCGCTGACGCTGCTCACGAGCGGACTTTACGGTCGCGCACTGCCGCCGCAAGACGGCGCGCCGATTCGCCTCATCATTCCGTGGAAATACGGATTCAAGGGAATCAAATCCATCGTCAAAATCAAATTGGTCGAAACGCAACCGCGCACGACGTGGAACGAATATGCGCCGAACGAATACGGTTTTTATGCAAACGTAAATCCGCACGTGGATCATCCACGCTGGAGCCAGGCGACCGAGCAGCGCATCGGCGAACCGGGCCGGCGGCCGACGCTGATGTTCAATGGCTACGAAGAGCAAGTCGGCCATCTCTACGCCGGAATGGATTTGCGAAAGAATTTTTGACCGATGAAGGAAGGCGACATCCGTTTTGCCAAACTGCTTGTGCTCGTTTGTGGTGCGGTGCCGTTGCTGTTGCTGGTGTGGGATCAGGCGCACAACCGGCTCGGCGCGAACCCGCAAAATTTTATCATTCTCACCACCGGCATGATGACGTTGATTTTTTTGACGCTCACAATGGCCGTGACACCGGTGCGAAAAGTTTTCGGTTTGAACTGGGTGATTCAATTGCGCCGGATGTTCGGGCTTTACGCATTTTTTTACGCGTGCCTGCATTTCCTGTGTTTTTACAGCCTCGACCGCGCGTTCAGCCTTTCGAGCACGCTGCATGAAATCGTCGCGCGCAAATACATCTGGTTCGGCATCACGGCGCTGCTCGTCATGGCGCCGCTGGCCATCACTTCGACGAACACGATGATCAAACGGCTCGGCGGCAAGCGGTGGCGCGCGTTGCACCGGCTGGCGTATGTGGCGGCACTCGGCGGGGTGATTCACTATTACATGCAGGTGAAAGCCGACGTGCGCCTGCCGCTGGTGTTCGTGGCGGTGCTGACCGTGCTGCTCGGCTACCGGCTGCTGGAAGCCTGGCGGCAGCGCAAGCCGGCACTGGCGACAACGGCCTCAGCCAAACCAAAATCAGGGGCTTGAGGGAACCCCAGTCGCGTGAATCGCGGGAAAAGCCTGACTGCAAAGGGAAAATTTGAAATTGTCACAATTGAGCTTTCCGAGAGTGTCATGGGAATGAGCTTGCGGGGACTGAATCTCTGCTTGAAATGGTCAAATTTGACCAGCACAGTGCGGTGTGCAATAACCAACAGTTGACCCAATTATGACAGTGTTAAGCGGCAAAAAAGCTGTTTTTATTTTATAAAGGCGAAACGTTGTTACCCTTGTAAATCAGGATTTTGAGGCTGCCTGTCGGTGAAGACATCGTTCGATTCCGACGCTCGCCACCAACCCTTTTGAAGAGATCAAGCTTTGGCTTCCAACATTCTAATTAGTTTCATCACCCGCTGAAATATGCGAGAATGTGATGCGTCGAAACGGATACCATGAACAAACAAGTTTTCCGCATTGCCGGGCGCCGCCAAGCGCTGTCGGTGGTGGTCATTTGTTTTCTGGCGTTAACCACTGTGGCGTCAAACGCGGTCTCCTCCGCCGTCGCGGTGTTGACCCAGCACAATGACGACAACCGTTCAGGCGACAATTTGAACGAAACGACTCTGAACATTAACAACGTGAACACCAACCAATTCGGCCTGCTTTACACGCGGCCGGTGGATGACCAGATTTATGCGCAGCCGCTGGTGATGACCAACGTGAGCATTCCCGGCAAGGGCACGCACAACCTCGTCATCGTGGCCACGGTCAACGACTCGGTTTATGCGTTCGACGCGGACGATCCTACGGTGACCGCGCCCTATTGGACGAACAGCTTTATCAATCCGCCCAACATCGTTGCCCCGAGGAATACGGACGAGAGCGCCATCGGCGCGTGCGGCGGGGGTTACATGGATTTCAGCGGCAAATTCGGCATTATCGGCACGCCGGTGATTGATCCCCATTCCGGCACGATTTATTTGGTCGCGCGCACGAAGGAATTCAGCGCCAACTTCGTCCAGCGGCTGCACGCGCTGGACGTGGCCACCGGCGCGGAGCGGACGAACAGCCCTGTGACCATCACCGCGACGTATCCCGGCACGGGCGATGGCAGCTCCGGTGGCGTCCTCACGTTCGATCCGCTGCGGGAGAACCAGCGGCCCGCCTTGGTATTGGCCAACGGGATTGTCTATATCAGTTGGTCTTCGCACTGCGACAACGACCCGTATCACGGCTGGGTGATCGGCTACAATGAGACCAATTTACAGCAAGCGGCGAAGTGGAACGACACGCCCAATGGTTCGGAGGGCGGCATCTGGATGAGCGGCCAGGCGCCGTGCGCGGATACGAACGGAAACATTTATCTGTCCACCGGCAACGGCACGGTGGACTCGACCGACTACGGTGAAAGTTTCCTGAAACTGGCGCCGCCCAGCAGCGGCACCTTGATGACCGTCGCCAGCTATTTTATCCCCGACGACTGGTCGTCGCTCAACGGCGGCGACCTCGATCTCGGCACGGCGGGGCTGCTCCTGATGCCCGGCACCTCGCTCGCCATTTCCGGCGGCAAAGTCGGCACGCTCTATCTGGTGAACCGCGACAACATGGGCGGCTTGAACGGCACTTCCAACAACATCGTCCAAAGCTTGACGCCCTCCGGCGGCGAAATCCATGGCAGTCCGGTCTGGTGGGCCGGCCCGGACGGGTCCTTCATGTACGTCTGGCCGGATTCCGGAAGTCACCTGAGCCAATACCAGCTAGTCGGCGGCCAGTTCAACACCACGCCTCTGGCCCAAGGCGCGACGACCGGCGGCGGCGGTTCGCCGGGAGGCATTCTCTCCGTTTCCGCCAATGGCACCAACGCCGGCAGCGGAATTCTTTGGGCGACGGTCAATACTACCGCCGACGCCAACCATGACGTCGTGGCCGGCACACTCCACGCCTACGATGCGGAAAACGTTTCCGCCGAACTCTGGAACTCGGACCTGCTCAAAGCGCGTGATTCGCTTGGCAACCTGGCCAAGTTCGTTCCTCCCACCGTGGCCAACGGCAAAGTTTATATGGCCACATTCTCTGATCGGCTGAACGTCTATGGTCTGTTCCCGCCACCTTGCTTGAGCATCGGCCTTTCAGGTGGCAACACGACGCTATTCTGGCCGACGAACACGCCTGCCGCTTACGTGCTCGAAGCCTCCACCAATCTGGCGCCGGGCAATTGGACTGCCGTCACCAATGCCGTCGTCACGTCAAACGGCGTGTTTCAGGTAACGGTCCCGATTTCCAGGCAGATCATTTTCTATCGCTTGAATTTGTGACGAAACTTGCTCGCGAAATTCCAGCGGGTCAAAATAATCTGGCTTGGTTGCCGGCTGCAGGTTTCTTGAGGGGTTCGGCGACGCGCAATCCGCAGCCGTAAATGAGTCAGTCCTCACTGGCCATTTGAGCGGGGAGTGGTTCAGGGAACGACAGCGAACTAACTTTGTGTTTCGAGGCGAACGAGGTTCAAGGCGCGTTGAAATTGCGAGGGGGCAACCTGGTTGCGGTTTTTGTTGATGCTGAAATCATCTTGGGCATATCAATAAGTTGTTTTTGACGAACGGGAAGCATGAAAATATGATGGGAATGTGAAATCGGGATATACTGCAAAAGTTCAATATAATACATAGTTAGGCGTCGTAAGACTTTATGAAAATCACACCTCTACTTATAGGAGCTTGCCTGCTGCCAGTTGTGACAGGCTGCCACAAACCCAGCAGCGTTATTGGAAGAGCGGAGACCACCATCAAGAGTGTCGCATTGGCAGCCATTACTGCCAAGTATCCAAACCTGGGTCCATCTGACTTGAAATTCAGCGATTTGACGATAAGAGCCAAGCCAAATGGCAGCGAGGAGATTTACGTGACGTATGACATTCCCGCATCTGCGAAGACCACGACCGAAGGCAATAAGGCCACAACCACCACCGAGCAAGTCGAAGCGGTTATATCGCCGTCCGGTGAGGTGGAGGATGTTGTCCGAGATACAAGCTCACAGACATACAATGTGGCGCAGTAATCGAAGCCGACGCCTAATATCATGATAGGCTGCCAGGTTTCTTAACAATTTCTCCGCTTCCTTTCAGCGCACGGGGTGTCGAGTTTTACCGGGAGCGTTTAATTTCTGAAAGTCGTCAAATAATTTTGATGTAAATATTTGTATGCTCCTGTCATCTAAACGACATCTCCTGTCATGTAGGTTCAAGCAACGTAAATTCCAGCCATTGGCAGAAAAAAACAGGTGCTAGAGTCGGCTCGATGCCGGTTGATTCGACACACGCTGATTACGACGCCAACATCGTTGCCTGGCAACGGGCGCGCGATGTGTTCGCCGGTGAGGAAGGGGTGTGAGTCAGGCATGCAATTCGTGTGCCTTGGCTTGAACCTGTAACCATCAACCGTCCGCCAAATAAAAAACGGCGGACATGGCGGGGCGAGTATTGACTCGTTCCGGCCGGAAAGGACCGAATGCACGACGATAAAACCGTTCAACGCTTCATCGAGCTGCGCGCCCAAAGCTGGAGCTATGCGCGCCTCATGACCGAACTCAACGTCACCAAGCCCACCTTGATTGCCTGGAGCCGCAAACACCAGTTCCAGATCCAAAACCTCAAGGCCATTGAACTGGAAGCCCTCGGCGAAAAATGGCTGGCTTCCACCACCGACCGCGTCAATGCCTTGGGTGAACAGCTCCGCAAGGTCGAGGCGGCCCTCAGCCAGCGGGACGTGGACGGGCTCTCCACCCAGCAACTCTATGCCCTGGCCCGCAGCCTGCGCCGCCAGATCAGTCAGGCCACCGGCCCGGTTGCATTCACCGTGCCCGTGGGAGAAATCCCCTCCGCCGAATACCATGAACAGGTTCAGGACTGGCAGGGATGACCCACGACTTTACCATCCAAAAACTTTTTTTTGGTAAAGAAAAGGTAAAGTTTTGAGTGCTCTATCAAGCACTTACGCCGATTGGCTCTGGGCCTGGTAAAGAAAAGGTAAAGTCTTCCCGCCATGAGGTGGGACATTGCGCTGCGATGTCCGTCTCTGGTAATGGCGGTGGGGCGAGCGCCTGTCGCGCCGTAGCTCGGCGAAGGCTGATCCCCGCGAGCCGTCGTCATCGGATGTTCGATGTTGGATGTTCGCGTGGTTAGTGTGGTTCGCGGTTAAGAATATTGGGCCTCTTGGCGTCTTGGCGTCATGGCGGTTCAATTCAGGTTTTAGGTCTCGATAAATGATCAGACGAAACTTGCATCGTAAAACCACGCGGTCTACCACGCGGAAGCTTGATCGCCGTCTGGATTGCTCCTGCTTGCGCGGTCGCCGCCGTGGGCCGGACGACTTGTCGCAGGCGCTCACCGCCTTCGGGCGGGCCATCCGCGCCCATCGCCGGCTCGCCCGGCTCGCCCCCTCCTTCTTTGATTCAGCCGTCAGGGATCGCGAGGCGGAGAACCGCGCCGAACGTCGCCGCTGGATGGCCACTTGGGAGCCGTATATAGCAGCGGCCTATGGTGTGAAAGAGCGTCCTCCTGTGGCCGAGAATGAGGTGCCGCGGCTGCCTTCGGCGAAAATCCAGCGGAAGGTCGAGTTTAGACTGGCGGAGCGGGAGATGTGCATGGTTGCCGGCCGTGCCGCCATAAATAGGTGGCGGCAGCGGCGGCCTCATGCGGTAATGAGTTGGAGCCGTATGGTCCGTCTGCTCAAGATCGGATTTGACTTCGCAAAGCTGGCCTGCGGCTTGGAAATTATTAATCCGCTGCCCGAAAAGATTGCTTATGACTACGAACTAACCGGCCTCAAACGCAGCTATGGACTTGAGCCGGAAACCCCGGCGGTTGCTGGTGTGGCTGGTGGCCGTCCAGCAAATACGGACAACGGTGGGGCGAGCGTCCTCGCGAGCCGTTCCCCAAGTGCGGACTTGCCGCCCATTGCTACTCCGTCTCCGCCGGTTCCACCTCGCTGCGATGCCTGGAGTCGTTGGGCCAGAACCATGCGCCGGATGAGATCCTGAACCAAACCCGCCCGAAAATGAGCCGGTTCTTTCCTTTGCATACTCCACGTCAACCGTGCTCAATTTACGTGCACCGCTTCCAATCCGGGAGCGGCCCCACCGGCAGTAAATACAGTTTGACGATGGCAGCTTCGCGGACGCAAAATCCGGCCAAAATCAAAAAACAAGGATTTATCATGAGCAAGTTCAGCCACCCCTTCAAAGGGCAACTGGTTTGACAAAAAGGTTTGTAAAACATAGTTTAACAGCATGACAAAAACCATTACTAAAATTGGCAATTCGCAAGGGCTGATGTTCGATTCGGCGCTGATGGATCTGGCCCGCATCAAGGTGGGCGACCAAGTGACCGTGAGTGTGCATGAAGGCGGCTCGATTGTTTTGACGCCCGTGCGCCCGGTCATCAAGCCGGACCATGCGGCGGCTACAGCCAAGCGCTTGATCAAGAAAAACGCGGAGTTGTTCCGGCGGCTGGCATGAAGCGTCCGCTGGCGCATCCCACAGTGGAGGCCGTGAAGGCAATTCACGCCGAAGTGTTGGCCGCGCATGGCGGCGGCGCGGGTTTGCGCGAAGTAGCGTTGCTGGAATCGGCAGTGGCCGCGCCGCAGGCCACGATGATGGGCGGGCCGCTGTTCACCGATCCGGTGGAGATCGCGGCGGCTTATCTGTTTTACCTGTGCCGCAATCATCCGTTCGTGGACGGCAACAAGCGGACGGCGCTGGCGACGTGCCTGGTGTTTTTGAGCGAAAACGATTTATTGCCGGACGAAAAGCTCGACGTTGAGGCGTGGGCGGCGTTGTCACTGGACGTGGCAGCCAGCCGCCTTGACCGTGAGCAGACAACAAAGCGGTTGCGAGCACTGCTCCGCTCCAAAAAATGAACACGCCGATCGTGGCCGAGCTGGAAGCGTTGCAGGCGGCGGTGGACGCGCTGAAGCGCCTGCAAGCCGAGACCGCCGCCGAACTGGACGCCTTGCTCCCCGCCCTCCTCGACCGCGCCTTCAAAGGAGAATTATGAACGCCATAGTGAAGTTTCTTTTCCTCATCGCAGCCGCATTGCAGGTTGTTCCGGTTGCTTCTGCCAAGGATTATTTCGTTTATTTCGGGACATTCACGAGCGAATCGAGCAAAGGCATTTACGTTTCGCAGCTGGACACGAACACTGGAAAGCTTTCCACGCCGGAACTCGCCGCAGCCGTTCCCAGTCCCAATTTTCTGGCGGTCTCGCCCAACGGCAGATTCCTTTACGCCGCGACGCGCGCAGATGCGTCAGGCGGCGTGGTGAGTGTCTTCGCCCTGAATAGCCGCTCCGGCAAGCTTGCATTGCTGGATCAGAAATCCTCCGGTGGCGCGGGGCCATGTCATGTGAGTGTGGACGCGACCGGGCAGGCCGTGCTGGTGGCGAACTATGACGGTGGCAGCGTCAAATCGTTTCACGTCAACCCCGACGGCAGTCTTAGTGGCGGGACGTTCATCCAGCACCACGGCCACAGCGTGAACGCGACCCGCCAAGGCGGTCCGCACGCGCATTGCGTCGTGCCCGCACCGGCGGGGCGGTTCGCTCTCGCATGCGATCTCGGCATGGACAAGGTGATGATTTACAGACTCAAACCGACCAGCGCCGCGCTCACTGCCAACGAACCGGCCTTTGCCACTGTCCCGCCGGGTTCAGGCCCAAGGCATCTCGCCTTCAGCCCGGACGGAAAATCCGCCTACGTTATCAACGAAATGGCCTGCACGGTGACAGCTTTTGCCTGGGATGAATCAAACGGAAGACTCGATGCGCGTGAAACCGTCCCACTCCTGCCGCCAGGTGTGGGCATTACAGACGCGTTCACGGCTGCGGAAATCGCTGTCCGCCCGGATGGCCGGTTTGTTTATGCCACGGTGCGCGGGCATGACAGCGTTTCCGTTCTGGCTGTGGACGGGAAAAGCGGCAACCTTTCGCTCGTGGAAAATGTGCCGTGCGGCGGCAAGGTTCCGCGCGGCATGGGCATTGACCCAACTGGCCACTGGCTGGTCGTTGCCAATCAGAAGTCGGAAACCGTGACAGTCTTTAACATTAATGCCGCCACCGGAAGACTTACGCCGACAGGACAAGTCCTGTCCGTGGGCGCGCCGGTGGACGTGAAATTCGTGCCGATGCAATGACCCGATTTCAAATGCATATGGAGCAACATCAAAACGTGGCCAATCCGGACGCATTTCCCCCTACTCTTGACCGCGCCTTCAAAGGAGAATTATAAAATCAATTTGCAATTAGACTGAAAACCGGTGGAGGAAATAATATGAGCAAACGAATCGTTTTCTGCGCCGATGGCACTTGGGATAAACCCAGAAACAAGACAAACGTCCGCAAAATGTTTGATGCGGCCAGTTCCATTCCAGACGTTTCCAACCAAGTTGCGTTTTACGACGACGGCGTGGGTTCGGATGGAACTCCCATTGATAAACTCGCGGGCGGAGCAATCGGCGACGGCCTCTTTCATAAAATCAAGGACGGCTATAAAAAAATCATGCACGCTTACGAGCCGGGCGATGACATTTCTATATTCGGTTTCAGTCGCGGCGCTTTTACCGCGCGCAGCCTGGCGGGGATGATTGCCATCTGCGGTCTGCCCACCGCGCCGGTTGATGATGATCCCAAACTGGTCAACACTGCATTTCAAGCATATCGCAACAAGGATCAACGCGCCGCGCTGCTGGCCAGCCTGAATCAATACACTCTCTACGACGCCAAGATCAAAATGGTGGGTGTTTGGGACACCGTCGGCTCGTTGGGCATCCCCGCGCTCTTTGGCGGCGTTGACCCTCTGCTATACGGTTTCCTGGACACGAATCTGCATCCGGACGTGTTAAACGCTTATCAGGCGCTGGCCATTGATGAACGCCGGAAGCAATTCCCGCCAACCCTTTGGACTCCGCCTTCGCCGCCAGCGGCCGGCCAGGTGCTGGAACAGGTCTGGTTCAGCGGAGTCCACTGTGACGTTGGCGGCGGATACCCGGAAACCGGCCTCGCCGACATCACCTTCAGTTGGATGTTGGGAAAGGCCAAAAATCTGGGTCTGCAAATTGCCGACAATGTGTGGGCGCAATATGCCTCGCTTGACGTCAAATATGCCCTCGCCCAAATTCACAAGTCATGGAATATTTTTTGGCTCTTCCCAAAATCGAGAACCATTGCGAACGACGCAGCACTCAGCAATAGTGTCGCCATCCGGTGCAAAAATGACACTTCCTATCAGCCGGGAAATCTAATTTTGAATAACGGTACACCAGCCGGTTCTTACGAGCCGGTTCAAGTGCTGTGACGGGCACAGGACTGAACTGTGAAGACATCAAGCAAAGTCGAAATCGCCACCGGGTTGGACGCCCCGCCCCCTGCCACCCTCGACCGCGCCTTCAAAGGAAAATTATGATCGTGACTCTGAATAGTACGGCGTTCTTCCTTTTGCTCGGATGTTGTCTATTGTGTGGTGGGTGCGTTGGGCCTCATTACACAAACCATCAGCTCGTAATCTTTGGCAAGGCTGCCCCGACAATTGCAGGGTTAGACATCCCGGCGATTCAAAAGAACTTGAGCGTCACACCTGTCCCCAAAGTGAGCTTGGTGACGATGCTCACGGATTTTTCGACGATTCCGCTGAAGTGCATGGGCGTGCAGGGCTGGAAGGATTATCACCTCTATGCCAAGGCGTGTGGAACGGTGGTGCAACATCAGTTATCATCAGACCGGATTTTGACCGTGGACTTGCGGCTGAATTCGCTCGAAGTCAGCGGGACTTCCATTCCGCTGTCGGATGGCAAGTTTATCAGGGCCGAAATCTACCGTGGCAAAATGTCCGTTGACAAAACGGTGTTCGCCCAAAAAGATGCGGTGATGATTGTCAAAGGCAAGCTCGTGTGGGACACCGACGGCTGGTTCGAAATCCATCCTCAAGGCCGCGGTGATGTCCGATTTGATTCAAAGCCAGACGCATCGCAAGCCGAGACCGCCGCCGAATTGGACGCGCTGTTGCCGGCAATTTTAGACAAAGCATTCAAATGTGAATTGTAGTCTATTGTCAGCCATCGCGATTTGTGATAACTCTGAACACATGACCACCAAGAAATTATTGCTCATTGCACTGGGTTCACTCCTTTTGGGCGGACTGGCCTCTCGTGCGGGCGAATTTCCAGACAATTGGACCTGGGATGACAAGCCTGCTTACCGCGCCGACCACGCCGCCCTCGAAGGCAAGCGCATGCCCGCCTTTCACGTCAGCGATTGGATCAATGGCGGCATATCCGCCAATGATATCAAGGGCAAAGTCGTTGTTGTGGATTTTTACGCCACCTGGTGTGGCCCCTGCATGAGGGCCATTCCACATAACAACGAACTCCTGAAAAAATATAAGGATCAGGGACTGGTCATCATCGGGGTCTGCACGTCCAGTGACGGTCAGGAACAATTTGCGGCCAACGCCCAGGAACATCAGCTCCAATATCCGGCCGCCCGCGATCCCGAATTGAAATCCGAGAAAGCATGGGCCGTGCATTACTATCCCACTTACGCCATCATTGACCGCAGAGGAATCGTCCGCGTTATCGGCCTACAGCCGGAGTACGTCGAGTCCGTCATCAAAAAATTGCTGGCGGAACCCGCGCCGTAAAGGCCGCCGTACTGGAGGCCATGCTCCCCGCCGTCCTTCCGCCTTCGCCGAGCTTCGGCGGGACAGGCGACCGCGCCTTCAAAGGAAAATTATGACCGCCAAAGGAATCTTACTGTCCCTCCTCACTGCCGCGTGGCAATTCGTCCCGATGGCTTCGGCAAAGGATGTCCTCGTTTACCCCATCGTCGGGACGGGGCAGCAGCAATGTTACGACAATTTTCACGCCATCGCGACGCCGCGGCTGGGCCAGCCGTTCTACGGTCAAGACGCGCAACATCCTGGCAACGCGCCCGTCTATCGAAACAACGGCAATGGCACTGTCTCCGATACAGTGACCGGCCTGATGTGGGTACAGGCGCGCGGACAGAAAATGTCGTGGGCGGACGCGATGGCCGGCGCGAAGGTGTGTCGCCTCGGCGGCTACGGTGACTGGCGCGTGCCGACGATTAAGGAGCTTTACTCACTCATCCAGTTCACCGGCGAGTGCATGGGCGAGACCGGCCAGAAACCGTTTCTCGACACGAACTATTTCCAGTTCGCTTTTGGCGACCCGGCGCGCGGCGAGCGGACGATTGATTGCCAGGACTGGAGCGCAACCGAATACGTCGGCACAACAATGAATGGCAACGCGACGGTGTTCGGGGTGAATTTCGCAGATGGACGCATCAAAGGTTACCCAAAAATCGATCCGCGGACGCGCAGCGCGCATGAGCTATTCGTCCGTTACGTTCGCGGGAACCCTGCTTACGGTAAAAATGATCTTCACGACAATGGCGACGGTACAGTCAGTGACCGTGCCACAGGTTTGATGTGGTCCAAGGCCGACAGCGACCGGGGCATGAACTGGCAGCAGGCACTGGCACGGGTGCAGCAATTGAACGCAATGAACTATTTCGGCCACAACGACTGGCGGTTGCCGAATGCAAAGGAATTACAAAGCATTCTGGATTACTCGCGTGTGCCAGCCATTGCGCCGGTGTTTGACATCACCCGGCTCTCGGACGGGGAATATCCGTTCTATTGGTCAAGCACGACGCATCTGGATGGGCCGCCGGGGCGTCGGGGTGCCGCGGCAGTTTACGTTTGTTTCGGGCGGGGGCTCGGCTGGATGCAATTTCCGCCGGGCTGGGGCGAATATCGATTGATGGATGTGCATGGGGCTGGGGCGCAACGCAGTGATCCGAAAGCGGGTGACCCAACCATGTTTCCGCACGGCCGCGGGCCGCAAGGTGACGTGATCCGCATATACAACTTTGTCCGTTGCGTTCGAGACAGCGACAAGTAACCCCCCGTACGCAGGCCGGTTTTGCAGTTAATCACGGTACAAGACAGATTGGCGCTAAAGACAGGTTCGATTACAGACAAAGCCGAATTTTGTAATTGTTGCCTCCCGTAGGAGTATTAAACTCGGTTTATCATTATGAAAAAACTTGTTGTTGCTATCTTTGCTTTGGTGGTGATCGGCCTCCTGTTGGTTATTATGGTTGCGGTGGCGGGCTGGAATTACAATCACCTCGTCACATTGTCACAAGCGGTGGACAGCCAGTGGGCGCAGGTGCAAAACGTCTATCAACGCCGCGCCGACCTCATTCCCAATCTGGTGGCAACGGTTTCCGGCGCAGCCAATTTTGAGAAATCCACGCTGACGGAAATCACTGCGGCGCGGGCTTCAGTGGGACAGGTGAAGCTTGACCCCAACGCCGCACCGACCGATCCGGCCAAGTTGGCAGCGTTTGACCAGGCGCAGGGCCAGCTTTCGTCGGCCCTATCCCGTTTGCTGGTGGTGGTGGAGCGATACCCGGAATTAAAGGCGACCGAGAACTTCCAGGAATTGCAGGCGCAACTAGAGGGCACGGAGAATCGAATCGCCGTCGAGCGCCGGGATTTCAACTCGGCGGTCCAGGCTTATGACACGGCCATCAAATCATTTCCCGCAGTCTTTTACGCCTCGGCGTTGGGCTTCCAATACAAGCCCTATTTCAGCGCCACACCGGGAGCCGAGACGCCGCCCAAGGTCCAGTTCGATTTCAACAAACCGGCGGCGGCAACCAACCCTTGAATCGTGCGACGCCTCTGCGTCATCCTGCTGCTGGCTTTCGGCTTTCGGCTGTCTGCGGATGAGGTAATCCCGCCCCCGCCGACCGCCTATTTCAACGACTACGCCGGGGTCGTCTCCGCCGGCACGGCGGCGCAGTTGAACCAGATGCTCGAAAATTTCGAGCGCCAAAGCTCCGACCAGATCCTGGTGGCCATCTTCCCCAAGATGCAGTCGGACTCGTCCATTGACGATTATACGGTGCGCGTGGCGCGGGCGTGGCAGGTGGGGCAGAAGAACAAAAACAACGGGGCTGTGCTCTTTGTCTTTGTTCAGGACCACAAGATGTTTATCGAGGTTGGCTACGGGCTGGAAGGAGTCCTGCCCGATGCGCTTTGCAAACGAATCATTGATGAGCAGATTTCGCCGCGATTTAAGGCCGGCGATTTCGACGGCGGTCTGACGGCGGGGGTGCAGGC
>Ga0207088_1119_pt2 | contig 13356 bp, 16 predicted proteins | sample Alteio_BWMinHeat_52_FD_153564 | JGI IMG/M metagenome (GOLD analysis project Ga0207088, IMG submission 153564) | Enriched cells from forest soil in Barre Woods Harvard Forest LTER site, Petersham, Massachusetts, United States -... | ecosystem: Environmental > Terrestrial > Soil > Temperate forest >... | reverse complement strand
TCGCGGTGCGCAAAGTGGATGGAGGCGGGTTGCAGTCCTGGGTTGGCTCGCTATTGAGGCACATGCGCGGCAAGGATCTGGACTCGTCGCTGCCCCTCGACATTCGCGCCACGGCGTTCCAGCGTCGCGTGTGGACGTATCTGCAAGCGATCCCATTCGGGGCGACCCGTTCGTATAGCCAGGTTGCGAAGGGAATCGGCCAGCCACGCGCGGTTCGGGCCGTGGCCCGCGCTTGCGCCACTAATCCCGTGGCGGTTGCGATCCCATGCCATCGCGTGGTCCGCGAGGACGGCAGCATGGGGGGCTACCGCTGGGGCATCGAGCGGAAGAAAGCTCTGTTGGAGATGGAGCAGAAGACGCTCTAGAGCAGTCGCTTGCCGTGAATGACTGCTGTCACCGTTATCTGGCCCGACTCCACGGCGTAAATGATGCGATAGCTGTACACGAACAACTCCCGGATGCTCTCGTCATCTCGTTCGGGCACTTTCGTCCCGACAAAGGGAAATTCTCCAGCATTCGGGTCGAAGCAATAATCTTACGAACCACTGCCTTGGCATAGGTGAGGGAGTCAGAAGCAATGTAGCCGGCGATGGCTTCGACATCCGCCAGCGCGCGCGGAGACCAGACTACTCGGTGAGCCATTTGCTCAGCCGATTCTCGGCGTCAGCTTGTGTCACCGTCCCCTGTTGGGCCTCGTCCAACCCGCGCCGAACCTTTTCGAGGACGTAGAGGTGGTATTGGATATCCTCAAGTGAGCAATTCTCCGGCAAGTTATGCAAGAGCGATTCGACTTGCTGTTTGGCGTTGCTCATGGCCTTCTCCACTGCGTAGGATAGCACGCAGCTAAGGGCTGTAGGGCTGGGATGTTTGACTCGGAATTTCGCCGACAGTTAAATAGGACGTGGCGGGAAGCGTGCTTCTACTCTCTTGCGGAGGCGGAATGATGCGGGTGGACGCTGCGTTTTTTACGACGATTCTTGCGTCGAGCGCTCTGATGTTGGGATGCGGGGGCGGCGGCGGTGGGAAAATCTCAACTGCGGTGCCTGTGATCACTTGGGCCAAGCCTGCGGCCATTACCTACGGCTCAGCACTGAGTTCGACTCAGCTGGATGCAACGGCAAGCGTGCCGGGCACGTTTTCCTACACGCCAGCTGCAGGGACCGTGCTCGCGGCCGGATCGCAGACCTTGTCTGTGACTTTTACGCCTACCGACACGGCCGACTACAGCACAGCCATGACCACAGTTGCGCTGATGGTAAACGCGGCGCCGCCGACCACCTCCACCACCGCTGCACAAAATGGAGCAGTCATCGTGAGTCTGGCCGACACCACGCCGGACGCGGTCATCTACTACACCGTCGATGGGAGCACACCCACCACATCCTCTCAGCAGTACCAGGCGCCATTTCTGGTGGCGTCGAACCTGAGCGTCAACGCGATCGCCACGGCTGCAGGAACCTCGAGTACGGTGACGAGCCAGACCTTCTCACTCAACATTCCTTCGAACACACTGGTGTGGAGCGACGAGTTCGACAACTCTACCGGAGCCCCCGCGCAGCCCGATCCAACCGTATGGGCCTACGACACCGGGAACAGCGGCTTCGGCAACAACGAACTCGAGGACTACTGTGCCTGGGGATCGTCCACTTCGCCGTGCAGCACGACGAATCCCAGCGCGTTTGTCGGAACCGACGGGTATCTGCACATCGTGGCGCAGCAGCCGTCGCCCGGGGTGTACACCTCGGCGCGGTTGAAGACGCAAGGGCTGTTCAGCTTTCAGTATGGGCGGATTGAGTTTCGCGCGATGGTGCCGGAGGCACAGGGCTTTTGGCCGGCGAACTGGCTGTTGGGCAATAACATCAACACCGTCAGCTGGCCAGCCTGTGGCGAAATGGACGTGCTGGAGCGCGTCAATGCGGCCGCTAATCCAGACTGGAATGAGGGCTCGATCCACGGAACGGGTTTCACCGGCGGGACCCTACTGGGCACCACCTACTACTTTCCCAGCGGGCAGACGGCGGCGCAGTGGCATACCTACGGCATGGCTTGGACGCAGGGTAAGGTCACGTACTACGTTGACGATACCCCTTATGCCACGTTCACTACCGCGAGCATCAGCGGCTTCCCTGGCGCGGTGTGGCCGTTCGACGTGGGACAGAGCAATTTCATCCTTTTGAATCTGGCGATTGGCGGGACTATCCGGGGCCGCCGGACGGAACCACCCCATTCCCTTCGGAGATGCTGGTGGATTACGTGCGGATTTACTCGAACTAGCTTACTCGAACTACTACGTGCAGTCTCATGAGGCGACATAGATCTTCCTGCCTTTGATGAACGGGTGGTGATGCACGATGGCCGCTCCGATGGCCGCGCCCAGGGCAGCCATTACCAGCGCGAGCACGCCGCGGTATTCATGGGACTTCGCGGTGGAGTCGAGGCCCACACCGACGCCTGCTCCGACACCGGCTCCGATCCCGGCGCCGGCGAGCATGGAAGTTGCGGGCGCGACCAGCCGCATCTCCCGAATATCTTCTCGCTTCAGTTCTCTGCGCCGTGTGGTTCTGCCTGGCGACGCGGGTTCGTCAGAGTCGATGGCCACCGAGTCTGCCGTGACGCGGACCAGGTCACCATGATATTTCGCTCCGTCTTTGCTCTTGACGGAGATGGTGGTGTCAACTGGCAGGTCCTCGACGTTTGTCCAATCTGCGAGAGTTTTCTTTGCATTGCTGGCTTGGCAGGTCAGGGCGAGCACCAGGGCCAGGGTCACAATCTTGGAGCAATGCGGGGTTTCTCGTGACACTACGCACCTCATCCTTTAATCTTCAATCTTTGGAGAGCCGTGGGCGCCGGTGAAGTGCCGCGGTTCGTGGCGTCACCTTGCCCCGAATCGCGAGCTGGGTCAATGCATGCGGGATCAATTTCAGATCATCCGGAGAGTCCTGAAAAATTAACAACTTCGAAGGACAGGTAATCTCTTCGACAACTGGTAGGGTCAGCTAGAGGCTCCCTCGCGCTCCCGTCGCACAGCGAGCCAGTTCAGCAAACCCACGGCGATGGTGGCCAGCAGAATCAGAGACTGGCCGAAGTCCACCTGAAACACGAGAACCACACACATCAGGACGCCAATTGCGGCCAAGAGATTTCCGGCGGGCAGGTGGAACCGCGCCGTCCCCGGCTGCTTTCGCCGGAGGACTGGAAGTGCGGCGCAGCATACGCCGTAATAAACCAGGCGGGCGACGGCGGAGAGCGTGATATTCCACTTGAATTCGCCGCTCAGCGCAAAGGCCCAGACCAACGCGGCAAACACAAGAATCGACACATAGGGCGTGTGAAACCGCGGATGGATCGCGGCGAAGGCTTTGGGGAAGTCTCCTTGCTCAGCCAACGCAAATATCACGCGGGGCATGGCCAGAACTTTCGCGCTGAGGTATCCATAGAAAGCGATCAGTGCACCCACCGCGACCAGGGCGGCGCCGAAAGAACCGGCCGCGATTCGAGCCACGTCGGCCAGCGGACGCTCACTGTGCGCCGCGTCGGGAAGAACTCCAACCACGACCCATTGAATGAGGGCAAAAAGCGCGGTGCAGACCAGCAGGGCGGTGAACAGCGCAAAGGGAGCGTCGCGGCGGGGATCCTTGGCCTCGCCCATGGGCGCGAGCGCGGTTTCGAATCCTCCATAGGTGAAGACGAGCAGCAGCAAGGCCTTCAGCCATTGGCGGGTGGCAACGGCCGAAGGCGCGCCGGGCGAGACTGCGGTGGGATGCGTGTGCAGTACGAATAGTCCCATTCCGATGACCGCAAATAGTGGGACGAGTTTCGCCGCGGTGAAGAGGTTGCTGACCTGCGCACCGGCGCGCACACCGCGCACGTTGATGAATGCGAGCACTCCGACCAGGATCGTGAGAATGAGTGCGCGCGGCAGCGGTTCTCGGGCATGCGGCCAGAACTCGCCGAGATAAATCACAAACAGATTGGCGTTGGCGGCGGGGGCGGCCACTTGTCCGAGGAAGAGCATCCATGCCATCTGAATGCCCATGCCGCGTCCGAAGGCGGTGCGAGCGTAGAGGTAGGGGCCACCCGCGTGCTCAAATTGCGAAGCCACCTCGGCAAAGCACGCGAAGATCACCGCCATTCCTGCGCCCGCGACGAGCACGGCCAGAGGGCTGAACCGGCCGATGAGGCCAGCGACGGTGGAGGGGAGTCCGAACACGCCGCTGCCGATCATCGAGTTGACCACCAGCGCGGTCAGGCTCCAGCGGCCGATGGCGCGGATGAGTTGCTGGCTGGGACGGCTGGGCGGGGTTTCCGGCACCGCGTGGTTTTATCACAAATTCGCGGCGCTCGGGCAGCGGTTGCGGCGTGGACGCCGGACTTCGCCCAAGCTTGGACGGCCAAAGAGCCTGCCCTGAGCTTGTCGAAGGGCGGCCGTCGCCACATGAGCCTTGGTGACCTTCGACAGATCGAGAGTGCACTAACGGTGGCCAGCAAGAAATTTTGTTCCGGGGGAGACGCGTTCTGAGCTTCTGCCGATGGTCCGCGCGACCGCATGGAAAGGCGCGCCAATCGCGGTATTTGAGCGCGGTGACCTTTTCCCGCTCCAAAGTAACGCCAGAATTACGAAAGACGCATGCCCGTGGGACATCTATTCGCTGCGCGTTGCCGATGAGATGTTTGAAGGGCAAACGGAATGGCCATCGACAACATGGACGACCTTCATCTGCGCATCGCGCGCGTCACCGAAGACCTGCGGACCATCCAGCAGGAGCTTAACTGCGCCGCCATGCAGGCTCCGAGCGACCCGGAATTGATGGAGTCGCTCAACTCGCTTTCGGAGACGGAGCCTATCGAAACGCTGCGCTCGGCTCTCGACCAGATGCGTCATTTCCTCTGGTTTTATTCGCAGGTGATGAGCAACGAACCCGAACTCGGCGACAAATTGCGGCAGGCCGGCGCGGCGAAAACCACAACCGATGAAACCCCCAAATCAGGAAGCTCTTTCCTGGATCGGCTCTCCCGTGCCGACGAAATGATGCTGCTCCATCATCTGGCCGACGCGAGACGCCGCAAACCTAATTAGCCTTCAGTCTCTTATTGCAGGCTGGAACGCACCTCCCGAAGCTTGGCGGTCAACTCCTGCTTCGCTTCCAAGACTCGGGCCGGACTGGGAAGAATGTTCGAACACTCGGGCGGCGCGCTGGCGATCATCTGCTGTAGATCTGGGAGTGTGGCAGAGTTGCTCAATACTCCCAGATAAACGGGAATGATCTTGTCCAAAGCCGCCGACGCCCGTGAATCCAATCCTAGGGGGATTTCAAGTTCCCGCTTCATGGCCGACCGCCAATCGAGGCCGTTTGGCCCGAGCTGTGCAACGGCCTTTTGCAATACCGATCGTTGAGCACCAGAGAGTCCTTCCAGGTGCATAGCAAAGGTCATGGCTCTCAGGTGTGCGACCAAAAGGCTTTTCGCGATCAGCGTCGCGAAAAGTGTGCCGCCATTGGCGACATCGTGTGAAAAGCGAGTTCCCGCGGCCAACACGGTTACTGCCTTGTCTTTGTCGCCGGTGATCAACAGATGAAACGCATAAAGGACGTTCAGACGGCCCAGAACCAGGGCCTTTCGGGTGTACTCCACTGGAGTTTCGGGCCCCATCTCGTATTCCAGGCCCCAGTCGCAGTTCTGGAGCGTGGTGCCTCGAGCCATGATTTCCAAAGCCGGCCGGTTCTTTTCAATCAGGTCTTTGTACTGCAAATCGTCGTACGGGGCAGTGCCATCCAGAATCGCATTCAGCTTCTTGGCCTCCGTGTCGGTGAGGGCAGAGTCCTGCATTTGCACGAAGGCGGACCAATACCGCAGGGCGGCATTGTCGCCCAAGTTGATTTTCTGCTGTGGCCACGCCGAACTGCCCGCCAAAACGAGGAAAAGAATGAGTGACGAAATAGGGCGAAAGGGTTTCATAGTTTTGAGTCCTTGCTGAGCACCTTGAGGGCGCTCTGTTTTACGCCGAATGAAGTCGCATGGGATGAAAGGGCCAGCGCGTCGACGGCTGCTTTGAAGGAGGGTGCATCAGCCAGCAAAGCGTCAGCTGACCGAATGGTGAGTGGCTGGGGAACCACAATTTGGGTCGCACTGCTTGGTTGGACGTCGCGTTCGGTGCCCTGCCGCACGCGAGGATAGAGGGTCAGGAATGCGACGATCACGGCCGCCGCGACCGACGCCCACGCTGCTATATAGCGTGGCCGCCAGTTCTTCCGGCGACGCTCTTCGAGCTGCAACTGCTCGGGACCGAGCGGACGGAACTGCTTCAAATAACGCTCAAACTGGTCATCGGGAAGGATTGGCACAAGAGTCCTCCTTGGCGCACAGCGACTCGCGCAAATTGGCGAGGGCATATCGGTATCGCGAAGCCGCGGTGTTCGAGTTGATTCCCAGAACCTCCGCGGTTTGCAGAAATGTGAGTTCTCCCCACACATGCAGGACAAGCACTTGGCGCTGATCATCGGGGAGTGAGTCCAGCGCGCGCCGCAGATTTCGCTCGGCCGTGTAGTCTCGGTGGGGCGGGTCGAACCAGACGGACTCCTCCTCCATCGCGACGCTGCGTTGACTGGCCTTGTGGTCGTTCAGAACGGCGTTGCGAACACATGTGAACAGATAGGCTTTTACATCCTCGACCTCGCCTAGCCTCCTGTTTTCGAGCATTCTCAAGAAGACCTGATGAACCGCATCCTGAGCGCGTCCGCGATCGCCTGCGATTGAAGCGGCGAAAAGCAAGAGCACGGGCCCGTGCTCGCGGTAAAGCAGTTCAACTTCGACGCTGTTAGTGCGAAAGGGATGCACGTGGGGTCTCTACGGATATGACAATCGAGCGCAGGTGATTTGTCTGTGGTCGAGAAATATTTTCTGAAAAAAACTGAGGGGCGACCTAGAATCCCTGCCCGCGAACGATGGTCTTGAGCACTTCGCCAGCCGGGCTGAGCACGGTGAAATCCGCGTCCGCCCCTTGAGCCAGAACTCCGTGCGCGCCCGACAAACCCACGGCCCGCGCCGGGTTGAGCGTAGCCGCTTGCACCGCATCCCGCAGGCTCCAGTGAGAAAACTGCATCACATTGCGCACCGCGCGATCCATGGTCAGCACACTTCCCGCGAGACTGCCATTCGAAGTGCACTTGCCGTCTTTCACATCGACCTCGATCGGGCCCAACTGGTAGCGTCCGTCGGGCATGCCGGTCGCCGATATTGCGTCGGTGATGAGTACTGCGCGCTCGCGTCCCTTCGCCTGCAGAAAAAGCTTCACGACCACGGGCGCCACGTGAATTCCGTCGACGATGATGTCGGCACTCAACTGGTCGTCGCTGAGCACCTCGCCGATGATCCCCGGGTCGCGATGGTCCAGCGGTCGCATGGCGTTGAACGTGTGCGTTGCATGGCGGGCACCAGCCTTCACCGCATCCTGTGCGACCGGCATCTCAGCGTCCGAGTGTCCGATGCTGACGCAGACCTTGCGCCGCGCCGCTTCGGCAATCACTTCCATAGCGCCGCCAACTTCCGGCGCGATCGTCAGCATGCGCACATGCCCACGCGCCGCCTGCCAAAGACGCTCGAAGACGGCAAGAGTTGGCGCAACCAGATTTTCCGGAGGATGCACTCCCCGCCGCTTGTGGCTGAGAAACGGCCCTTCGAGGTGAATGCCCAGCGGCCGAGCTTGCACCGCGTCGCCATTCTTCACATTCGCAGTGGCCGCTGCTTCGATGGCGTCAGCCAATCGGCCCAGCGCGGTACAGGTCGAGTCGAGGGGTGCGGCAACGGTCGTCGCAAAATATCCAGTCACGCCGTGAGTCGTGAGAAACGCGCCCAGGCGCGGCAGTTCCGACGGCAGAGCCCGCATGAGATCCAACCCCGCTCCGCCATGCATATGGATATCGACAAACCCCGGCGTCAGCACCGCCTCGCCAAAGTCGACCAGAGAAGTGTGAGCCGGAACTTCTTTTGCCGAGCGCGAGGAAACCTCAGAGATTCGCCCGTCTTCCACCAGGAGCAGCGGATTGAGAATCTCCTCAACCGGAGTGTAGAGTCGGCGGGCGGTGAATGCGGCTTTCATGAGAGTGGTGCAGCGAAAACCTATCGTAGTCGTAAGCCAGGTTTCAGACAACATGGGCGAGCGCGGTTGGTGGGAGGAGTCCTGAAGAGAGATGCGAGCGCCGGTCCGCTCGGCGACCCGGCGCTGACGCACTCAGGCGCCACACAGGGTGTTATAATTTACATGTAGTCAAGCAGTTTCCGCCAGGGCGCCCCGCAATTCCTCCAGCGCCCTGCATAAGTCGGGGAGTGGCTCAGCCTGGTAGAGCACCTGGTTCGGGACCAGGGGGTCGGAGGTTCAAATCCTCTCTCCCCGACCATCTTGTTTTTTGGCCCTCTGGAAGATCAGATCAAAGGGCTTCTTGTAGGTGGGACTGATACTTGTGCCGTCAATGGCGCAGTTCAAAAGCACGATTTGCAACAGTTGGGCCTGCTCCCTGGGATTGCGCGTAAGGTACAGAGAATAAGCCTTGTGGGCGAGTTCTAAAGTTCTTTGGGCGGTTAGAAGCTGTTGAGGTGCGGGCTGCTCCAGGCCGCCTAGAGCTTCTAGGATTCTCTGTTCGTCCTCGCTCCATTCCCGCATCCGGCGGTCCCAGAATTCCTCGGTGATCTTTGCGTCGAGCTTATCCTGGTAGGCTTGATCCATCTGGCGGCGTAGGGCTGCCAGGCGCTGCTGCAGGGCGCTACGTTGCACGGCAGCATGGTTTCCCACTTGTTTCTGATCGCGCACCAGGGATTCCTGCAAACTGACGAGAACGTCATCGGGGATCTGAATACACTTGAGCACCTCGCCTAGTTTTTCGGCCATCTCGGATTCCGTAAAACGTGGGGTGGCACATTTTCCCCGGTATCCCGTGCATCGGTAATAAACGTATTTTCCTTTTTTGCGTTCCCCCGTAATCCTGCAATTGTCCTCCGCGCAGGTTAGGAGCCCGCGAAAAGCAATCTCCTGCTTCCCGTACCTGGGTTTGTTGTGTCCCCGTAAAACCGCTTGCACGCGATCATAAAGATCGCTACCGATAAACGTTCCGTGCGTCCCACGGTAGAGATGCCCGCCCCACACGAAATTCCCCCGATAAAAAGGATTCGTGAGAATCGTGTGCAGGTAGGCCCGTGAAATGTTCTTACCGGCCTGGGCACGAACCGCTTTTGCCAGCAGCGAGAGTGAAAACTGACCCGAAGCGTACATTTCGAAAATCCTGGTGACGATTTCGGCATTCTCGGGGTGAACCTCAACCGTCCGCTCCGCCTTGTTGTTGCGGTAGCCCAAGGGCGCGCGGCCCGGATAAATACCTTGCGCGGCCTTCTCCCGCATGCCCTTTTTCACTTCTTCCCGCAGGTTTTCAACGTAATTTCGGGCCAGGACCAGCTGCATTCCGTGGATCAGCTTCGCCTGGGACTTGGCATCTTTGGAAATGATCTGCCCTTCTTTGACCAAGTGAATTCCAGAGCCTCCGGTTCAATCTCATATATAGGATGGGCGGGCAGGCCGACCGCGGCCTCCGGTGGGGCAGCCTCCCCCGATGCCGACGGCAGGTTCGAGTTCACGGGAATGGGCTTGATCTCCGCAGCTGACATTGGAAGTCAGCTTCCAAGTTAGAGATCGGCAGCGCCTTTACAATCCACTGGGTTTTGACACCAACAGAGCCACAACCTCGCCAGAGTTGTGACAGAGGGCAGGAGGGAAAGATCATGAAAAAGGAACTCTGCGAGCAGATCCTCACAGAATGCGAGCAGGTGGCGCAGAAGATGGGCGCAGACCTCTATGCCACGATGCGGAAAGCCTCAAAGGTTGTAGAGCGCTGGAAACCGTTCTATCTGGCGGCGCAAAAGGTCTGGGAACACTCCGAAAATCGTGACGATGCCATTGTTCACCTGCTCGCGTTACCCGATCCCCAGCCCACGGAATTGGAAGCATTCCTGGTTTTCCTGCGCACCGTGCCATTTATCCTGCGTGGGGCCTTTCAGGATCTCGCGAAGGGCTTGCCACCGTCCCCCGGCGGTCGTCCCCACGAATTAAGCCTCGATGAGCGAAGGGAGGTCTGTAAGCAGATCGGGTACTTATACGAAGAGGGAGTCGCGCTTGCCGACGCGAAAAGCCGTATGGCGCAGCGTTACGGAGTAAGCCTTTCCACCATCCAAAGAGCCTGGAAGGGACGCTCCAATTTCAGCTCGGAAAGCCATGCGGCAGACAATGAAACAACGTCGTAATCCGCCAGGACTTGCGACCCTAGATCTCTGGAGTGGAAAGCCGTTGGTCTTCTCGTTCTGGCATCCTAACTGTTTGGTTTGACATATCAACTCCGTTATCAGTTCGGAGTGTCGACAACGCCACGGCTCCAGGTTGTTTCTTCCTCAAACTGCAACCCCAATCCGAAGAGTGCTCCGGCGATTGGCTGACAATAAACCACTCGAGCTGGTGTCGACCTTTCACTGCCAACAAGAAGGGTGATCCGCAAACGTTCGTCCGGCAGTAAAGCCCGCCTGATCAGGACCCGGATACCACCAGAGCTGACGTTTTCTGTGGTCGCTTTCTCAACAAAGTCGCTGAGGCCGAGGCTTTGCATTCTAGAAACATGTACCGGCATTTCCAGTTGAATCCGCTTCTCCATGCGTCCGGCTTGCGTTGCCATTTTGAGCGTCCCCTGCTGATGGTGAAAATCGTCAAGGTCGGACCAACGGAGATAATAGCGTTTGTTCTACGTGAGTGTCCGCCGTTGTGCCTTGTGCTCGTACATGGCCTTGTCCGCGCGCAACATCAATTGTGTAATGGAGGTTGTAGTTCGTGGATCGAACCGCACGACTCCCAAACTAAGAGAAAGTAAGTGGCGAGATTCGTTAGTGCTCACTGTTTCCAGATTCTGCCGAAGGCGGGCCGTAATGGTGGCTTCACTGTGGCCTGGGGCCTCAATGGCGAGCGCAGCGAACTCATCGCCTCCGAGGCGCGCAAGAACGTCGGAGTCGCGAAAGGTTTTTCCCAGCACTTCTGCTGTCCGGGTCAGTGCCAGATCGCCTTCTGAATGGCCGAAGGCGTCGTTGATTCGCTTTAGGCCATCCACGTCCATGAAGAACAGCAACATCTCCCGACCCGATCGGCGGCCCAATTTTAGTTGCCGTTCCGTAAGGGGCAGAAAGCCGCGGCGGTTGTACAAGCCGGTGAGCTCGTCGGTGAACGCCAGGTTGCTGAGTTCCGCCCGCAGCATGTATTGCTTCACCGCACACATGACCGCGCGCATCAGAAGTTCACCGATCGGCTGACTCTGTGGAGTACTTCCCGGCGCGGCGTCAAACTTGGTGCCGACTTCTCGCAACAGAGTTGCGAGTTCCTGATTAGCTTCGGAAAGCCGAGTCTGGAAAGTCTTATCCACGGCCCCATTTTCTGCCCTGAAAAGGTTCAGGGGCGAAGCTTCACCGTGGAAGAGGGACCCAGACTCGAACACCCACCTCCACACCGCGGTGTCCAGGGACCGAGTTGCCGACGTTAAACTGTTCGAGTGCATATATCTAGATTCAGACCTCTGCTCCGGCGCCTGGACCAATCCAATTCACGCCCGATCCCCACAAATCCCGAGTGGCGCGCGGTGCGCGTACAAATCTGCGGGCAGTTCCCCGAGACGCGGAAGCGACGCGAGGCCTCTGTTCGCTCCCCCACTCGAGCTGTGGTTCGCTAGACTTCCCGCTGGGTTGTCATCACGAAGAACAACGTGGAGCAGTGAACGGCATACGTGCAAATCATCTCCAGCGCTGTAGTGGATGAGGCCCCGCTTCCTAAATCGGTTCAGGAAGCGGCTGACGCGCGAACGGGTGGTGCCCACCATTTCCGCAAGCGTCTCCTGACTTACTTTTGGGACCACAGTTCCAGACGCTCCTTTCTTATCGGAATCGGCCAGCAACAGAAGGACTCGCGCCAACCGTTTTTCGCTGCAATTGAAAAGTTGATCGACCAAATCCTCCTGGTGCCGGATGTTACGCTCTAGCAGATATTGCACGAAGAGGGTGGCCAATGTTGAATCACGACGGATTGCCAGGGTCATCGCTTTCTTTTCGATGCGCATGAGGACGCAGTCCGTCATTGCAGTTGCGGACGACATGCGGGGAAACCGACCTGCAAGACCGCTCTCGCCGACAAGACTATGTTCGCCAAATATGCCGAGCGTCACTTCTTTGCCACGACCAGAGACCACACTGAGTTTCACCCTGCCGCTGCGGATAAAAAAAACCGCCTCCGGAGCCTCGCCTTGAGCGAAGATTGTGTCATCCTTCTTGAACGACACAAGCCGTCTACCCTCCCCAATGGTTGAAAGAAAGGTATGAGAGGGAAAATAGCGGCTCTCGTTCGCGGTCCCAACCTGTTGCACCATACTGCCTCCTGACCTAAGAGATCCCACATGTCTGTGCTCTATCACGCTTGATTCACGGTTGTGTTCTCACCCTGGCCGCTAAATGTAGCGGGCATTGCTGTCTGGCCGTATTCAACTCGGGCCACCTCCGCGAACAGGGTTTCCTCCCCCAACGTCGCCTTCCACGGAGGTGGCGCGTGTTGTTTTCTTTCCTGTCCGACTAAACGCATCGGACATTACGGCGTCACCGCATGCAAAGTGGGTTGCCTCCGTGAGCACGGCGTCCTCCCCCGAGATCGCCTTGCCGGGGAGGCATCCCCGATTGCTGGTTGCAGCATAGACCGTTAGGAAAAACAAACAAGCCAGTGAATCATCGATTTGGATTGAGTGGAATGACTGAGAAAGCGCTGGGGGAAACCCCCTCGGAAAGTGCTATGGCTGGACCAGACCGCGCCGGATCGCGTAGCGAACTAAGCTGGCTGTTTCATGAATATCGAGTTTCTGCATCAGCCGGGACCGATGAGACTCAGCGGTCTTTATACTGACTCCCAGGAGTGTGGCAACTTCTTTTGTCGATTTTCCTTCGCCCACGAGTTGAAGAACCTGGCGCTCCCGCGAGGTAAGGGGATCCGCCGGAAGGTCCGTTTTGGACAGAAACGCCCCCACGATTGTGCCGGATATGCTCGGGCTGAGATAAATTCCCCCGCGGCAAACCTCCCGAATGGCATGCACTAAGTCAGTGGCCGCTTGACTTTTCAATACGTATCCCTTCACTCCTGCGCGAAGTGCCTCGATCACGTACTGATCTTCGTCGTGGCGTGTCAACAAGATTGTCTTTGTTGGAGAAGACTTTTGCAGTTCGCGGGCGGCGTCAATCCCGTTCAAGATCGGCATGCTGATGTCAAGAATCGCGATCTCAGGGCGGACGTTGGCAACCAGCCGA
>Ga0207088_1143_pt1 | contig 13364 bp, 3 predicted proteins | sample Alteio_BWMinHeat_52_FD_153564 | JGI IMG/M metagenome (GOLD analysis project Ga0207088, IMG submission 153564) | Enriched cells from forest soil in Barre Woods Harvard Forest LTER site, Petersham, Massachusetts, United States -... | ecosystem: Environmental > Terrestrial > Soil > Temperate forest >... | reverse complement strand
ACCAATGCTGGAGATTTTATGTGGACTGAGTACATCTTTTTTTCGAGAAAAATCACAATCTACTCTGGGTGAATATGGGAGTGGCTACAAATACCTGGCGAATCAGTTTTTTGTGCCTTATGGCTTTACTATTACCATAGATAAATATGCCTCAGGGTACCAGATGACGATTGGAATTAAACTTTATCAAAATAGTGGTGGGGCGTATCAAGTAGCGAGTTACGGCGTTGATATAGCAAAACATATTATTCAGAATCGCCCGTTTGATTTTGACCCAGGGCTTACAGAATTATTAGATACCGTGCAGTATTTTGCCTTGGGTAGCGGGTCGTCTCCAGTTTCTTATTCTAACGTTAGTATTCAAGCGTTACCACCAGTATCAGATGCAGTCGTTGCTAACTATGAAGCTGCAAAAGCAGCAGGTAAGATAGAGGCCACTTTACAAGGCCCTCGATCACAAGCTTATGCAGACGCAAAAGTTGCTTATGATAGTTTAGATGCAGCGACAAACGACATGTATGCGTATATTGATGGTCTTACTGATAAAAATATGCAGGCACAAGCTCAAAAGGCGTTTGGGATAATTATGGGAGATGAGGAAACGTCGCCGCCTAGTACCGATGCTGATGCATATAATGCAGCATGGTCAAACTTCAGTGCATTAGATACTCAAAATAATGATTATAATACAAAGCTAACATCGCTTGAGGCTATCAACAGCGCAGTGGCGAATGTTAAATCAAACGTTGCAATAGTGATTGCTGCAATTAATAAAATTAAAGGGACGTCTGCGGTTTCAAGCCCAGCTCCTGCGCCAACTCCTGCTCCAGCTCCACCACCATTTGTTCCAAAGCCATTTACAACTTCACCTTTACCCACTCCAGTCCCAGCTTTGGCATCAAAGCAAGCACCTGCTCCAGCTCCAAAGTCGGTACCTGTGCCAGTAAAAGCAGCACCTGTGTCGGTTGCAACAAAACTAACTCCAGCGCCTGTTAAGTCAACTCAAGCGCCGGTGCCAACACCGACCGTTCCAGTAGTAAAACCTTTACCGCTTATAAAAACGGGTCCACCGTCAAAGATCGTGGTTCCACAAAAGAAAAAATAATATGAAGGAGCTTGCTTTTTTTGATAACAAACGGGTAAAATTACAATTAGATAATGCAAACGTGTTGAGTTTTTGTTTGGGGAGGAGAATATGAGATTTTTAAGTAAAGTTATGAAATATTTTGTGGTTGTTCTAGTAGTGTCTTCACAAGCTTCAGCACAGATGACGACAAGTTATACTTCAAATTCTGAATTGGGTAACGTTAGTACGTGGGATCCATCATGGAAACTTCCCGCGCCTGGTCAAGGCATTGTCTTTTGTAATGCTGACGGAACAAATGATGCCAACATTTGTTTTGCAACGACTCAGGGAGCTGCTCCTGTTCTTAGAATTCTTATTGGCGCAGCGGGTAATTCTGCGGCTGTTGTTAGAAATCAAAACCAAAATCTTTTCTGGTTTGACGGAGTTGGACTGGGAGGTTCTGGTCAAATTTCAGTTGCACTTGGTAACAATCAGCTTCAGATTACAGTTCCATCAACAAATTCAGCAGCGCCGAATATTATTGTCGTAACCGTGAATAGTGATGGCACTCTTTCAGGTACATTAAATGGAACACCTTCAAATTTTCTTGGTTCGGTAAATCCCGATCCGCAGCTTGCAAATGTTTTAAATGGTGTAACACCAGTTAATTATTTTGCATTTAGCAGTTGGAGTGCGCCAGTTACTTATTCCAATATTTCTGTTCAATCATTGCCAAGCGCAACTCCTACACCAGCACCGACACCAGCGCCAGCTCCGGCACCAACTCCTGCGCCTACGCCGGCACCTGCGCCAACACCAAGTCCAGCACCAACTCCGGCACCAGCGTCAGCCCCTACACTTAAATCTTCTTATTCCTCAAATGCTGAAGCAGGAAGCTATTCAACTTGGGATCTCTCGTGGAAATTGCCAGCGCCTGGTCAGGGATCTGTAATTTTTACACCAATTGGCACAACCGATCTGCATATTGCTTTTTTAGCGACCAATCCTAATGGGGTAGTCTCTAAAGGTGATACTAGGCCAATGCTTGAAATTGTGATTGGTGGATGGAGTAATCAATTCTCGACATGCAGACCAAAATCGCAGCAGGCCAGTTTTCAACAGACTAGCCAGATCGCGCCTGTTGGGTTTGTTTCTGGTCAACCAATTACCATTACTATTAATAACAATCAGTTACAAATTGCTGGGTTAAGCAATGGAGCTACGCTTACGTTGACATTACAGGGTTCAAATGTAGTAATGAGTTGGCCTGGTGGGTCGACTACAATAGCAGATCCTGGATTTGCAAGCTTACTAAGCAGTGTCCAATATTTCTCATTTAGCTCTTGGGGTTCAGCAAATACTTACAATAATATTAATATTAATTCAATTCCAGCTCCGGCACCTGCTCCTGCACCTACGCCGGCACCAGCACCTACTCCAGTGCCAACACCGACACCAGCACCGACACCAGTACCTGCACCAACACCGGCACCTGCTCCGGTACCAACTCCTGCGCCTACGCCGGCACCTGCGCCAACTCCAAGTCCAGTACCAACACCAGCTCCAGCACCAGTACCTGCACCAACTCCTGCACCTACGCCGGCACCAGCACCTACTCCAGTGCCAACACCGACACCAGCACCAGCTCCGGTACCCGCTCCAACTCCGACACCAGCAACGACACCAGTACCTGCACCAACACCGGCACCTGCTCCGGTACCAACTCCTGCGCCAACACCGACACCAGCACCAGCTCCAGTACCTGCCCCAACTCCGTCACCAGCACCTGCTCCGACACCAGCTTCTGCACCAACTCCAGCGCCAGCACCGACACCGGCACCAACTCCTGCGCCCACACCGGCACCTGCGCCAACTCCAAGTCCAACACCGACACCGGCTCCAGCTCCGACACTTAAGACGTGGTATCAAGCCTCTGCTGGATATGGATATTGTACGTCTTGGGATCCATCATGGGTTTTACCAGCACCGGGTCGGGGTATCCTGACTTTTGCTCTTAGTACTGATAATGATAATGCATATGTATGTTTTTCGGCAAACTCTGCAGACCTAAATCAGCCAAGGTCTAATATCGGACAAGTGTATGCGGATCCTTATCTTGAAATTGTATTTAATGCAAAAGGTAACAGATCAATAGTGATTAGAGCTAAGCAGGCAGGGCCGGACGTAGTCACCTTTTCAGGGGGATGTATGTGGCTCGGATCTCCGTGGAAAAACTGGGTTAAAATAGCCTTGACTAGCACAGGGATTAAGATGAATTTCACAAATGATAATGGGAATCCAACGGAATGTAATTTGGTAGTGAATGAGGATGGCACGCTTTCAGCAACACAAGATGGGTCTTCAGTTAGCGTTACCAATCCCGATCCTGGAATTGCAAATTTGTTAAATGGTCCTAATGCAGTTCGATATTTTTCATTTACCAATTGGGCACCAAACAATGTAGGATTTAGTATACAGTCTATTGCATCTGCAGTACCAGCGCCAACTCCTACACCAGCACCGGCTCCAAGTCCAGGTCCGGCACCGACACCAGTACCGGCTCCAGCACCTGCTCCAGTACCTGCACCAACACCGGCACCTGCACCTGCTCCGGTACCAACTCCTGCGCCTACGCCGGCGCCTGTGCCAACTCCAAGTCCAGTACCAACACCAGCTCCAGCACCAGCACCGACACCAGTGCCAGCTCCGGTACCAGCGCCTGTGCCTACGCCAACGCCTGTACCAACTCCAAGTTCAGTACCAACATCAGCCCCTGCACCTGCTCCGGTACCTGCACCAACACCGGCGCCAGCGCCTGCTCCAACTCCGGCTCCAGCACCAACGCCTGTGCCTACGCCAACGCCTGTGCCAACTCCAAGTCCTGTACCAACACCAGCGCCAACACCGGCGCCAGCACCTGCTCCAACACCGACACCAGCACCTACACCAGCACCATTTCCTCCGCCTAAGCCAACTCCTCCATCATTCGTTCCAAAACCATTTGTAACTGTTCCAGCGCCTGCGCCAGCACCAGTGCCTAAGCCTGCTCCTGCACCAGCTCCTAAGGCAACCCCAGCACCAGCGCCAAAGCCAGCTCCTACTCCTGTACCCAAGCCGGCCACAACGCCAGCACCAGCGCCAAAGCCAACTCCTGCACCTGCACCTAAGCCGGCTCCAACGCCTGTGCCAAAGCCAGCTCCAGTGCCAGCACCTAAACCAGCACCGACACCCGTGCCAAAACAAGCTTTCGCACCGGTACCTGCCCCAGCTCCTGCGACAGGTCAGTAACTATATTGACGAAAATGTAATGAGTTGAAAAATTAGAATCCGAAAGGAAAGTTGTATGAAATTTTCAGGTAACGCAATTCAATTGTTAATGATACCGGTAGTAATGATGAGTTTTATGTACAATGTTTCTGCAATGACATCATATACTTCAAGTGCAGAAGGCGGTGATTATAGCACCTGGGATCCTTCGTGGAAGTTACCTGCACCTAGTCAGGGGGTTATTACTTTTACACCCACTGGTGTAAGTGATGTAATGATAGGTCTTTTGCCCTCTCTTCCTGATAGTGGAAGCATAGCATCTGGCCAAGTTGTCCCTTTGCTTGAAATTCTTCTTGAGGGATGGGGTAGTGAGCTTGCGACTATGAGAGTTCAATCTCAACTGGATTCTTTTCAGAGTGTTGCGCCAGTTGGTATTGTTTCCGGTCAGCCAATTACTATTACGCTCAATGCAAATCAGATTGAAGTCTCCGGTCCAGGCATAACCAATGGTCCCCTTACTCTTGAAATACAAGATTCTAATGCTGTAATGAGCTGTCCGGGTGGTGATATGTCAATTCCAGACCCAGGTTTTGCAGCATTATTAAATAATGTGACAGGGGTACAATATTTTTCGTTGAGCAGTTGGGACTCTGAGATTGTTTATAGCGATATAAGTGTATCACCCTTAGCTCCTATACAAACTCAGACTGTCATAACTAAATCTAAATCAAAACCAAGTCATGCGCCTGCGCCGGTAGCAGTGCCCAAAAAGCCTATGTCTCATGAAGAGCAAATAATTGCCGCTAAAAAAGCAGCTGTTGTACAACCTGTTTCAACTACGTCGGCATCTTCTAAGACATCTTATCAAAAAGCCAAACCTGGGGTAGGGGTTGTTCAGCCAACTGCTGGTTTTGTAACGCCGATTCCTCCTAAGCGCCCACATACAAAGAAGCCTATGAAAAAGCGTGTGGTGTTAGGTAAATAAGATAGACTTTCTTAGCAGCTTAAGCCAGCCACGTACGGACCCGATCATATGCCGAGTCGCACCGAAATGGTATTTTTTTCGATAAGTCTGATTTTTGTCCAAAATGATGCAATTATATGTTTGATTTTTGGACAGAGTTGGTCAAAAATCAGACTTATTATCATGAAAGGTATAAGTACCCGACAAAAAAGTATGATTTAAAAAAGGGTTTTTACATTTTTTAGAAACCTACTTGACTACAGGACGTCATTCCGGCCTTGAGCCGGAATCCAGGGCTAAAAAAATATCTGGATGCCGGATCGAGTCCGGCATGACGTCACAGGCAAAACATTCTTTTTGTACGAAGTGCTTGTCTTCCTCTCTTTAATATAAAAAAGTCGACTCTCCCAAGTCTCTTCTTTTGAGGGTTTTCCCAAAGCCTTTACCAATTTGTTGCTTGTCCCTTAGTCTCCCGTGATAAAATAACAACTATATACTATATAATTATGCAATAATCGCTATAAGCGAGGGGCGTGGTTGTGAAGATGCAAAAAGTTCTGTGGTTATGCGCAGTTCTGGCACTATTCTGTTGTGCTGGTCAATTTTTGCATGGGCTTCCGCCTTCAGGAACCATTGTTGCTATAAAATGTAATTGCTCTGGGAGTGGGTTTCAGGGGCAATATTATGGCAATTATTTGAAGGTTCAGTCTGATCCATCAAGTAATAGCAATGTGCCTTTAGTGGCGAATACAACCGCAAGCCCATCCAATGATTTGGCTTGTCAATTTAAGCTTACTGTGGTCATGGGTTCGATAGTAACGTTTGAGTCTGTTCAGTATCCAGGAAATTTTATTTATACAACAGGATATACTGATTCGCCGCCGTACACTATTTATGTTGGTCCTCAGGCGTCAATGGATCAAGCCTATAACGATGGTCTTATGAACTGGCAGGTACTGTCCTATTCATCAATAACAGGTAGCATGTATTTGTATAATGTTGGTGGAACTGCAAGTTATTTTGTCATACCGCAGAACAAAGCAGATGGGACGCCGATTCCTTGGACGAATCAGCCGAGTTCTCCAATTGTTCCAACTGGAAAAGCAGGAACAACGTCTTTTGCAAATGCAGTACCAGATTCAAACAACCCATACCGTGTGTATTCTAAAGACCCTCAGACTATGTTGATTATGGAGGTGGTGCAAACTCCAGTTGATGGTACGGTTGTTGCATTAAAGTCAGCAGCTACAGGAACAACACAATCAGGAAAATATTTGCAAACTTTGGATGGAATGCTTGTAGCATGCGGTACTTCATCGGCAGCTCCTGAAAATCAATTTATTATTCGTCGACCAGGGGGAAGTACGCCTACAAGTCCTTACATAGGGCTGACATCAGTTGTAACGGGTTGCTATTTAGGCTCCAGGCCTAATGATTACTCTGTGTACATAGGTTGGTACAATTTTGCGGGATGGGAATATTGGGAGATGGTTTTTGATCCGAATTATGCAACTAATGGCATTGTTCGTTTGCGCAGTCCAGCAACGAGTGGTTATTTAACCATTCCGGATAATGCTCTTTCGTGGTCTCAGCCATTGGGTAGAGTTTGGACTACATGGAATAATAAAGACCCTGCTAGTGCTGGTGCATGGGAAGCGTTTACCATGGAAACCATTTCAACAGCAGCAACGGTGCCAACACCTGCTTCATTAAATTATAACGATATAATAAACATATCCCCAAAAGGCTCAGAATCCTATCCCCAACTTTCTGGTTCTCGTCTAATAACGTATGGGGCGAGTAGAGATATTTATTCTAAGGGAACTGATGTTGCAGCGCGGTCACAAGATAGAAGTTCTACAAAAGCGCAACCGGAAGATTTTGTTGAAACGTATGCAATTCCGCAGAGTGAAATTTCAGCAACAGGACCAGATCTTTTTGTCATTCGTAAAGCTGGTGATCCTACCAATACCGGATCAATGAATTATGGGGATAATGTTCAGATAATTTCGCTTTATGGTCTTGCAGGGTGGTCTGCTGTTTCTAGTGCATTCTATCTGGGCGGTAGGCCGTGGTGGGTTAATGATAATAGCAGATGGGACACAGGTCCTGATGGATTGTATTCAGAAATTGTTCTTGCTCGCTGGAATCACCCTCAAAATTTTAGTAACAATGCATTATTTAAGATACAAAATGCAGACAATGCAGGGCAAACGGGGCAAGTAAAAGAAAATGACAATGTTTATCTTATTAGCCAAGGCGATGGCGTAAGAAATTTGAAGAAGTTGTGGTTTAATGCGCAAACAAGTCGTGTATCATCATCTCATGCAACGTGGTCAGAAGCATTGGTGGGTGATGGGAGCGGCGGTGGGCGGGATGTAAATTATGGTAGATTTACGTTTAAAAAAGCGCTGATTGATAGTGGAACAAGTACAAGTGCATCGACAGCTCTTAATGACTCTTCATCTACCTCAGCCTCGGTTGCAGCGGTGAGCCCGCAAGCATCACCAGCATTAAGCTTTTTGGTGCAGGATGGGAAAGTTGCAATTAAATCGCAGCAAAACAATAAGTATCTTGCTGTTGATGTGAATGGATATTTGATTTCTAATGGGACTGATAAAACTACGGCAGCGTGTCAATTTCAGATTTTACGCAATCAGCCCGACAATATGAATTGGTTAGGTTTAAAATCTGTTGGTGTTGGCAGTACAAATAATATTGTTACCTGTGAACCTCCAGTTGGTAATATTATAGCAAATAGAGGTGCTTTTCTGGGGTGGGAATGTTGGGCACTCATTCCAAATGCCAGCAACAACGCAAGTCTTATGGGCATAAGATTGCAAAGTAATTCTACAAAAGGGTTTTTCTGTGATTATGATCCTAATGCTATTGGCTGGGCTCAGGGGCGCGCATGGGCGGTACTTACTCCCGATGCAACTATGGGAAATTTTGCGATAGAATTATTGGGACCACTTCCAGATGCTTTTGCCCAAGATTCTACGCAACTCGATCAATATCCTGTTGGTGGGGCTGTCAAAATTCAAATCGCAGGTGGTGCTTTTGTAAAATTTGATACATCAACCCCAGCAAAATTAATTGCAGCTAGCGGTGTTTCTGATGCTACATCATTTACGGTGGTTAAAAATGGTAATTGGATTGGATTTCAATCAGGGTCAAGTTATCTAAGCGCATCTTCTGCAACTTCAGCGCTTCAGCAAGGAAGCTCTTTTGACAGTACCGCACAATTTGCATTGGTGGTAGTAAGCGGCAACATGTATTTGATTAATAAATCGACTGCTGGTTTCTTTACTTCAAGCTTTACCCCAGGCGCAACAGATATTACCTCTGCAGCACAGATACAGTTTGCTATTGATCTAGCACCTAAAATCGCAACAATTACTGCTCAAGAAGCTATTGATATGTCAGCGATAACGAGTGCGAATAGTGCTGCGACGAGCGCGGCAGCTGCTGCGGCAAGTGCAACTGCTGCGGCAACAGCTGTTGCAACACTTATGGGCAGCGCGGCACCAGCTGCTACTAATGCTGTTAGTGACTTGCAAACCGTTACTAATGACTATACCAAAGCTACCGGTGATAAATCTGCAATTGATACTACTGCTCCAACAGTAATGACGTTTGCTGCTTTAACTAACCTAGCATCTTTAGGTGCAACACTTTCTACAGACAGAACAACCATTCAAACTGATGCTACAGCTGTAATATTAGATGCTATTGTTGCCGCTCAGGTGATTACAGGAACAGATAAGTCTGGTAATAGTGGGTCACCAATTTATCGTGCATTAGATATGTCAGATACGCTTCTTCTTGCAAATGCTATTTATGCTATGCCAAGTGCTACAATTACAACAACGAATAATTTCATTCTAGCCCAAACATTGTTGGGCCAAGCTCAGACAGCCGCAGACAATATCACCAGTGCAGTTAATGCAATAATTACTTATCGTACTACGGCTCTTTCTACTGCTAGTCAGACATTAAATAGCGCAGATAGTACGATAAATGCTGCGCAAGGCGTAATAAATGGTATTACTGATACGAGCGCAAAGGCTGATGCGCAAGCTCTTCTGAGCTCGCTTACGGCAACAGGAAGTAATGCATATAGAACTATTGCGGGTACTAATTATACAAATTTGCAAACAGCTACGAGTACTGCAACCATTGATACTTTATTGAATGCAGTGCAAACAAATGCAGCTTTGGTCTCAGTAGTTTGTTATGTGGTGCAACAAATTCCTGCAGCAAAGAGCGCATTAAGTAGTGCAGACAGTGCAATAAGTGGTGTTGCTCCCAACATTGATATCTCGAGTGCAACAAGTTATCGAACGTTAGCGGGTGACAAATATGCGAGTTTAAAGACAGCGACTACCACCAGTGCCGCAGATTCGTTATTATATGATGTAAAACTCAATGCTCAGATTGCAATTGAGAAAGTATATGAAGCAGATCCAACGGGTTCAACACCTCCTCCAGTTACATCAGTAAATACAGTTCCTATAACTACTCCAACGTCTACATCATTAAGATTTAAAACAATTGTTTCGATTCAAGCCTCATCAGACAATTGGATGGCACAATCAAATGGATTAGTCTTAGTAACGAATAGTAGCAGCAGAGATATAAATTCTACTGCTTCATCAGTGGGTGATTATAAAAGTGGACGCTCTCAGACAGCTTCTCCATCAAATAATTTATCAGAGCTTGTTGTGGTACCAGCTACAGATGCTCTTGCGATATCTGGTGCGCAATTAATGATGCTCATTAACCCGAATAATCCAAATGATACCGGTGCTATAGTTTATGGGCAGCAAGTACAAATAGTGTCATTGTATGGTTCTACTACATCGCCCGGAACGGCGTCGCCGCAAGGGTCGGTTTATCCAGCTGGGCGCTACTGGTGGGTTAATCAAAATAATCGTTGGTGCGATAGAACGGTGACTCACTACGATTACCCAACAATTCAGTGGTTTTCAAATAATCATGGTGGAGGGTATGCAATAAGTGGTGGAAATCTTACAGACTCATGGAAGACTACATTTGAGATTGTGGTTTCAGATCCAAGTGATCCAAATGTAGCTGGTGACAGCAGCAAGTTTATTTTTGAGGGCCTGAACGTTTCTCCTTCCGGTATGACCACAGTATTAATAAAGAAGACCGGCATAATAAATCTAAATGACGTTATTTATATAAGAACAAAAAATCCTGGAATTTATTATAAATGGCAAGGGGCTTGGTGGCCTCCCGCAAATGTAAGGAATCGTCTTTGGATTGGGGGGATGTCTTCATCTCCTGAGTCTTCATTTAATTCTTCGCTTTCTTCGCGTTGGGGTGTGCCATACGGTGAAATAAGTGTGGGTGACCCTAGTGATACTGGTGGAGCTGATTCTAGAGATGGTGATGCAAATGCCCACAGAAATTATTTTGATCTTTTTGGTGGGGGTCCGAATTATCCACTACCAGACCAATATTCTGGAGTTTCAAATAGAGAAATTCCATTTGGTCGCTTTCAGATTAATACAGTCCCTGCTAGTAGTATTCCAGCCAGCGTTTACTCTGCATGGCAAGCAACATCGTTGCCCGAAACCTACGCTCAAAGCTCTTCACAATATCCCGTGGGCATGATTGCAAAGCTTACAGTTGCAGGACAGTTTTTAACTGCTTCTGGCACGGTTACTACAACAACTGATGTAACACAAGCAACAACATTTACCATAGTTAAAACTGGAAACTGGCTAGGCTTCCAATCAGGTAGTAACTATTTGAGCATTCAATCAGCGGGTGCACCGTTATCACTTGGAGCGTCTTTTGATAGTAGCGCAAAATTTGCCTTGGAGGTGGTGCAGGGTGGAAACATATATTTGCGTAATCAAAAAACAGCAGGATGCATAAATTCTGGACTAACGACTGACAATCCAATTGCTGATCTCTCTGTTTCAGCGCCAATTCAGATAGTTGTCGATCGTGGTGCAGTGTTGAATTACAACACGGTTGTTTCGATTTATCCAACGGCTTTGGATTCAAACAATAATCTTGTATTTCCCAACAATAAAGTAATTACCTATGGGCTGAGTAGAAATTATACGGTTGCAGGCAGCTCTGCAGATAATCCAAATCTAACATCTCCGACTGATTACGCCGAACTTTATGCTATTCCGTCTTCTGCGCTTTCTTCTTTTGGACCAGATCTTTTTATGCTTAAAAACGTTAACAATCCAACAAGTACTGGACCAGTAAATTATAATGATCAAATTGAAATGGTTTCACTTTATGGTCTTGCAGGTAATGCGGCAATCTCTGGTTTTTATCCTGGAGGTAGGCCATGGCTGGTTAATAAAAATAGCAGATGGAATACGGCAGCAGGAAAAGAGGCTGCAGAAATTCTTGTTTCTAGTTCTCAGACAATAACTGATTATAATAAATTTATTTTGCAAAGTGCTGATCCATCTATTTCTAGCGGGTCTGTGTATCAAAATGATCTTCTTTACATGGTGAGTGTTGTGTCTGGCCTCGCTTCAGATGTCACCACGCCACCAAGAATATGGTTCGTGCCGCAGCAAAATCGTTTAGGGCAAGCAGGTTGGTCTGAAGTGCTTGTTGGCAATAACGGAGGTAGAGATGTTAGCTATGGCAAGATACAAATTAAACAGGCGCCTGCATCTGCTCAAACTCAATATATCGCGGACAAAGCTGCATCGGATGCGCAACTAGCTTTAGTTGCTGCGCAGTCTGCCGCTCAAACGGCATTAAATGCCGCTCAATCAGCAATAGATACTGCCAATGCTGTTATCAATAATGCTATTGTTGATGCTACAATAAAGGCTAATGCTGCAGCTGCTATCTCCACGCTTAGTGGCACAGGGTCAGCTGCTTTTATGACGATAGCGACTACTAATAATACAGCTTTGGGCACGATTAGCGCTCAGCCAACAAGCGGTCCAACTAACTTATTGAGTCTCGTACAGTCAAATGTACAGAGTGCAACAACAGCAGCTCAAGCTGCTATGACTACAGTTCTTAATGCCATTACAGCTCAAGCAAGTACTGATCTTGGAATGGCTACAACTGCTTTTAATAATGCGCAAAATGTTGCAACACAAGCTAGTGCAGATAAAGCAGCAGCAGATGCTGCGCTTACCGATGCAAATGCTTTAGGTATTGCTTCTACAACGGTACAAACTGCTGTAGCTAATGCAGCATCAGATTTGACATCATTTACTAATAAGCTTGCGAGTGCGCAAGCTTATTTAAATATAATGAGTGCTGATGTGAAAGCGCTTACTGCGGCCATTCCAGCTGCACAAAATGCAACTGATCCTGCAACGGCTCTTACCACTATTGGCGTTGTAAATGCTGCTGTTAATAAGATTTCGCAAAATCTGGACAGGGATCATACTATTGCAGCCGCTTGGGATGCGCAAAATTGGGCAATGGCTGTTACAACTGACCGAATAGCTGCAGAACGTGCGCTTGCTACAGTAACATCTGGGGTTGAAAATTTAACTGACTCTTATTTTTCAGCTTCGTATGCACAAAGTTCAGCTGGGGTGAAGTTTAGTAAGATCCTGGGTACACGCGTTGCTCTTAGGTATGATAATAATCTAAAATATGTCACTGTTGGTGGAGACCTGACCTTGGCCCCATTGGCAGCTGATCCGAGCCAACTCGCAGCTCAATTTGATGTGATACAAACTGATACCACTTCACAAAATTATTGGTTAGAGTTTAAGTCAGTAAGTACAAATAATTTGATTCAAGCAGAAAGTTCGACTGCCGCATTACAAGCAAATGCAACTTCTTCAAGTGCTGCAACCCGTTTTGCCCTAGAGCTTTCATCTGATTATAAAGTTTGTTTAAGAAATCAATATACCGGTGGGTACGTGGCTTTTACAAATGGTAAATTGGCTATAGACACAACAATGACATCAACAACTATGCCGAATACGCCCCCTGCCAATGCTGCAAAATTTGATGTTGAGCAACAATTCATTACAGCTCCAACAGAACCAGTTGGTTTTACTCAAGGAAATGAAGGTCGCTTTCTCCATTTTA
>Ga0207088_1142_pt1 | contig 13394 bp, 12 predicted proteins | sample Alteio_BWMinHeat_52_FD_153564 | JGI IMG/M metagenome (GOLD analysis project Ga0207088, IMG submission 153564) | Enriched cells from forest soil in Barre Woods Harvard Forest LTER site, Petersham, Massachusetts, United States -... | ecosystem: Environmental > Terrestrial > Soil > Temperate forest >... | reverse complement strand
TACCAGTAAGCTAAAAGTAAAAACTTTTAACTGGTTCGGTGACGACCATTGGCGCGTGCCGGTTTATTCCCGTTTTTGGGCGCCGTTGTTTACTTTAGTATCGACCACCGACTCGGAAGCGCTTAAGCAGTATCATTCTTATGGAATTAGCAATGTCATAAAATCCCAATGGGCGGCTAATGTCCATCTTTATAAGCCCCAGGATAAAAGCCGCGACCATGGCCAATATGATATCACCTTTTATGGGTTGAATTACGGGATTCGCCCAAAATATTTGGGGTATTTAAAAAAGCAAAACCTGCCGGCTGCGGGCGTCGGTAAGGGGTGGGGAAAAAGCTTGGGGAATGACATCCAGGAAATGTTGGATATTTACTCGTTTTCCAAAATCAACTTAAATTTCAGCGAAACGCCATACTACGGCTTCAGGAAAAAATTAAATTTGTTGGCCAAAATTTTTGTCAGAAAAGAATTAGGCCAATACAAATTTGTGGGTCATCATCCGGTGTCAAATTTTAAATCCCTAATTGGTACCCAGCGCCGGACAATTAAAGGCCGGGTATTTGAAGTTTTGGCCTGCGGCGGTTTCTTGTTGACAGGGAAGTCCGATGAAGACATTAGTCAATACTATACCCCAGGCAAGGAAATTGTGGTTTTTGACAGTATGCGTGACATGGCAGACAAATGCCGCTATTATTTAAGTAAGCCAAAAGAGCGCGAGGATATCGCTCGCGCGGGATACGAGAGGACTTTAAAGGAGCACGCTTACGAACGTCGTTTTAGAGAAATTTTTAAAAAGTTAGAATTATAAAATTATGAAAACAGCTCTTGTTACCGGTTCGGCCGGCCTGGTTGGCTCGGAAGCCGCGAAGTTTTTCGCCGAAAAAGGCTACCAGATTGTCGGCATCGACAACAATATGCGCCAGTATTTTTTTGGCGCGGAAGCCAGCACGGACTGGAACCGCAAAAATTTGGAAGAAAAACTGGGCAAGCAATACCACCATTACAATGTCGATATCCGCGACAACGACAAAGTTGAGGAGGTTTTTAAAAAATATAAATTTGATATTATAATCCATACCGCCGCCCAGCCCAGCCATGATTGGGCGGTTAAGGAACCGCTGACTGATTTTAGCGTTAACGCCACCGGCACCCTGGTTATGCTGGAAAATTTCCGGAAATACGCGCCGGAGGCCACGTTTATTTTTACTTCAACGAATAAAGTTTATGGCGACCGTCCCAATGAGTTACCGTTGATTGAATTAGAAAGCCGTTGGGAGTTGCCCCAGCGCCATAAGTTTTATAAAGGCATAGATGAAAGTATGAGCATCGACCAGACGACGCACAGTATTTTTGGCGTTTCCAAGGTGGCGGCGGATGTCTTGGTCCAGGAGTATGGCCGTTATTTTAAGCTCCATACCACGGTGTTCCGCGGCGGATGTTTAACCGGCCCAAACCACAGCGGCACCCAGCTGCATGGTTTTTTGGCTTACTTGATTAAGTGCGTAGCGACTGGCAAAAAATATACCATTTTTGGCTACAAGGGCAAGCAGGTACGCGATAATATCCATTCTTATGATTTAGTCAATATGTTTTGGTACTTCCATCAAAATCCAAGAGCAGGGGAAGCTTATAATGCCGGGGGCGCGCGCAATTCTAACGTTTCCATGCTGGAAGCAATCGCCAAAACCGAAAAAATTTTAGGCAAAAAAGCCAACTACGAATACGTTGATCAAAACCGCGTCGGCGACCATATTTGGTATATTAGCGATGTTACCAAATTTAAATCGCATTATCCGAATTGGAATTTTACTTATAACCTAGATCAGATCATTGAAGAGATTTGTGCCCACGGGCATTTTTCCTAATTTATGGATAAGTTTTTGAAGTACGTCAACCGGAAATTTTCTGACTGGGGCCACACTTTTTTGCCCTTAGGTTTTTTTTACGTTGTTTATTTGGCCATTATAGACGTTGTGGTAACGCACTTTTATCTCAAAAAAAGTTTTGGTTCTGTAAAGACTGAAAATTGTGGAATAAAGCCACTGGCGAATCCTCAAATTTTAGACTTAGTCACTGTGGCCTTTAATAGCCAAACAACCATTGCCTGGCAGATAAAGTTTTTAAAAAAGCATTTAAAAGACAGCTTTAATTATACAGTCGCGGATAATTCGCCCTCGGATGAGTCGGCGCGGGACATTGAGCGCCTTTGCGGGGAATCGGGCGTAGGCTATATCCGCCTGCCAAAAAATCCTTACACCGGCCGACTAGCCAACTGGTCCCACGGATTGGCGCTGAACTGGGTCTATAAAAATTTTTTCTTTTCCCGGGGCGCGGCTTATTTCGGGTTTTTAGACCACGATATTTTTCCCACAGAGCCAACAAATATAATCCCGATTTTAAAACAACATCCAATTTACGGCGCGGTACACGGCAGGAAGGGGGCTTGGTACTTGTGGCCGGGGTTTTGTTTTTTTAGGCAAGAAGTCTTTAAAGGGAAAAAGGTCAATTTTTCCTCAACCTCCATTTTCACTTGGCGCCCTGTTGGCATTTTAGATACGGACACTGGGGGCGGAAACTGGCGGGCCGTTTATTCTAAAATGGATAAAAGCCAGGTAAAGCAGGCTGTCTACGAATACGCTTTTTTAAACAACAATCTCAATCAGCGGCAGCCATTTGTTATGATCGGCAACGAGTCCGCCCTTAAAGCCAAATACGGAGAACAAGATTTTGGATCGTCTGACCGCCTTATAGAATTCGTCGATACATGGCTGCACCTGCGCCGTATCGGTTACGGCAATCCAGATGATGTAAAGTTAAAATTGACCGAGTTGCTTGGCTTTTATATTAATTGAAATAAAATTATTGGGAATAAACTAACCTATGAAGGATACTGCGAAATCGTTTGTCAGCTGGCTTGCTACCGCTAAATTACTATCCGTCCCGCGTCGATATATAGAAAGAGCGCTGGTCTATTATTATTGGAGCAAAAATGAGGTGGTGTTTAATTTTACCGAGTTTATGCCCAATCAGGACATTGCCCAAACAGGGGTTGATTTAATAAAACGGATTAAGCAAGAAATCGAGATGTTACTAAAAGACCAAGAAGCTTTTTTAATCTATTCGACAGCCATAAAGACGGAAAAAATCGAGGGGGAAATAGCGGAAGTCGGAGTCTATCAAGGCGGTTCGGCAAAAATTTTGCGGGAAGCTTCAAAAAAACCCTTGCATTTATTCGACACTTTTGAAGGGCTGCCGGAGTTAAACGAAAAAGACGACTCAGACCAGTTTCAAAAAGGGAATTATTCGGCTTCGCTTGAAAGCGTAAAAAATTATTTGAGCGGTTACCCAAACATTTATTATTATAAAGGACTTTTTCCTTCAACGGCTGAGCCGGTAAAGGATAAAAAATTTTCATTTGTTCACTTTGACGTCGATATTTATGAATCCACGTTGGGTTGTTTGAATTTTTTTTATTCAAGATTGAGCAAAGGTGGGGTCATCATAAGCCATGACTACGCAAGTTCAGGCGGGGTCAGAAAAGCATTTGACGAATTTTTTGAGGACAAGCCGGAAATAATCATACAGCAGTACGGAACTGTCCAAGCGTTTGTCGTTAAGCTGTAGAGACGTAAGACGGAGAAAGTTTTCTAGAGAGCGGGGTATGACCCATTTTTGAGAATTATGCTAAAATATATTAATGCATAGGTTTTGGGAAAAAATTCGGGGGTCGTGGGAGGGCTGTACGGCTCGGGGAGTGGCTTTTTTTGGAGCTTTAGCTGTTTTGGTTTTGTACACGGTGCCAATGGTTTTGGTGTCACATTATAACCAGCCATTTCATGATGATTTTTGTTTTGCTTATTTGGCGGAAACTAAGGGTTTTCAGGGCACGCTCTCGTATCTCTATAATACGGCCCTTGGCAGATACAGCTCCAATATTCTTTTAACGATTTTTGGCTTGTTTGCCAAAACCAGCCATTGGTTTGCTTTGGTTAGGATTATACCGGTAATTTTGCTAATATTATTTTTTTGCGCCTTGTTATTTTTTGTTTTTAGTTTGCTCGGCGGGTTGCTAGGCAGACGCGAGAAAATAATTTTGGGCATATTGGTTTTTGTTTCAAGCATAGCCGCCATGCCTTCTTTGTCAGAAGGTATCTATTGGGCCGCGTCTACCCTGACGCATGCTTTCGCGGCGGTGATATTTTTATCGCTTCTTGGTATTATTCTTTTGTGGTATAAAAACCCGCAGTCGCGGCCTTTACAGATAATTTTGGCCGCCGCCGCCGCTGTTTTAATTTCACTGGGCATTGGAATGGATGAGAATACGATGGTGTTAAGTATTTTAACGGCGCTCGGTTTAATCGGGCTTAGTTATAAAAACAAACCACATAGCAGATGGTTTGCCGCGGTAATTGCGGCAGCGACTTTGGTATCTGTTTTTTTTGCCATCCATGCCCCGGGCAACTGGCAGCGGTACTCTTTGTATCAAGACCGGCTGAGTTTTGTATTTACAATTTTCGCTTCCACCTATTCCACTTTTGTGGAAATTTACAAATGGTTTAACCCCGTAATGCTTTTGGCCGGTGTTTTGGCGTTGCCATTATTCGTAACTATCTCCGGTAAGCTATCGGCTAAGCCAAAAATCCACCCATTGTTCGTGCTTATTGGTTCTTTTGGGCTGCTGGATATTTTAACCGCCATTTCTATTTTTAGCACCGGCGTTAACCCGGTGCCAAGGGTTTGGGACGTTATTTCCTGGGACTTTATTATTTTATGGTTTTTTAATATTTTTTACGCGGTGCGTTACGCCCGTTCCGTCCGCGGAGCCGCCTTTTCAAAATTAGCACATTGGTCGCAAGATAGGGACGCCACACTTTTGGTTTGGATAATCTTTTTATTTGTTGCCTTAAACGGGAACAACATCAGGATGGTTTTGGAAGATTTTGGCCGGCACCGGGCCCAAACTTATAGCGCCGAGCTTAACACGCGTTACGCGGTGATTGCCAAGCTTAAAAAGGCGGGCGAAAAAAATATTGCCATCTCGTCCTTGCCGGTCGTCGCGGGCTCCTTATATGTGGGGGATATTGAACCAGATCCGACAGAGCCTGGCGCTACTTGTTATGCCCAGTATTTTGGTGTAAATTCCATCACAATAAAATAATGTTATTTAACTCAATTTTTTTTCTTTTTGTTTTTTTCCCTGTAGTCACAGGGGTTTATTATTTACTGGGGCAGAGGTTCCGCTGGGCCTGGTTACTTTTAGCCAGCTGCTATTTTTACATGGGCTTTATCCCTAAGTATATTTTAATCCTGGCTTTTACCATTACCATAGATTATTTTTCCGGTATTTGGATAGAAAAACTCCACGGCCACAAAAAAAAATATTTTTTAATCTTAAGCATCCTGTCTAACATCGGCGTTTTATTTATTTTTAAATATTTTAATTTTTTTAACCAAAATTTGTCGGCCTTGGCGCGGTTGCTCCACTGGAATTACGGTATTTCCAGCCTGTCCCTGATTTTACCAATTGGCCTGTCATTCCATACTTTCCAAAGCCTAAGTTATATAATAGAAGTTTACCGGGGCAAGCAAAAGGCCGAACGCCACTATGGGATTTTTGCCCTTTACGTGATGTTTTACCCGCAGTTGGTGGCCGGTCCGATTGAACGGCCGCGGCATTTACTGCGCCAGTTTTACGAGGAGCACAAGCTGGAGCTTAGGCAGTTCATGGCCGGTATGCGCCTAATAATATGGGGATTGTTTAAAAAAGTTGTGATTGCCGATCGCCTGTCCGGTTTTGTTAACCAGATCTTCAACGATGCCCATTCCTATAGCGGCCCTTATTTTTTACTGGCGACTTTTTTCTTTGCCTTCCAAATTTACTGCGATTTTTCCGGCTATTCCGATATGGCCAAGGGGTTGGCTAAAACTTTGGGTTTTGACCTGATGGTAAATTTTGACGCCCCGTATTTTTCCAAGTCCGTCCAGGAATTTTGGCGGCGCTGGCACATCTCCCTGTCCAGCTGGTTTAGGGATTATGTTTATTTCCCCCTGGGCGGTAGCCGAGTCCGGCCTCTGCGCTGGGCGTTGAATATTGCCGTAGTTTTCCTGATTAGCGGCCTGTGGCACGGAGCCAATTGGACCTATGTGTTGTGGGGCCTGACCTTGGGTTTATGTCTTATTTTATCTGTCGCTACGCGAAAATTACGCGACACCCTGTGGCAAAAAAGCGGGCTTTCTTATTTTAAATTTTTGCGGAGCGCTGTCCAAACGATTTTAACCTTTATGCTCATTTGCGGCGCCTGGATTTTGTTTCGTTCGGCAACGATATCAGACGCGTATTATATTTTTAAACAAATCCTGCTTTCAGGCTATCATCTGACTACTCTCATGCCTTTTATTTACCACTATCTGAATTCTGTTATTGTGTCCTTTGCCGCTATAATATTTTTACTTATTGCGGACTATTTGTTATCACAAAAAAAATTCGATCAGGTCTCGGTACCGCTTCAGTTATTCGCTTTTTCGATGTTGATTATTATCATTTGCCTAATCGGAAGGTTTACCAATGAACCGTTTATCTATTTCCAATTTTAGTAAAGAGCGGCGGGAGAAGTTTTTGGTCTGGGCCATTTTGATGGCATTTTTGTCCGTGGCCGCATTGGAGATAGCTGTTTCCCAAAATGCATACCTGTGGAAAAGGTTGGTAATTGACCCAAGCCATAACGGCCAAGTTTTCAACGGCGACCTTTATGGTATGAGCCTGGTCAGCGATTTTCAGGACCGTATCGTTGAGCTGCCGGAAACGGACGGCATTACCACAATTGATAAAGCCAAGTATATTCCCTTTGGGGATTCATTTTTTGCCACAGGCTACGACTCCCCGCCGGTCTTTGATTTTTTGCAAAGCAAGCTCAGCGGCGGGGTTTATTACCATTCGTTTCCTGTTGACCCAACCCCGTTTAGCCATCTAAGCCAGGCCGGCTACCAAAAAGGCGCGCCCAAGGTTTTAATTTGGGAGACGGCCGAGTTTTATTCCATAGACCGAGCCCTGGTCGCCGGAGCCTCGGCCGGCCTGGCGGGGACGGCCTCAACCAGCCTTAAGGCAAAACTGTCCGGGCTAATTAGCCGCGTGGGGAATTTTTTGGCTTTTTTTAAACCCAACCGCGGCCGGGAGGAATATTTTGTTGAGAATAATATTTTAGTGGAGCCTTTGCGGGCTTGGTTAAAAACCAAGGCTTTTGAGTGGTTTGGAGATATTGACGGCCAGACCCCTATTTATTCCACTAACCCAAAAATGTTGTTTTTAAATGACGATGTGACTTTCCGGGAAAATACCGGAAAAATTGCCCAAATCCCTGAACTGGCGGATAACATCGCCAAAGTGGCTTTGGTTTTAAAACATGATTATAATTTACAGCTGGTTTATATGGTCGTGCCGAACAAACTCTCTGTTTACGCGGATTGGTTAAACCAGCCTAACCCATACGCTTACGATAACTACATCCCTCTGCTCCAAAAAGCTTTGGCCGACAGGGGAGTTACGTATGTCGATGTCTATAGCGCCTATGTCCAAGCCAAACAAAAAAATCCCAGCCAATTACTATATTATCCAGGCGACCACCACTTTACGCCATTGGGAAAAACTATTTTAGAAGACGCCCTTTTAAAAAAATTACAAAGTTTACCAGGATAATTTCCTATTTTGATTTTTAATATAATAGTGACATGCCGGGGACGCCGGTTTTTGTTTCCAGGAGTTTGTAGTGGCCGGAGGACAGTGTTTCCATAACGGCCTTAAAAGGCCCAATGTTGTAACCCGAATCGGGGGACTGGAAAAAAGTGTCATGGACCAAAATTTTTGCGTTCGGCATGCCGGCGCTTATCCCCATAAGTTCCCGCTTAACTGATTCATATTCATGGTCGCCGTCAACAAAGCATAAAATCCTGCTTCCTGTAGGAAAGGTTTTATAAAGCCGCAAGGCCGTATCCAGGCCGTCACCGAGGTGCAGGTAAACGCCGGATTTTCCTTTAACCAGCTTGCCGCGTTTTGAATGCGGATGCCAGACGCGCTCCACCTCTTCCGGCAAATCGATAGAATGTACTTCCGTGGGTATTTTAAAATACTTTGCGGTTTCATAAAAAATGCGGGCGGATTTGCCGATATGCGTGCCCCAGTCAAAGACGTATTGCGGACGGAAACGGCAAATTGAGCCGGCCATCAGCATTAGCTCGTTTAGGGCAAAAGGACCAACCCCAACCACAGGGACTAATTTTTTGAGTACGAAGTGGGAGATTACCCCATTGTCAATCTCGAATTCGGTGGAGCCTTGGTTTTTAACCGGGTCATGGTTATACGCGTTGAGTTTGGCGTAAATCTTGCGAAGCAGTAACTGTGGTTTTTTCATATTTTAGATGATTTTAATGGCTTAATTTTATATTTACTCTAACTATATCAGGTGGGTCTGGTCCGTCAAGGACAGAAGATCAATATTTGACCTAATTTGACACTTTTTGACACCTTTGTTATTATTTAAATGCCTTCAAAAACTAACATTTTCTTGCTTATGCCCGAAATCAAACCAAATGAAGTTTATACTTCCGGGGAGACGGAAAAACTGCTTAAGGTTAGCAACAGCACCTTAAAGAGGTTGGTTAAGCATGGTTTGGTTAAGGCCAATAAGCTGGGGGGGCAGTATCGGTTTTTGGGGCATGATTTGTTAAATATGTTTTCTCCGGAAGTTGACCAAAAAGCCACCATTGCTTATCAGAAAATTAAGAGAACTGCCAAGGAAAAAGTTAAGAACTGGTAATGTCCATGGATGCACCGATAACACCGATACACAGTTGTAAAGTATTCTGCAAAACCATCTGTGGTATCCGTGAAATTTGCGCATCTGTGGACAAAAAATTTTATGGAAATTATTATAAGGCCCAAAACTAAATGGTGGCGATTGGACTTACGGGAGCTGTGGATGTACCGAGACCTGTCGTATTTTTTAAGCTGGAAAGACTTAAAAGTCCGCTACAAACAAACCTCAATTGGCGCGCTGTGGGCGGTATTCCAGCCACTGTTTTCCATGATTGTGTTTACAGTCTTTTTCGGCCGCCTGGCTAAAATCCCTTCCGATAACATCCCGTACCCGATTTTTGTTTACTGCGGCCTGTTGTTTTGGCTGCTGTTTTCCAACAGCTTATCAAGTTCGGCCGAATCGTTTGTCGGCAACGAGCGGTTGATTACCAAAGTTTATTTTCCGCGGCTGTTGCTTCCGCTGTCGACCATAACCACTAATTTTTTGGACTTTTTAATCGCCTCTGGCATTTTGGTTATCATGATGTTTTATTACCGCTACGCTCCGTCATTGCTGGGAATTTTAATGGTTCCTTTTTTGCTGCTTTTAACCGTCGCGGCAACTTTGGGCATCGGTTTGTTTATCGGCTCCTTAAATGTTAAATACCGCGACGTGCGTTTTGCCTTGCCTTTTTTCATCCAGCTACTGATTTTTATCACGCCGGTTATTTACCCCGCCAGCATTGTTTCCCCCAAACACCAGTGGATATTAGGACTTAACCCCATGGCCGGAGTTATTGATACCGCCCGGGCTGTACTGCTTAGCTCCACCCCCATCCACTGGGGACTGCTTGGTGTTTCGGTTCTTTGTACCATGATCTATTGCTTCTTAGGTTATTTTTATTTCCAGAAAGTGGAAAAATATTTTGCCGATATCATTTAGCCATGAATATTATTGAAGTTGAAAATTTAAGCAAACAGTATTTTATCGGTTCAGGCGGAGGATATTTAACTTTGCGCGATACTCTGGTAAATATAGCCAGGGCGCCCTTTAGTTGGCTTGGTTCAAAGGTTGCCGGCCAAAAGGCTCAGGATACCAATGAGTTTTGGGCCCTTAAGGACATAAGCTTTAGCATGAAGCCGGGCGAGGTGCTTGGAATTATCGGCAGAAACGGCGCTGGCAAAAGCACCCTTTTGAAAATTTTATCCCGCATTACCCCTCCCACTACCGGCCAGGTTAAACTGCGCGGCCGGGTTGGCAGTCTCCTTGAGGTCGGGACTGGTTTTCATCCTGAACTTACGGGCCGGGAAAATATTTTACTCAACGGCGCCATTTTAGGGATGCGTCGGACTGAAATATTAAAAAAATCCGGGCTCATAGCCGAGTTCGCGGACATTGGCCAATTTTTGGATACCCCGGTTAAGCGTTATTCTTCAGGAATGTACGTCCGATTGGCTTTCGCTGTTGCCGTGCATTTAGAGCCCGACATATTACTTATTGACGAAGTCCTGGCAGTCGGCGACGCGGAGTTCCAAAAAAAATGCCTGCAAAAAATGGAAGAGGTGACGCAAAAGGACGGCCGCACGATTATTTTTGTCAGCCACAATATTAGCGCTATAGAGAGGCTCTGCCCAAAGTCAATTTTACTCGATAAGGGCCGGGCGCAAAAATACGGACCGACCAGCGAGGTGGTGGAATATTATTCCAACCAACACGCCGCTTCAGGCATGGGCTTTGTTTATACCCCTAGCCCCAAAGATAATTTAGAGCCGGACTCCGCGGAATTCCTAGGCGCTAGCGTAGGCGGGCAGTCCGGCCAGCCAGCAGGCGTGTTTGGCACTATGGATGAGATTTATGTTACTATGGAGTATGAGATTAAGAAACAACTGTCGGGTTTTTTAATGGAATACCAGCTGTTTAACGAGGACAATCAGGCGGTATTTGCCAGCACCGACCACGATTCCGATCCCAGCACCTCCGGCAACAAGCCGGTAGGGCGTTACGTGGGGCGGGGAAAGATCCCCAAGAAATTTTTAAGGCCCGGGCGCTATTACCTAAGCGCTGCCGGCTGGAACCCAGACGGCGGCAGCTACATTTTGGCCAGGAATATCCTGAACTTTGAAGTTTTTGCCAACGGCGGACCCGCTAACTTGGAGAAGGGCAGACTCGGCGTGATTTTTCCGGAGCTGGAATGGAATACGGTCAAAAAATAATTCATAACCCACTATTTATTTTCAAAAAATGTATGATTAATTTTAAAGGGAAATCGGTTTTAGAAGTGAACTTATGAAAAATGACAACAAAATTTATAAGAAAGTCATAAAAACCGTTTTGGCCAAAAACAAAAAGGACTTTTGCCCCCTGCGCAAAGAGCACCAAATGGATTATTTATTTTTGGCGTTAAAAAAAGATTTTAAGCAAAAAAATTTGCGGGTTTTGGAAGCCGGTTGCGGTTACGGGCGACTGATTTATTATTTAAATAAATTCGACCCACGGCAGGATTATACGGGCATAGATTATATGCCCGAACTGCTGGAGCAAGGACGCGCGAGATTCAAACAAAAGAATATCCATTTTGTCAGGCGGGATTTGTATAACATGCCGGCAAAGTTCCATAAATATTTTGACCTAACCATTTCCTACAAAACCCTTTCCTGGCTGCCTGGTTATGAGGAGGTTCTGAAACAGCTGGTTAAATCGACCAAGAATAAAATTTACGTCACCTCATTATTTTATGACGGTGACATTGATTTTATTACTAAAGTTTATGTTGATGCAACTAAAAATAGCAAGGAATATTCTTATTTAAATACTTATTCATTGGCTAAATTTAAAATTTTTTGCAGGTCCTTAGGTATAAAAAAGGTTAAAGCCACCAATATGAAGCTGGATTTAGATTTGCCAAAGCCATCAGTCAAAAAACTTAGGACTTACACGCGGCACTCACAAGATGGCCGGCTGGAAATAACAGGAACCACAATTTTAAATTGGAAATTAATAGAGTTAACTTTATGATTTCTGACAGACATCAACCCATAACAATTATTAATAGATTAATATGAATATTTGCCTGATTCCGGCTCGCGGAGGGTCAAAAAGGATTCCCAAGAAAAATATTGTGGATTTTTTTGGAAAACCGTTGGCTGCTTACACCATTGAAGCCGCCCAAAAGTCCGGTTTGTTTGGCGAGCAAATTTACCTTAGCTCCGATTCCGAGGAAATTTTAGCCCTTGCTGATGCTTACAAAGGTGTGCAAAAGCTCCGCCGTCCGGCGGAGATTTCCGGAGACAATGCCAGCTTAGAAGATGCTTCGCTGCATTTACTGGGGAGCTTGCCGGATCAATCATTTGATTATTTATGCATGCTCATGCCGAACTGTCCGCTCAGAATCGCGGAAGACATTAGAAAATCCTTTGAGCTGATTCTTAACGAACAGGCGACTTGTTTAATGAGCGTGGCAGAGTATCGGTGGCTGTATCCTTTTTGGGCTCTCCAGGAGCAAGAAGTAGGACTAAAGCCTTTTTTTGGAGAGAAGTATTTTGTTGATTCCAAGCTTTTGCCAAAAGAAATTTATTGTCCATGCGGAGCCATCCGCTGGGTAAGCGTGAAAAATTTTGTTAAGGAAAAAAAGTATTATGGCCGTAACCTGAAAAAGTACGTCATACCATTTGAACGCGCGGCCGACATAGACACTTTGGATGACTTAGAGTTGGCCAAAAAGCTTTATCCCATTACCTACGGCCATGAATAAGCCTAATCAATATGACCCATATATACTTGCCAACCGTAGCCACTGTACGGCCGAGTCTGGAAAAAACTTTGGGATTTTTAGAGCTGCTAAAAAATAAAGACCTCAAAACCGGATTGATGTTCTTGATGTTCAATGGTCAAAAATCGCTTGTGGGTGAACAAAAAGATATTCAATATCAAAATTATGAATGGGCAGTAAAGCAAACAGGCCCCATACCAGTAATTGTAATGACAGCTTGCTTGCCTTTATCGAGTTTGGATTTTTATCACCTACCGGAAAAGTCTTTAGAACATATCAAAAAAGCAATCGACTTTGCCGCTGGACTTCCAGGTCAAAAGGACCAAGCCATAGTAACTTTCCACCTCAATACGCTAATGTCAGAACTGGAATGGCGGCAAGCCGGCACTGATCCTGAAGCAATGCTAAAATATTGGTCTGAGAAGTTCAAGAAAATTGTTTGGCCGGCTTTAAAAAAAGTTTGTGCCTACGCGCAAACCAAGAACGTGGAATTGAAAGTTGAGACTACGCCTGTGCCTGAATTCGGCGATCTTCCCAATCCGGTACTCAATACTCTTGGCAACCCCTATCCGCTATATTCCGGCAGAGGCTATGACAAGATTAGGGCGCAGGGAGCGGGCCTGGTGCTGGATTTATGCCACACCCATACCCTGTACAAGGCCGCAAAAATTATAGAGACCGAAAACCGAAATATATACAATATCCAAAAAGGTATTTTCCCATCAGATGTAGCAAAATTAACCGGCAAGGACCTGACGCAGGAGATTGAAACCCTAGAAGAAGGGGACGTCGTCCACCTCAATGATAGCAAAGGAATTTTTGACCCAAAAAAAGGA
>Ga0207088_1141_pt1 | contig 13454 bp, 11 predicted proteins | sample Alteio_BWMinHeat_52_FD_153564 | JGI IMG/M metagenome (GOLD analysis project Ga0207088, IMG submission 153564) | Enriched cells from forest soil in Barre Woods Harvard Forest LTER site, Petersham, Massachusetts, United States -... | ecosystem: Environmental > Terrestrial > Soil > Temperate forest >... | reverse complement strand
GAACCACAGCCAATCGCTCGATCGTGCCGAAGCGCGCGAGGTGATGTCGGAAGTGTTGGCGGGCAAATGCACGGACGCGCAGATCGCAGCGTTGCTCATCGCCCTCCGGATGAAAGGGGAAACCGTCGAAGAGATCGTGGGCTTCGCCGAGGCGATTCGTGCGGCCGCCGCGCCATTGCCGATTGAGCGTGTGAGCGCGACCGACGCGATTGCGGTGAGTGGTACGGGCCGTGACGCCCTGGCCGAAGATTCTTTGGTCGATACCAGTGGCACCGGCGGTGACGCCAGCGGAACGTTTAATATTTCGACCGCGACGGCGCTCGTGACCGCGGGGGCGGGCGTCCGCGTGGCCAAGCACGGCAATCGCAGCATCAGCTCGAAATGCGGTTCCGCGGACGTGGTCGAAGCTCTGGGCATAAACATCCAGCTTTCGCCGGAGCGTGCGGCTCAGTGTCTGCGCGAAATCGGTATCTGCTTCCTGTACGCTCCTAATCTGCACCCGGCTATGAAGCAGGTGCAGATCGTGCGCCGCGAGCTGCGCATGCGCACCATATTCAATCTGCTGGGCCCACTGACCAATCCGGCGCGCGCGTCTGGGCAGGTGGTGGGCGTGTATTCGCTCGATCTCGTCGAGAAACTAGCTGAAGCGTTGAGCATGCTGGGTCTGCACCGGGCGCTAGTTGTGCATGGCCTCGACGGCCTCGACGAAATTACGATCACTGGAATCACGCGCGTGGCGGAAGCTCGCGACGGATCGGTGCGCTCTTACGAAATCGAACCGGAAGAGTTCGGCATGGATCGCGCCCGTCTGCAGGACATTTCTGGCGGCGATGCCACGGAGAATGCCGCCATCATTCGCGCGATTTTAGGCGGAGAGAAGTCGGCGCGGCGTGACGTGGTCCTTCTCAACTCCGCAGCCGCGTTGGTGGCGGCAGGGAGGGCGGATCACATCGGCAAGGCGATCCCCCTCGCAGCCAAGTCCATCGACTCTGGCGCCGCGGCGGAAAAGCTGACTGCGCTCGCGCGCTTCACCTCAGCCAGTTGATGGCGGTAACCTTGTCATCCTGAGCGAAGCGAAGGACCTGTGCAATTCTTCGCGGCCCTGGGGCTCACCTCACTTCCACCTTCTCCAGATACTGCGCGATCTGAACATTCCATCCCAACTCCTTCTTCATCAAATCACGCAGCTGGCCTGACGCATCGGGCTCCCCGTGCACCAGATAGGTCGTGGCCGGTTGGTTTCGAAAAGTGTGCATCCATTGCAGTAGCTCCGGTGGATCGGCGTGATCGCTGAACTGCTCGAGCGCCGCGATCTGCGCGCGAATGGGAACGTAATCCCCAAAGATTTTTACTTCGGCAGCCTTGCTCTTGATGGTGAATCCGCGCGTCCCCGGCGCCTGAAAGCCGATGAAGAGCACGAGATTCCTGGGATCGGGCAACCGCTGCGCCAGGTGATGCAGAATGCGTCCACCCGTCACCATACCGCTCGACGAGATGATGACCGCAGGCATCACGGCCGCGTTGATTCGCTTCGATTCTTCCGGAGTCGACGCAAACACGAATCCCGGCCACTGCAGGGGCGAGCCATACTTCCGGATCAGGTCGCGGGTCTCTTCGGTGTACTCTTCGTCGTGCTTTAAAAAGATCTCAACCGCCTTGATGGCCATCGGGCTGTCGCAAAAAACGGGCAGGCGGGGCATCTGTCCCGACTCGATCAAATGCTTGAGAAGGAAAACAAATTTCTGCGTGCGCTCAATCGCAAATGCCGGTACGACAACGCTGCCGCCGCGCGCGGCTGTCGCCGTAATCAGCCCCGCCAGTTCGGGCATTGGGTCTTCCTTGGGATGAGTTCGGTTGCCGTAGGTCGATTCCATCACCACGACGTCAGCGATCTCGCCCTCGGCCGGACCGGAATGCACCACCTTCCCCGGTGCGATCTTGTGATCGCGCACGCGTCCAATATCGCCGGTGAACAGCAGGCGCCGCGTTTGGCCTCCCAGATTCAGCGACACTTCGGCCATGCATGAACCCAGAATGTGCGCCGCACGCGCGAAACGGAACGAAAGATCCGGCGCGAGTGGAACGTCCTGGCCCACGCGGACCGGCTTGAAATATTGCAGCGAGTTCTGTGCTTCGTCGAAGGTGTACAGCGGCAGGGCAGGCTTGTGCTTCGACTTGTTCGTCTTGTTGTAGAAGCGGGCGTCTTCTTCCTGCAGGTGGCCGGAGTCGGGAAGAATAATGCCGCACAAATCGATAGTCGGTGGCGTCGCATAAATCGATCCGCGAAATCCTTCTTTCACCAGCCGCGGAATCCATCCGCAGTGGTCGAGATGGGCGTGGGTCAGGATGACCGCGTCGATTTCTTTGGCGGGGCTTGGCGTATCGCGCCAGTTCCGCTCGCGCCACTCTTTCGGACCCTGAAAAAGCCCGCAATCGACGAGAACCTGAAAGCCACTTTTGCCCGACGGGTCTCCAGTGTTGATCAAATGCTTCGAGCCCGTGACGGTGCCCGCAGCACCAAGAAACTGTATGTAAGCCAAGCGTTCCTCCAGACCACGCCGAATTCTACTTCGCGATCGACTCGATCTTGAATGTGTTATTCGTAATGTCACTCTCAGGCACGCTGCCGTCGTTGATTACGATTTCCTGCGGAGCCGTCGGAACCTCGACGCGAATCACGGCCTTATTCTTCGCGCGCACTTCGAGGCGCCGCATGATCTCCCCGCCGGCAAACTTGACGATGACCGGAACCTCGGCCCCCGCCGTCCCTAGATTATCGAGGGTAATCGTAAGCATGAAGGATCCATTCGTGGTTTTCCGCGAAAAGGCGGACTCCACTTTGAAGTCCGGCAGTCCGCGATCGCGGTAGACCCAGTCCTCGAAGAACCATTCCAAATCGTGCTGCGTCTGCGCCGCGATCAGCCGCGGCATGTACGAAGCATCTTTATCCTGCTCGAGACGGTAGGCCGCGATTGCCTTCTTGAGCGACGCTTCGCCGATCATGTCGCGCAGCATCCACCAGACATACATCGCTTTGCTGCGATACAGTTCCTCGCTGGTCGTATTTACCAGAGAGCGGTTCGCTTCGTCGTCGGACCTTGGTACGGTTGTCTGCGCTTCGACTTCACCGAACGCAAACCGGTGCAATCCCATGTAATCGAGCGCGGAGGGGCGTCCCTTTTCGCGTTCAAGGTAGAGAGCCTGCGCAAAGTGGGCGAGGCCTTCTTCGATCCACGGGCGGAACGACACGAACGCGGCGTGCGTTAACTGATGAGCGGCCGCGAGGCCGGCCACCTTGGACTCGTCGCTCGCGAGCGGGGTGAGCAACAGCGCGCCACTTTCGAAGGATGCGGCCTTGGGATCAGGAAGGTCGGCGGTTCTTGCCCGTTCGCGTCGGGCTACGAACCATTCGCTGATGAACGAGTCGACCTTTTCTGCGGCGTCGGCGAAGGTTGTGGCGGCCGCGGCGTGGCCGCGCAGGTAGCGGACTTCGATCGCCGGCCGCTCCAAGACCTGATAGTCGGCCACTACAAACGCGGGAGCGTCCAACCGTGACGGTTGGGACAAACAGTCGGCCGTAACGTGTCGGATCGTAGAGTTGCCCAACGCCTCGAAGCTAAGCCCCGGGCAACTGACTCCGTTGACCAGTATCTGTGGGATGACGGCGTAATTCCCGGTGATCGCAATTTGCAATTGCATCCTCGAACCAGCTTCTCGCGCCTTCCACCTGCCGAGTACTTCAAACAAGCTGTTCCCTTCCGAAAGATTCGCCACCTCGGTCGCAATCGGATACCACGCCACATATCCCGCACCGCGCACCGCCGTGAAGGCTGTGGCGATTTGGTCCCAGTCGGTGCTGTTAGCCGCTTCCTCGGGCGTGCCAATGCGAGTCAGTCGTGTCGCATCGAGCAGGATGACGCCTTCGTATGCGATCTCCAGTTCGATCGTTCCCTGTGGCGCGACTGCCTGCGGCAGGGTGAGGATGGCTTCGGAAAGGCCGCCGGTGTGATCGATGTCGGAAGTGTAGGGCTGCGTGAAGAATTGTAGCGGCTTGTCGCCGGCCTTCACGGAGCGCCAGTCGAGCGACGACGAAATCTGCAGCACGGCGATCTTTTGTGGCGTCTGCGAGTCGTTTCGCAGCGTTATTCTGCCGCGCACCCCGAGCCGATGCTGTTCCGGTTCGACCTGAAGTGTTAAATCGTACTTGGCAACGCTGAACGCCTCGCGGTCCAGTGAGAAAGCGCTTACAAAAGAGGCACACGCGATCGCGAAGACCCCGACGCTCGTCCGGCGAAACTTCATTTCGTATTCGATGCGGTCAGCCGCGCCCGCCGCTGCCTGACAATCTCATACAGCACCACGGCCGCAGCCACCGAAACATTGAGTGACGGCACTTTGCCCAGCATCGGAATCGAAACCAGGAAGTCGCATTTGCGTTTCACCAGATCGTGCAGTCCCTTGCCTTCTCCGCCCAGAACCAGCGCGCAGTCCATGTTGTAGTCGAGGGCGTCGTACGTTTGTTTCGAGCGTTCGTCGAGCCCTACCGTCCACACGTTGTGTTCTTTTAGTTCTTCCACGGTTCGTGCGATGTTCGTCACCTTGGCGATGGGCATGTGCTCGCTCGCTCCCGCCGACACCTTCGTGACTGTGCCCGTCACGCTCGCGGAACGGCGTTCTGGAATCACAAGGCCGTTCGCGCCCGCGGCGTCGGCCGTGCGCAGAATCGCGCCCAGATTGTGCGGATCCTCCACGCCATCGAGCACGACCACCAGGGAATATTCCGCACGCTTGGCGTTGATGACATCTTCAAGATCGTTGTATTGCTTGGCCGAGGTGACGGCCACCACGCCCTGATGCGCGGTGTTGCCTGCAAGCTTATCGAGCTCTGTGCGCTCCAGGAAGCGCACGTTCACGCCCAGCCGCCGGCAATCTTCAATCAGCCGCTGCAGGCGAATGTCGTGCCGCTCCTTGGCCATGCCGACCCACTCAAACGCCCGCCCCCGCGCCTTCAGCGCCTCGGTCACCGAGTTAATGCCATAGATGTAGTGCATGAGTATTCAGTGTACCGAAAGCTGCGCTTCGTGGCTGCTCATGGATGGCGACTGCGTGTGTTTTGTGGAAGGGCACGGCTTTAGCCGTGCCGTTAAGGCATCAAGAAGGATGGGCTTTAGCCCCTGAGGGCATTCACAACGTCTGTCGGTTCGGGTCGCTCCGTGTAATCCTCATTCGCGGAGGCAAGTATTACGGTTCCGTCGCGGTCGATAATGTAGGTTGCCGGAATCGGCAACTCCCAGCTTTCATCGCCGTTGGTAAACGGCAGGTTGACAAAGGCGCGCCGGTAGATCGCCTCCTGAAGCTCGGGCACGCGGTAAGTCAGCCCATACTGCCGCGCGACTTTGTTGCCAGCGTCGCAGAGCAGCGCAAATCGCAGTTTGTGCTGGTCGTGCATGAAGAACGACTGCCTCACGGTTTGCGGAGAAATGGCGACGAGTGTCGCTTCAGCTTGCTCGATCTGTGACAGCGCGAGGTTCATCGCCTCCATCTGCCCAACACAAAACGGGCACCATCGCCCGCGGATGAAGCAGAGGACGAGGCGTCCATTGGCGAGCAGATCAGAAGACGAAACCAATTTGCCGTTGTGGTCCGCAAGTTCGAATGCGGGCGCCTTTGCACCAACTGGCAGGATGTTCGCTGCGAGACGTCGTCCATTGAGTTCCGCGACGGCCTGGGCGTGAATACCCTGAGTTTCTGCGGGAACATACTTCGCGATCAGTTCCTTGCGCTCGGCAAAGATTTCGCGCAGCGGCCGCGCATCAAGGCCGGTAACTGATTCTTCGAGAGATCGCCACTTCATAATCAGTTGTCAGTCGTTGCTCGCTTGGGTCAGAGATTGGTGGTCTTTCAGTTGCGTCAATGCGTAAGCCTGTTCAATGACACAGCGTGCTGCCAAATAGAACGCCCACGGAGACGAATCGACTGGGTGCTCAGAGGCTTCTGTAATCCAAACACTACCGGTCTCTGGGAAATCAGGGAATCGAACGGACATCCCGTCTTTGAGGCCCTTCGTGATCGCTTCTCTGTACTCCTCGCTTAGAGTCGCTTTGAAATGAATGCCTGGGATCTGGTCGTAATGAAACTGCAACCTCAAGCCCGCAGCCATGTGGCGCGGGCCAAGATTCTGCCTGAAGTGACCGTAAACTTCTAGGTGCCTAGGGGCGATCGGGTTAGACATTGCAGACTTCCTTAATTGTGTCGGCAGCTACATCCCCGGCATCTTCATCCCCGCCAGTCGTCTTGCGAAGCTCGGCTTGCCCATCTGCTTGAACATCTTTTTCATCTGCGCATACTGGCGAAGCAGATTATTCACTTCCTGCACCGTCGTTCCCGACCCGCGGGCGATGCGTTTGCGGCGGTTGCCGTTGATGACTTCATGATGGTTGCGTTCGTGCGATGTCATCGAGTTGATGATAGCCTCGACACGATTGATTTGCTTCTCGTCGATGTTGTCGGCGGCCTTCTGCAGGCCGGAGAATGGGCCGATCGAGGGCAGCATGCCCATTAGGCTCTTCATCGATCCCATCTTCTTGACCTGGCGCAACTGATCGCGAAAATCTTCCAGCGAGAAGCCGTCGCCGGTCAGGGCCTTGGTGGCCATTTCCTGCGCCTTCTTCTTGTCGATCTGCGATTCGGCGCGCTCGATCAGCGACAGAATGTCGCCCATGCCAAGAATGCGCGACACGATGCGGTCGGGATGGAACGGCTCCAGCGCGTCGTACTTTTCGCCCACGCCGATGAACTTGATGGGCTGGCCCGTGACTTGCCGAATCGAAAGCGCCGCGCCGCCGCGGGCATCGCCGTCCATCTTGGTGAGCACCACGCCGGTGAGCGAAAGTTTTTTGTGGAACTCCTCGGCTGAGCGCACGGCGTCCTGTCCGGTCATAGCATCGGCCACGAACAGAATCTCCGACGGATTCAGCAGCTTCTTCAGCGACTGCATCTCGTCCATCAGCTGATCGTCGATGTGCAACCGGCCGGCGGTATCGACGATGAGCACATCGCAACCGGAAACGATGGCCTCGCGGCGAGCTTCTTTCACCAACCGCTCCACCGTCGCCGTGTTAGCCTCGCCGACTGTGCCTTCGTAAATGTGGCTCTTCACGGCCTGCGCCACAACTTTCAGCTGCTCGCGCGCCGCGGGACGGTAGACATCGACCGAAACCAGCAGCGGACGGTGCCCGCCAAGCTTGAACCAGTTCGCCAGCTTGCCGGAAGTCGTGGTCTTGCCCGAACCTTGCAGTCCGGCCATGAGCACGACCGTGGGCGGCTGCGAAGCGAACTTCATGCGCGCCGTGTCCTTGCCGAGAATCTCGATCAGCTCGTCGCGCACAATCTTGATGACCTGCTCGCCCGGGGAGAGCGCCGTCAGCACATCCTGGCCAACGGCCTTGGCGCGAATCTGGTCGATGAGCTGCTTGACCACTTTGAAGTTGACGTCGGCTTCAAGCAGCGCGAGGCGGATTTCGCGCAGCGCCTCGTCAATGTTTTCCTCGGTGAGCTTGGCCTGCCCACGAAGGGACTTGAACGCCCGCTGGAGTTTTTCCTGTAAGTTCTCAAACATAAGCTTAGAGGCCTATTTTAGCAGCGTTGCAGACGTAGGGGCGGACGCAGCTTGCCCCGAGCGCAGTCGAAGGGTCCGCCCCGCGAGCGGAGCGAGCGCCGGGCTCGGCAGGCTCTAGCCGAAACATCGCCCGGACGAATGCGTCCGGGGCTACGCGAGCGGCGTCGCGAACACTTCGCGCGCCGCAATCACCGTATTGCAGTGAATCGCAACCGTGTCCTCCACATTCTGCGCGTAGCCGCCGGCGAAGGTCACCATCACGGGGATGCCCCGTGCGCGGGCCACGCGGAAGACGAGTTCGTCGCGCTTCTTCAATCCTGCAATCGTCAGCGAGAGCCCGCCGAGCTGGTCTTCTTTGTACGGATCGGCGCCCGCGACGTAGCACAGAAGATCGGGTTCGAACTGGCGCAGGCCGGAACTGAGCGCGTTGTCGAGCCACGCCAGGTAGTCGTCGTCGCCGGTGCCGTCGGGCAGGTCGACGTCAATCGACGACGGGGGTTTGAACAGAGGATAGTTATTGTGCTGGTGCAGCGAAATGGTGAAGACCTCGCCGGCATGGGCGCCGCGCATCTTTCCTCCCCGGGGCGCGTCCGCAGGCTGTTCCACGGTCGAGGTTGATGACGATGGCAGCAGAGCGCTCGCCATGCGGGTCCCGGCAAAAATCGCCGCTGTCCCGTTGCCCTGATGCACATCGCAATCCACGGTCATCGCGGTGCGAATCTGGTCGTCGCGCTGCAGTCGGCGGATGGCCACGGCCACATCGTGGATCATGCAGAATCCCTCGCCGTGATCGGGAAAGGCATGGTGAAATCCGCCTCCAATGCTGATGCAGACGCGGTCGGTCAAGCTCTGCCGGGCCGCCAGGATCGATCCGCCCGCCGCCAGCCAGAACGCTTCCACCAGATCGCGCGAGTAGGGTACTTCCATTTCCATTTCTTCGCGCGCGCTGAGCGTGCCGGTCTTCAGCTTCTGTACGTACTCCGGCTTGTGGACCAAAAGTATGTCTTGGTCTGTTGCTGGCGCGGGTTCCAGGAAGTCCTTAGCATCGGCGACGCCGCTGGCGATCAGCCGGTCACGAATGCGCCGGTACTTCTCGGCAGGGAAGACGTGGTCGCCGATGGGAAGGTAGTAGGCGTCGCTGTAGACGAGCTTGAAGGGGAGCATTGGAAGCAGAACGGTCCAGCTTTCAGCCTTGAACCGGAGATGGCCGAAGACCTCATATCATACGCCCGCCGCCGAAACAGTTCCCAGCAGACAAACGGCTGGTGGAGGTTTAATCTCGCGGTAGTAACCAGACCCAATTGTTATGAACAGGAACATCCTGCTGATCCGTTTGTCCGAATCGGACCAGACGAAACTTGGGAAGCAAGACTTTGCCGCTCAGTCCCGGCCACAGAAGGTCTTCTCAGCTATTTGGGCGGTGGAATCAGAAGTCAACAACGGCGGTTTTTCTCAATATTTTGTGAACAGTAGCGCGGAGACCGTACCGTTCGTAGCGGAGGCGCTTGAAATCATTGGCGCTCCGAAAACGGCGGCGATCTGCAGGCGCGCAATATCTATCGCGTTTCCCGCTGGAATCCCCGCGACGACGAAGGCAATTCGTTCGGCTGCCGCCTACTTCCCGGACGAAATAATGGAGAAGCTGGAGCCTTTAGACCAAGAATTCTTTGCCTATCCCCACAGCCTTACCGACCTGCTGTTTACGTATGTGGCCGAGCATCCTGAGGAGTTCGGGACACTGCCGGAGGATGATGCTTAGAAGGCCAAGTGAACCGGTTGTGCGAGACGAGAGATTCCTATTTCTTCCGCGCCGAACTCACCTGCACGGTCGGGGCCACCATCGACCTTCGCACCGGCACAATGGCTCCCTTCGCCGGATCGGCGGCGGCGTTGGCGCGGGTCAGCACTTCCTGCTGGATGTACTGCACGAACTCCTGAATCTGCCGCTGCATTTCTTCCATGCGCTCGCGCATTTGCAGGATGATGGCCATACCGCTGATGTTGACGCCCAGATCTCGCGCCAGCGACAGGATGAACTCCAGCCGCTGCAAATCTTCGTCGGTGTAGAGGCGGGTATTGCCTTCGGTCCGCGAAGGTTTGAGCAGCCCCTCGCGCTCGTAGAGGCGAAGGGTCTGGGGATGGATGCCATACATCTCGGCCACCGCCGAGATCATGTACGCGCCTTTAGATTTCCGCTTGGTCACGGGGTTTCCTCGCAGTCGATTTTAAAGGGGGCATCGACTCCTGACCAGTTCACGCATAAGATCACAACCGGAGCGGGAGTTTCGGGAGTGCCCATTTTCGGCCGGGGTGTTACCTTCGTACCATGGTGAACCCGCTCGCGTGCCATTGCTCGGGGCTCAACGCGTGATATGGTGACACTTCACCCCGTTCCCAGCAAAACAAAACACTAAGGAGAAAAATCAGTATGAAGGGTGCTGTGCGCCTGTTCGTCACCTGCAGCCTGCTGGCCGGCTGCCTTTCCGGTTTTGGTCAGTCTACACCGGCTAATCAGCAGCCGAGCGCCGCGCCGGCGGATACACAGGTTCCTCCCAAAGCAGCTCCCGTCGCAAACGTAGATCCCGTTGACAACCGGTATTTTGGCGCTGGGGTGAAGGTATCTACGTTGGGAGTGGGAGCCGAGGTTGCCGCGCGTGTCTTGTGGCGCGCGAACCTGCGAGCCGGTTTCAACGTTTTGGGCTATTCCCGGACTTTCAATAAGGACGGAATCTCCTATAACGGTCACCTGGCGTTCAGGACGGTCGAGGGGCACTTCGATTTTTTCCCGTGGGCGGGGAGTTTTCACGTCGGCCCGGGCGTAATCGGCTACATCGGCGATCCGATCAAAGCGCACGCCACCATGACCGCCAACCAGAACTTTACTTTGGGTGGCGTCACTTACTATAGCGACCCGGCCTCTCCGACCAATGCCAATGGAAAGATTGATTTCAACCAGATTGCGCCGATCGTCACACTCGGCTGGGGAAACCTGGTACCCCGGCGAAAGAGTAAGCACTTCAGCGTACCCTTTGAAATCGGAGCTGCGTTCCAGGGATCACCCAAGGCGACGCTGGGCCTGAGTGGAAACGTGTGTACGTCACCGGGAGTGAACTGCGTGAATGCAGCCACAGACCCCAACGTTCTGGCTAACGTTGTGTCGGAGCAGAACAAGCTCAACAATAGTATGTCGTTCTTCAAGGTGTATCCGATTATCTCGGTTGGCTTTGGCTACAAGTTCTAGCCAGGTCGCAAAACTGCAAAGGCCACGGATGAGCACAGATCTTTCACGGATTGAATCCGTGTTGATCCGTGCAAATCCGTGGCCTCGGCTCTTGTTACGCTGCTGGTTCCGGCTTGCGCTCAGACGGCACCGCCCATCCTGACGGCTTCAGCGCGTGATTGATGAAGTAAACGACAAAGCCCGCCGCGATCAGCATCATGCCGAAGGCGAACGAACTCATGTTCCAGATCTGCTCATGCTCGCTGCGGAACACGGAAAAGCCCAGCAGCAGCATCGGAGGAATGCCGATGGCAATGGCTCCAAACAATCCGCCCGGAACGCGGAAGGGACGCGCCAGCTCCGGCTCGCGGAAACGGAGCACCACCAGCGCCACGAATTCCAGACCGAGGCTGAAGCCATAAAGAAGGATGTCGATCGTGACCAGACGGGCGAAGCCCAGGCCAAGACACATCGCCCATCCAATGGCCAAGGCGATAATCGCAACCCACGGAGCGCGCGACTTCTTCTGCAGCTTGCCGAACACTGCGGGAAGCATGCCATCCTGCGCCATCGCCAAAGGCAGACGCGAATAGCTCATCACCAGCGCGTTGAACATGCCAAAGGCGCTCATCAGGCCACCCAGCACGACGCCAATGCGGAGCAGCGGGCCGCCGAGCAATCCGGCGATGTCCGCCCAAGAGCCCGTTTCCCAAGCCGTCGGCTTCAGGCCAGTCATCCACATCGCGGCAAAGGGCAGAACGTAGCTGGCGGCCACAATGCAGACCGCGACCAGCATGGCCCGCGGATAAGTCCGCTGCGGCTTTTCCACTTCCGTCGCGATAGTCGAGGCGTTGTCCCATCCCATGTAGTTCCACATGCAGATGAGTAACCCGCCGAGAATATCCACGGTCGACGTAGTCGGCTTGGTTACGGCATTGACCAGCGCATGCACCTTGAACGGAGCCAGCACCACGATGGCCACGAACGGCGCCGACAGCGCAAGAAACAGCCACAGCGAAGTGAGCGATACCACTTTCACTCCGGCAATGTTCAGCAGAGCGCACGCGATCACGACAAACAGCGCCACCCACCATCCGCGATTGCCCTCCTGAAACCACGGAAACATCCGGGTCAGGTAGGCCACGAACAGAGTGGGATAAATCGCCATGTCAAAAATCGATGCAACCAGCGAGAGCCAGGCCTCCTGGAATCCCCAGAAGTTGCCCATGGCGCGGCGCACCCAGGCATAGTAGCCGCCTTCATAGGGCAGCGCGCTCGACAACTCGCCGATCATGAAGGCCGTAGGCAGGCTCCAGAGCAGCGGCGTGAGCAGCAGAATCAAGATGGCTCGTCCGTAACCGGCGCCATGCACGATGTCTTCCGTGCCATAGGTTCCGCCCGACACCATAAAGAAGGTGGCGGCGACCAGGGGCCACAAGGTGAGGCGGACGAATTTCTTCCGATTGGGGACGGCGGAGAGGTGCAGGGGATTTTCGGGTTGTTGACGCGGGGCGCTAGCTGTGGCCAATTTCTATGTCTTCCTCCTCAAGCGACTCACTCTCACCACCGCGTCTCCCTTGAAGTTGCTCTCGCGGCTCCCGGGTAAGAGCGATTCCCGGGCCTTTCGGCGGAGTTAGTTCGCATGTGTGAGATTACGGGAAATTTCCACAGATGCAAGATTTTTTTGAGTTATTTTGCAAAATTTTGTCAGCAACCACTGTGACCGAGGTAATGGAGAGTGGTTGAGTTCGACCCCGTAGCCGGGAAGGAGTCATCCCGAACGGAGCCGTTCTTCAGGCGGCGTGAGGGATCTCGCGTGCGCATCGAGTTGTAGCCAACACAATTGAAATGTCCCGGCTTGCTTCCGAAGGCGCACGCAACTAAGGCGGCGGCTACAAATTAAACCTTACTCCACAGCTCCGCCCGCGGATCCTCCGGATTCAGCTTCGCCAACTCCCGCAGCAGTTCTTTCGTCCGCTCATCGCGCGGCATGGGCACGGTCACGGTGATCTCGACGATCTCATCCCCGCGGGCGCCTTCCTTAGTGGCCGAGGGCACGCCCTTTTCCCTTAGCCGCAGCTTTTGCCCCGACTGCGTCCCAGGAGGGATCTTCAGAAGCGCCCGCCCATCAATCGTCGGCACTTCGATCTTGGCTCCGAGCGCAGCCTCGCTCGAGCTGACCGGCACGGTCAGGTAGATGTCGTCGCCGTCGCGGCGGAAGATAGGATGCTCCTCCGTGCGGATAATCGCGTAGAGATCGCCCGCCGTCCCTCCGTGGCCCCCGGCATTTCCTTTGCCCGGAACCCGGATGCGCTGCCCGTCGCGGGTCCCGGCCTTGATGCGCACCTCGAGCGGCTCAGTCTTCGTGACGGTACCCTCCCCGTGGCAGGTGGGACAGGTCGTCAGATTCTTACCCGTCCCGTGGCAGCGCGGACACTGCACATTGAATTTCATCCGTCCGCCGGTCTGGGTAATCTGCCCAGTCCCGTTGCACTCCGGACACTTACCCGGAGCCTCCAGCGAACCTTGCCCGTGGCAAGTCGGGCAAGTATCGTGCCGTGAAATGTTCAGCCGCATCACCCCGCCGCGGATCGCCGTCCAGAAAGGCACATTGAC
>Ga0207088_1139_pt1 | contig 13578 bp, 11 predicted proteins | sample Alteio_BWMinHeat_52_FD_153564 | JGI IMG/M metagenome (GOLD analysis project Ga0207088, IMG submission 153564) | Enriched cells from forest soil in Barre Woods Harvard Forest LTER site, Petersham, Massachusetts, United States -... | ecosystem: Environmental > Terrestrial > Soil > Temperate forest >... | reverse complement strand
ATTCTATCAGATATTATGTCATCATCGAGCGCGCCGTTGAATCCAATCGCAGCGAGAGCGAACAAAAATTAGAGCGCTACGCAAAAGAATTTATCGCTAAGCCGGGCGACCCGATACGCTTGCATCTTGAAAATACTCCGCCCGATGGACAGCATATAATTTTGAAGATCGAAGATAATGCCGCGCTGAATTTCTACGAAGACTTCGCAAAGAATTTCAAAGAAGATATTATCATGAACGGCGAACCGCTGAACTATGAGCTTCGCAAAGCGGATCTCTCGCCCGTTTCAACGCGACTTTCGATTCCGTATACGATCGCTAAAACCTGCGCCGTGAAACTCGATCTGCTTTCCATTGTCGATCCCGCGCATCCCTTGACGCTCGTCGATTCCGTCGTGCCTCCGGCTGATTATCTTGCCGAGCATGATATGAAGCAATTCACGAACGGCACTTATCAATACCGTCTCGTTGCAAAAGAAGTTGGAACAGGAAAAGTGCTTTTTGAAGAGACAAAGAGTTTCGAAAAGAAATCGGCGATGATCGTGGGTGGTGCGATTGCCTTAGCAAGCGATACACTCGAGATTGGCGGAAAGAAAGAAGACAGTCGGAAAGCACTGCAACAGTTAGCACTTGCAAAAGCTATTGCTGAAGGAAGAGTAACGAGGCTTGAAGCAACAGTTGACCAGGCGAATAAAACGAATGATGAATTAAAGAGGATCGTAGAGGCAAAAGATAAAAATGTCATTGCAGGATTGAGAGCACGCGGGGGAATAGGATTTGGATATAGCTCGGGATATAGTGCATTCGTGGGAGTAGAATCCACTGTTCCTTCATTAACGCTCGATCTTTCCTTTGGATTTTTTGGTACTTCTGCTCCATATATTACCTATCAAGCTCCTTCAGTCTGGACGAAGATATTTTCTTCTTCTGCAAAGTCGCTTGGCTTACAATTCGGCTGGTCGCCGGTTAGTTGGTTCGAGGGTAGAGTTCAGCCGGTAGCACGAATTGGATTTTACGGAATTTATTCTTCGGTAACTCCCACACCGGTGGGAGCTATTCACAGCGCAACCATTCTTGCATTTCCGGGAATAGGATTCATGACAACTCCCGGAGGTCCCGGTTCCGATGTCGGATTTGATTTTACCGTTAGTCCTATCTTCGGTCTCGGCATTTCTCAGGGAGTGCAAATGGATGTTCAGGCGAAGTTCTATTGGAGATTTTAATCAAACTCCATCTCGATCGTCAGATCCTCTGCCTTTAACTTAAAACTTTTCCGATGTTCGAAGCATAAGCCATGCACGTGAATGGCGTCGCGGTGTTCTAAGGTTGCGTAGCCTTTATTTTGTTTAAAATTATATTGCGGATATGCTTCGTGCATGTTGCGCATTATTTCATCGCGCGTAACTTTGGCTAAGATCGAAGCGGCGGCAATGCTCGGAGAAATAGCATCCCCATCGATGATTGTTTTGAAAGGATATTCTAATTCTGTGCGAAAATAATTACCGTCGATAAGAAGTATTTCTGCTTTCTTTCCCGTCAGCGATTCTTCCAATTGCCGCATCGCAAGCGTCATTGCCTTCATCGTCGCTTGCAGAATATTTAACTCATCTATTTCCTGTGCAGAGACAATTCCGATTCCTCGCGCAATGGAATTCTCGCAGACAACCTCATATAATTCTTCCCGCTCTTCGCGACTCAGTTTTTTCGAATCGTTAAATTTAAAGCAATTGCGCGGAAGCTTCCGGTCAAGCGAAAGCAGCACTGCAGCGGCAACGACCGGACCAGCCAGCGGACCACGTCCGGCTTCATCGATGCCGACGATGTTCATCTGCCCCGCGGCAATGTGCTCTTTTTCGAGCTTCCAGGAAATTTTTTTGCGACGTTTAATCAAAATGTTGTTAATGTGTCACCAGTGAGGAACCCCCTGCACGTCATTCAAAAATCCTTGACGATTCCAAAATGCAACTTCGCCCTATCGATCGTCTCCCCTTTTGCTAACCCGATACTTGCCGATAGCAGCCCCAGCTGCGTATCGAATTGAAAGCTCACTCCGTATCCGAATGGATACAGCGTTTGCGCGGCGAATGTCGCTGTTTGTTCTCTTGTGAGGTAGCCGTAATCGGCGAAGATTCCGAGAAAGGATAAACGTCCCGTCATCAGGCGCTCATCGGCGTGGAAGATAATGTAACGCGAAACGTGGAATTCGGATTCAAAATATCCGCGCAGCGTCCGCAAACCGCCGATGGGAAAGAGATCGCTTTCATCGAGTTCGCCGCTGGAAATATCGATCATCTTCGCCGATACCGATGGAACAAAGACGAGCCGCTCGGAAAAAGTTTTTATCGCAAATGCTCCGTCGAAGGAAAGAGTCTTTACATCAAGCGACCTGGCGGCAAGACTATCGAATGCCGTTGCTCCGGCAATTCGTTTCGAGCCGAAACTTGCTCCGAGCGAAAGAAGAAATCCGCTTCTTGGCGCGGCGAGATTATCGCGCGTATCGAGTTTGGCATTTACTCCTGCTGTGTATGATCTGCTGTCATACACAATTTGCTGCGAACCCGGCACGATGCGGTCGTATGATAATAACGCCGATAGACTAAATCCATTCGAAAGATTCACGGATGGTTCGAGCGTAATATTTGTGCGGGTATAAAAGCTATCTTCATCGCGCTGCAAAAAAGAGAGCGAGGCATTTGCAGGAAGTCCGAATATCCAGGGTTCGATATAGCGCGCCGAAAGCTCCTGATCGCTGCGCGTCTCCCGCCGGAAGTTAAGCGAGGCATTCCGCGCCGTGCCGGCAATATTCGTAAATCCGAGCGAGACGAAGCCGGAGAGATATCCGCTCTGCACCGGAGATGGCGGCGGATTATATCCGAGTATCCCATCGATAAAAGTTGAGCGCGCTTCGCTCACGGCGATCCTGACGCCGATCGATGAATCGTTCAGTGCATATATTTCCGGCGCGCTGACTTCGGAAAATATTCCGAGATGCAAAATTCTGTTGCGCGCCGCCTCCAGGGAATTTCTACAAAACTCCGGTCTTTCATTAATAAAAAATTCGCGGGCTACTATTGTAGAATCCGTAATCGTATTTCCGATAACGTGCACTTCGGTTAAATGCGGGCGCTTTCCTTCACTGAGGCGAAGCAGAATATCGAGCGATCCGGAGTCATGCGGAATGATCTTTTCGATCGTAATTTTCGCAAGAGGATAACCGGCGTCTTCATATTTTTTTAAGGTCCGGTCAATATCCTGCTCCAAAATTTGTTCGCGAAGCGTATCGCCGGGTTTGGAAGTAAAACTTTTCAGAATCTCATCGGATGAAAAAAGCACCGCCCCGGAAATTTGAATAGAGGCAATCCTATACCCCGTCCCGGCACCAAGCGCCCGGATTGCCAGTAACGAAAATAAGACGATAAAAAAACTTTTTGCCACAAAGGTATAGTGAGATACTCTAACACTGTCTGTTCGCAGAGAATCGCAGGGGATGGGGCAATTTTTAGTCTCTTGCCAAGTAAGGGAAGTTTTAAAAATTGTCATTCTGAATGGAGCAATAATCCGCGAATAGCGGATTATTGCGGACACATCGCAGGCATTACGAAAGTTCAGATTACCGTGAATCATTTAGCAACTTTTATCTTTATACTAAAATGAAAAATCTATCCGATTTCAGTTCAAGCACTAAGTTCTTACTTTTTAGTTGTTTGATGGTTATATTCTTCTCGACTGGGTTACGAGCGCAGCAGCCACCATATAACGCCATACAGTCTTTGGATAGTACTTCATGCGATGCACTCCGCCAAAAAGGAGAGCAATATAATGAAAGTAATTTATATTATCGCGAAGAATATGATACTTTGCGAAAGTTTATTGAACTCTGTGCCTTAATGCCAAGATCATGGGGAGATTTCGGCTATATCTCCGGCGCGCTGGATGATATGGATACTAATCGGCTTCGCTACGTCGATGCTCGCGAATGGTTCAAAAAAGTGCTGTACTATAATTCCGATACGATGTACTATTGTGCAGATGTAATGGAGATTGCACATACATTGGCGTATTTTGAAGGAAAAGGTTTGGATATTCTCGGTACGCTTGCTATTGACAAATATCTTATAGATAATCATAAGTGCCTAAGTTGGTACTATATTAGAAACTGGGAATCTACTTATGCGAGTGCGATGGCAGTAGTTATCAATACATGGCGCGATACCGTAAAAGATTCACTCAAAACGCCGCTCGATACAACTCTTCCATCAATCGATGAACTTGGGCTTGCGATTCTTCGCGGCCAAAATGCAGTAATTTCCAGAAATACTTTCGGGAATGTTTTAATAAATTATTTTTCAGCTACTACCAATCCATTCATCACAGAAACCACGCTCGACTTCACCCTAAATCGCATGTCCTATATTCAGCTTGCGATTTATGATGTGCTTGGTCGGCTTGTCTGGGGAGATGGGGATGGCAGAGGCTCATCGCTCGAAGCCGGAGAGCATGCGGTGCATATAGATGGCAAAGACCTTCCGGTCGGGATTTTATATGCGAGAATTTCGACGGGGTTTGGAGAGGTGCGGACGGTGAAGTTGGTGCATGAGTAAGTGCTGAAGTGCTAAGTGCTAAGTGCTGAGTTGGGGAAAGAGAGACACTGTGGTTTTCGAGTCTTTACCTTTTTTATGAGTGCGGCAATTTATTCGTATATTCATGTTCGTTATGATGGGCACCTATATTCAAAACTTTAGATTGCCACGACCGGCTGAAGCAGGTCTCGCAATGACACGATTTTTATAGATTGGAAATTGCGTTTGTGCAATATTATATGTAATGATTCTAATAAGTTACAGGGCAAGTAACGGAGTTTGTGGGGAAAAGCGGAATAAATCTTATTTAAAGATTTCTCTACCGTCGAAATGACATGTTTCCAAGATTTGCCAGAACTCAAAAATTTCTGCGCGTGCGCACAGTGATATAAATGAAAAATAAAGAGTTATAGGGGCTTCCCGGCTAAAAGGTGGGGGATGAGTGATGAGGAATGAAAAAAAATGATGGTGCCGTGAAACTTTTTTCATACTAAGGTATCTTATACGTACAAATAATATGCTTTGCAAAACTGCGATTCGTCCCCGAAAGATGCAGTTTCGGCTTAAATGTTTTTAATCATTACTTTGATAATCAAAACCATGAGACAATTTAGATACTTTGCCTTAGCTTTAGTACTCGGGGCGTTCTTCAGTCTTTCTGCGTATGCGCAGAAGGGTGGTTCGGGCAACGCCGGCGATCCTGGATTAGGCGGAAAAGAGAATCATTTCGGGCTTTCGGATTCATGCTGGAAAGTTTTTCTTGCAGGGCTTTCCGCATCTGATGCGGCAAAACTGACTGCCGACCAAACTACTATTGCTGCCAATGAAGTGCAGATCGATACCTTCCAATCCCAGATCAATGCCTTGTTCAGAGCAAGCGGGAAAGGGACACGACCGGATTCCGCAACGCTTGCCAAAGTCAGAGTTCTCGAAGGACAGATCCAGACTCTTAATCAAGCCGATGGCGCGCTGCAGATGGAGATCGGCGGGATCATCAAAGCGAATAATACGCTTCTGGCAACAGTCGAAGAAAATTGCGGCAGACCGCCTCGCGATACATCGAAGGGCGGAGGCAAAGGAGATACTTCAAAAGGCGGGCCTATTAAGATCGGAAATCCCAGAGGTCATTTCGGACTTTCAGATTCCTGCTGGAATATTTTCCTAAGCCAGATCTCGACAACTGATGCAGCAGGATTAGCTGCCGATGAGAAGACGATTGAAACTAATGAAGCTCAGATCGATACGCTGGAAAGAAAAATTCATGACCTGCTCAAGAATGGCGGCGGAAAAGATTCGACGATCCGCAATGAAGTAAAAGCGCTTTTGGCTCAGATCCAAACTTTGAGAAAAGCCACCTTAGACGCTGCGAAAGATTACGCTGCTATCATCAAAAAGAATGAAGCCATCCTGCAATCTATTCGTCAGGATTGCGGAAGAGTAAAACATAAAGGCAATGCCGGCGATCCGGGCAACGGACTGACAGTTACCGACATCGTTCCGAATCCGGCATCCGTCGGTGGATCGATCAGCTTTACGATCGGTTTGACATCCGATGCCGAAGTGGAGATCTTCGCTTCGCTTATCGGACCGCAAGGACCGCCTTCGATGCTGATCTTTAACGGAAAACTTCCGGCTGGTTCGACTCCCGAGACAATTGCGCTCGGCAGACTCGGAGCAGGTGCATATCTGATCACGATCCAATCCGGTAATTCGAGCGTCCAGAAGAAACTGGTGATCCAATAAAATTAGCTGATAGTAAAAAGTTGATAGCCCACACGGGCTATCAACTTTTTACTTTTTCTTCGTACAATTTTTCGCAGAGTTCAGAGAGTTCTCGGCAGCCGCCGATCGTCATTTTCTTTTCCAACCTTCTCGTAAATTGCAGGACATGCGGCGCGGCTTTATCTACTAAGGCAATACCTTTTGCAGTAATAATACTCAGCGATTCGCGTTTATCTTTTTTACCTCTGGATCGGGTGATCAGCCCTTGCTGCTCCAGACGGTCAATGATTCTGGTTATATCGGGAGATTGCTCCAAGACTCTCGCGGCAATTTCGGAGCGGGGATGACCTCCGGGATAGACGCCTTTCAAGATGCGGAGGATATTATATTGGCGGCGGGTTACGCCGAGATCGGATAATATTTCTTCCAGATCGGATTCGACAAAGCGGGAGGCGACAAAAAGATTGAGCATTGCCTCAAGCCCCGGTTCCAGCGGAGCAGTTTGTTTGAGCCAGGTATTGAGAACTTCACCCATGAGAGAAAAGCTGATAGTGAACGGCTAAGAAGTAACAGTAAATAACAGCTAACAGTTAATTGTTTTTTTCTGTTAACTCTCGACTGCGAACTGTTAACTTTACAAATGATTTCCGTCATCATACCAACGCTCAATGAAGAGAAGCTGCTTCCGCAATGTCTCGGGCAATTTACTGCGGAAATTAAGCAAAAATTCGGTATCGAAATAATTGTATCGGATGGAGGCTCGACGGATGCGACAGTTGAGATTGCCACTAAGTATGCCGATAAGGTTTTGGGTAAAGCTGATAGTTCCGAGTTGATAGCTGATAGTAATAATATCCCGCTATCAGCTATCAGCTATCAGCTATCAGCTTCCCGACAAACCATTGCTGAAGGCAGAAACCTCGGAGCCGCCAAAGCTGAAGGAGATATTTTGGTATTTCTTAATGCGGATACGATCATTCCGAATATTGAGAGCTTCTTCGAACTCAGCACTCAGCACTTAGCACTCAGCACTAACCTCGTTGCCTTGGCAGTAAAAGTCGAAGTTATTTCATCAGAGAGAAAGCTTTCCGATACAATCTTTCATGCGTTTTTCAATCGATATGTCTCGCTTCTCAATCTCGTCGGCATCGCAATGGGAAGAGGTGAATGCCAGATCGTCCGGCGAGAAGCCTTCAAAAAAGTTGGCGGATATAACGAATCCCTTGCTGCCGGAGAGGATTTCGAGTTCTATAAACGACTGTCTAAATTTGGCAAAATCAGGTACGATCCGAAACTTCTCGTCTATGAATCGCCGCGGAGATACAGGAAATACGGCTACCCGAAAGTCTATGCTCAATGGGTGATGAATGCCTTCTCGATACTCTTTACGAAAAAAGCTGCAAGTAAGGCTTGGGAGGAAGTTCGGTAGAGACGAGATATTATCGCGTCTATACAGGAATCATTAAAGATGGATTTTTTCCGCGTCGTCTGTGTTTGTTACTGCTCGAATATTTTTTAGCCACACTTAATCCTGCAGTCCGCCGCCACACGGATCCCCACGATGCATTCGCTAAAATATTTTTACGGTATTCTCTATGCTTCCATTTTGGTTGCTTTCCAAAATGGCATGGCACAATCCCTGCTGCCGGAATCTCCGGTTTCATCTTCTATTGCCAATGCGAGTGTTGCATTACCGAATGAGTTAGGCTTTGCGCTCAATCCTGCACAATCCAGAGCAGACTCACTTCATACTATTCATGCCGCTTTAGCCTATACACCATTTATCGGAGGGCTGCAATCTGCAAACCAAGGCGCCATTGAAGCCACCTATTATTCTTCTCTTACTCATCTTTCATTTTCATTAGGAGCGACGAATCTTTCGTATAATGATATTTATTCCGATCTTGCATTTAATTTTTCCATCCAAAGAACATTTGATCTCGCTAATGGGCGCCATGCATCTACCGGTATTCGTATTCGCTATGAAACCCTTGGTACGACTCCCAGTTATCCGAAGCTGCATTTCTTATATCTTGATTTAGGCTTTACCCTCGATCTTACAAAAGAATTCAGTTTAGGCGGCGCGGCTCTTAATCTTCTGGGAGAAAAATATGATTTGGTAAATAGCGAAACTGAAAAGTTAGAACGGCGATTTCTTTTTGGCATTGTATATCATCCTGAAAAATTTCCCCTGAAGTTTGTTACATCCGTCGAAGAAAGCAGTACCGAAAGTCTTGCCTTGCAATTCGGCGCAGAGTATGATCCCGTCGCATTTCTTGCCGTTCGAATCGGCACCTCGACCGACACCGGGAATATCACGACTGGCATCGGCATCAAATACGCCGATATTTCATTCGACGCCGGTTCGCGGTTCGATAAGGCTTTAGGCTCCATCTTCTCTTTCGGCGCAAGCGGAGCATGGTGAAATTAGCTGATAGTTTTGAGGTGATAGCTGATAGCAGATGCTATCGGCACTTTACAAAGTATACGCTGCTCATTGTAATATCGCTATTCTCCCAACCGGCTTTTTCGCAAACCGATAGTCTTTTGCGGCAAGTAGAATTCAAGCGAACGTTGCCTGACGAGAGCCTCATCAGCAGCCAGACTTTTATCGGAACCGATGAAGATATTTTCGGCGAGCAGCTTCAATTTATCGTCGATGATATGGAGCGAATTGCAATGCATCCGGTCCAGTTGCAAAATGCAACATGGCAGGATTTGCAGAATATTCCGACGTTGAGCGGACTCGATATTGCCGAGATCATACATAGCAAGCAAAATAATATTCCGCTAGGCTCTGATATTTTACATAAAGTCAGATCATTTACGAGAAATTCATCCGATGCAGAATCCATATCTTTTCGCACGCGGGCTGTTCTCGACCCTGAAGCGCACAATGAATCGGTATATCAGAATGGGACGTACCAAGGCAATCCTATAAAAACATCTTCCCGTTTAATCGCTAAAACAGACGGCATTCTTTTTTCGATGACAGAAGCGAAAGATCCAGGAGAGCCGCTCTACTTCGATCATCTGACAGGATGCGCTGCGATTTATAATCCTGTTGCGATCACCGATGATATTTCGCTTCCGCAGTGTGTGATTGGTGATTATTCGCTTTCCTTCGGACAAGGACTGCTTTTCAGCAGCGGATATTCGCCGATGCCGCATCGCAATGTGAATGCCAGTATCGAACCGCATACAAGCGGGATTCAGCCATATATTTCTTCAAGCTCTTTTCGCTATTTCCGCGGAGCTGGATCGGAAGTACGATCAGGGTCAATTTCTGCAAGCGGATTTTTCTCCGATAGAAAGATCGATGCAACGGTTAATTCCGATACGATCACTTCGCTCTATTCGAACGGTTATCACCGGACCACCTCCGAAATAGCGCGAGAGAATCAGGCAGAAGCGCGAGTAGCCGGCGGACATATTTCCGTCGTTCCGTTGCATGAAGATTCTTATGCCGAATTCGGCGCAACGGGATATACGCTGAGTTATGATAAGCCCGTTACTGTAAAGGACTCGACTTCGCTTGGTTTTCACGGACAGCATCATGCAATGTTCTCTGCCGAAACACGCGGCGTCTTTTCATTTATTTCCTGGAATGGAGAATATGCCGGGATGAATTCTGATGCCGGAAAGGCAAATGCCTTTGCGCTTTCGGCAATTACTGCACCATTTAAATTTTTAGAAATATCGGCGAACTATCACGATCTGCCTGCAAATTTTATTTCACCCTTTGGCGGGACGTTCGGTATGAACTCCGGCACCGCGCAAAATGAAAGAGGATTGTATCTCGGCTCCAAATTTACGATAGCTCCGAATACACTGACTCTTTTCTCCTCGGTAAATTTTTCCCAAAGCGATAAGACAACCGGAGAAATTCGTTATACGGATTTTCATATCCGCAGCGCTTATTCTTTTCAACCGCTTCCGCTCCGGTTATCCGCCGCTTTTCAGAGCTTCAGCAAGGGACATATATTTCAAATATCCGGGGATAGCTTATCGAAAAAATCTTTCCGGTTCGATGCCGAAGCAAATCTTTCAGAAACAATGAGTATTGGATTGAGAACTGAATTCCAGCGGTATTATTCCGATACAACCCTCGGTTATCTCATTGGCATCAGGTGGAGTTATATACCGCTCGGCGAGCTTTCGTTTTCAAGCGGTGTGTCATTTTTTGACGCATCATCCTATACATCTCGTTTTTATTCGAACGAGGACGATCTTCCGGGGCTTTCGTCTTATCTATCGCTTTATGGTATAGGTTACCGTTACTATATAGGCATAACCTACGAAGCAGGACCGCTGTCGTTATCCGGCAGGCTCGGCGAGACGCGCTATTCTTATGAAGGCAGGGCCATGCAAAATAAAGCTATCGGCGGAGTGCAGTGTGATATAGCATTTTAAGGGGATTAGGTTTTGGGTTTTAGGTGTTAGGTAGTCAGATGTCGGGGAGCCAAGACATTGGACTTCGGACCTCGGACTTCAGATTTGACCCCTAACACCCAACACCTTACACCTCATGAAATATATTTTCTCGTTCTTTTTCGTACTGGCACTCAGCACTCAGCACTTAGCACTCAGCACTGCCCATGCACAGACTAAGCTTTCGCCGATGGTTGCCATTGACGCTCCGCCGCCGGTACAGCCGACTATTAGTTTTAATATGCAGGAAGTGAAATTCGGCGGTCAGGCGACCGAAGTGGAATCCTGCATTCATGTGCAAATCATCAATACGAGTAAGACTCCGCAGCGTATCACGGCGATCTATGTGGAAGATGAAAGAAATTATTCTCTTCCTTCTCCGAACAAAAAGATGTTTCCGCTAACGATTTCGCCAACGAAAAACCTCGACGTCAGCGTCTGCTTTAATCCGAAGGCTGCAAAAAGTTATCCGTCGCGTCTTGTTGTGAGAACGGAATCAGACTCTAGTACACTTCCTATCAGTGGCAAAGGAATGAAGCCTGCCGATCTGAAAAAATTGCCGAAGAACGATCTCATCATTATGAAGGCACGGGGAAAGCGGAAGCAGCAAACATTTAAAGTGCAGCTTGTCAATGATTCAAAGATAACGCTGCAGCTCTATGACGCACTCGGAGCAGTGAAGCTGACGTATGCAAACGGTGACATAAAAAAAGAAGGAGTATATGAATATACGTTCGATGGGTTGGATTCGCAAAAAAAGAAACTCGAACCCGGAACATATTACCTTCGCTGTGAGATCAACGAAGTTTCTCGTATCGGCGCAACAACGAAGTTTACGAAAGTAGTGAAAATTAGTTGATAGGCACCCAGAATCAATTTTTCTTCCGAAATATAAAAGACACCGGTACTCCGGTGAAGCTATATTTATCGCGCAATTTATTTTCCAAATACCGTTTGTAGGATTCAGGAATAAGATCTGGATGATTGGAGAAAAACGCGAAGACTGGCGGCTCGGTTTTAACCTGCGTTATATAATTGATGCGAAGATCTCTTCCCTGCACTCCCGGCGGCGGGACTTTCTCTATCTCGGGCAATAAGAACTCATTCAAGTCCCGCGTTGCAATCCGCTTTTTCCTGTCCTCGTAGACCTGCAAGGCAAGTTCGAGCGGCTTGGTATGACGTTGATGCGTAACGGCGCTGATAAAGACGATGGGAATATAATCGATCGTTCGCAGCAAGTCGCGGACTTCTTTTTCGAACTTCGCCGCCGTATTCGTTTCTTTCTCTACCAGATCCCATTTATTAACGACAAGCACAACGCCTTTACGCGCATCAACAACATCATTCATTTTTCGAATACAAACTCAAAGCCTATTCAATGGAAAAAGGACCTTTGAGCTACCAATTAACCGAGGCTCCGGGATGCCTGCATTTAAAAAATGGAGATAGTATCAATGGCAGGATCGATACAGTTGCAGGAATCTATATGGTTTCTGCTCGTGTCACCGATGCCTTAGGGAATACCGACCAGCAAACATTTCAAGTACTTGCCGAAGATACGCTGTTTTCCTCGCTCAGTGTTAAGAGACCATTGATGGAATCTACGGCTTACCCGAATCCTTTCTCCTCTGCAACCATGATCGAATTCGATCTTGAAAAAGATATGACGGTCTCTGCTGAGATCTCTTCACTCTCAGGAGTCATTGTTGCTTCCTTACTAAAGAACGCGTCAATGGTTCACGGAAGACATAGTATTTTCTGGGACGGAACCGATGGAGCGGGCAAAAGGATGCCCAATGGCACGTACCTTTGCCGGATTATAGGCAATAGCCAACAAACGGTGATCCTAAAAATAGTGAAGGTCTGACGTCTTCTCCAAGGGAACGTGGTACGGCAATGGTAAGTTGTACGTCCCTGCAATAAAACATGCGGCTTTTCAAAGAATCCACTGTATGCTGCCGATGTGGCGGAATGGTAGACGCAACGGACTTAAAATCCGTTGTTCTGTAAGGGACGTGCCGGTTCGAGTCCGGCCATCGGTACTTTTCGGGTGTTAGGGATTAGGTTTTGGGTGTTAGGGAATTCAAATCCTAAATCCTCTACAAATTCCCCAAACCTAACACCTAATACCTAACACCAAATGTCATTACCTATCGTAGCTATCGTCGGCAGACCGAACGTCGGCAAATCCACTCTTTTCAATCGCCTGGTCGGCGAGCGGAGAGCTATAACCGAATCGATTTCCGGCGTAACTCGCGACCGGATCTATGCAAGATCCGATTGGGCAGGAAGGGATTACATGGTCATCGATACCGGCGGGATTGTAACTGATTCCGATGATATTTTTGAGAAACAGATCAAACGGCAGGCGGAGATCGCAATCAGCGAAGCGTCGGTTATTCTCTTCGTAGTCGATGTAACAAGCGGCATTCATCCGCTTGATGAAGAAATTGCAGAGCTATTGCGAAAATCCGGGAAAAAAGTTTTACTCATTGCCAATAAAGTCGATAATTTCGAACGAGAAGAGACACTGCGCAATGAATTCTATGCCCTCGGCTTGGGTGAACCGCTGGCGGCAAGTGCGATAAGCGGACGCGGCGTCGGCGACTTTCTCGATGTATTGAATAATGCGTTGCCTGAAGATTCCGGTGGAAACGAAGAAGGCGTTATGAAGCTTGCCATTGTCGGCAAGCCGAATGTCGGAAAGTCAAGTTACCTGAATGCTCTGCTCGGCGAGGAGCGCTCGATTGTTACTCCCATTGCCGGAACGACGCGCGATTCGGTCCATACGGATTACACGTATTACGGAAAGCAGATCACACTTATCGACACTGCCGGACTTCGT
>Ga0207088_1048_pt2 | contig 13596 bp, 9 predicted proteins | sample Alteio_BWMinHeat_52_FD_153564 | JGI IMG/M metagenome (GOLD analysis project Ga0207088, IMG submission 153564) | Enriched cells from forest soil in Barre Woods Harvard Forest LTER site, Petersham, Massachusetts, United States -... | ecosystem: Environmental > Terrestrial > Soil > Temperate forest >... | reverse complement strand
TATTCAGTAGAGTCACTTTACCCTTAACATTACAAGCAACAATTCCATCATCAAGATTGTCCAGAATAGCATTCAAAAAATCTTTTTCATTTTGTATAGCACTAGTTAGTAATCGTTTGTGAGTAGATGTGAGTAATGCAATCCCGATGATCGCGACAGTAATCCCCGCAATATAAAAAGCTAATTGATAAAGGGGTATGGCAAGAGAAGCTGAATGCGCATTTTCTATAGGGGTAAATACAGCAGCTGCCATCCCAGTGTAGTGCATTCCACAGATCGCAGCACCCATAATGAGAGCGCTGATCGCTTTTAAGAGCATCTGTCTTTTAAAGGAGCCCTCATTACTTCGCAAGGCTAACCAGAGGGCAGCTTCAGAAGCAAATATTGCAATAAGAACAGAAAGAAGAAATAAACCTGGATAATAGTGTATATTTACCCCCTCCATGCCTCTCATTCCAGTGTAATGCATGGTCGCAATACCGAGGCCCATTAAAAAACCCCCAAAAGCCAGATAAATGAAAGGACGATTGGGTTCTCTTAACAAAAATAGAGCAAGGCCCGAAGCAAGTATTGCCACCAATAAGGAAAACCCTGTCCACAAACTATTGTAATCCATTGGCATGGGCATAATAAAAGCTAGCATTCCAATAAAATGCATCGACCATATCCCAGCCCCCATGGCAAATGCACCTCCTAATAACCAGAAGAGTTTAGTCTGTTTATTGGACTCAATGCGCAGACGCCCAGCCATATCTAATGCAACATAGGAGGCAAGTACAGCAATACAATAAGATAATGCTACTAATCCATAATTATAATAACTCCCGGTAATTGCGTCTGTTGGAAGAGGGCCAAATTGAAATAAATCTGAAGACATTTTTTTTTGCGCTCCCCCTGAATCAACACGATTCTATTTTCTGTTTAAATAATCATTCCTTATTCAGCAAGAATTTTTTAAATTCCAACTTCTCTCTGACCTTTGGCTCTTAGCTTTATAATTTGTTAATTCCAAGTCCCCCATCGACCCTAATAATTGTGCCGGTCATGTACCGCGATGCATCAGAGGAGAGGAGAAGCAGGGCTCCATTCAAATCATCTAATTGGCCAAATTTTAAAAGAGGAATTTTAGGTTGTAGCATCCGGCTGATGTCAGTGTCGAATAGATCAGCATTTATCTCTGTGCGGAAGACTCCGGGAGCTATTGCATTCACTCGAATATTCGAACTGGCAAGCTCAAGGGCCAATAGGTGAGTAAAATGGGAGATGCCTGCCTTGGAAATCATGTAGGCCGGATTCCCCCCCTTAAATGCCAAAAGATCCGAGACAGAGGAGATATTGATGATGCTCCCCCCTTTTTTCTTCTCTACCATTTGGGCAGCAATAGCTTGAGTCACAAAAACCACTCCCTTAAGATTTGTATCAACCACAGGCGCCCAATCCATCTCGGTTGTTTCAAAAAGATTCTTTCTAGCATCCACCCCTGCATTGTTAATGAGCACATCAATTTGACCAAACTGACTCACAACAGCAGGAGCAAGTTTTTTTACACTTGCCCCATTTTTCACATCCAGCTCAAGGGTCATGGCAATCCCCCCTTCTTTTGTGATCTCCTCAGCAATTACCCTTAGTTTATCCAGACGGCGTGCACACATAACGACCCTGGCGCCTTCCCGCGCAAGGGTCTTGGCAAAATGGCATCCCAGTCCAGAGGATGCGCCTGTAATCACAATAACTTTATCCTTCACCGAAAAAAGAGAACTCATCTTCACAACCTATTGTTAAGTATCTTTTTAACATGTGTTTTTGCAAATTTTTAAATCAAGAAATTGATGCATCTATTTGCGGGGAATCTCTCTTTCGACTAAAATGAAGTTGAACTCCAGAAAAGTAAAGTTCCCATAGAAATCAAATCCTCAAAGACTTATCACTCAGAGTTCACAGAAAAACTTCGTTATTTCCAATCAATTGCCAAGGAAAGAGTCTCCGCAATTATAAACACGCGGCCCAAGCAGTCACATGATTTGCATAAAAATTATGCAAACTTTTTTGAATTGAGGAGGGTGTTGAGGTGGGATTGGAGGTGGCTTTGCAGAGCAGGAGCATCTGCGGCCATCTGATGGGGGTCGAAGGTATAAAGGCCTCTATAGAAGAGACTCAGCTTTTCTTCAAAAGAGCTAAGAGCTTTTTCAGCTTTGCTGCTTCCTCCCCACCATCCACCTCCAAAGAGAGCTAAAAATAGAAAGGTGACAAAGGGCTGGGATAAATCAAAGCATAAATTATCAATCTTGGCTTCGTATACAGCCCTTTCTTCATCAATTTCGCCATCCCGAACCCGCTGTGCTCTAAAGGAATCTGCCTTCTTTCTTCCTATAGAATAAGAGAGAGCTACACCCGCTCTTACAAGAGAGCCTTTCCCCGGATAGCTCCCCAGCGCTAATCCACTAAGAGGAGCCAAAATTTTAAGTGCCACCTTGAAGCCCCACCGTATTGCAGTCTCATCTTCTTTAATTTCTTCATCACCAATTTCAAGGATGATATCGACGAGGGAATCTGAATGGTTGGCAAGCCAGGGACGGATGAATTCAAAATGCCTTACCCCAAAGAGAACAAAAAAGATGACCAAAAAAAGATCATGCAAGGGGAAGCGTTGCCAGATTTCTTCCAATTCACTGATTTTGATATCAGGATTTTCCAGTTTTTTGAGGACATCCTCTATTGCTACAGCAGCTAATGCTTCGATTTGTCTCGTATCGATACCGGCTTCCTTTAGAGGCTCTGTGAGAAGTGTAATGAGTTGTTTAATCAGATTGGCTCGAGACTCTTTATCGGGATAAATCTTCAGCCAATGGGGAGTGATTAAAAAGGTTTTTGCAAGAAAGTCTCCTATACTTGTTGCAGAGTCCCCAAAAATTGTAGGGATAAAAGAGGAGAGAGCATCAAGAATTTTCAATGCATCTCTATGAAGCTCTACGTACTTCTTGCGGCGTTGGCTTCCCAAAAAAAGTGAGGGCAACTCGGTTTTTATGTTTTTCACGTAAACCTCTTTCAGGGCTAAAGCGAAGTGATCAATTGTGGGAACAAGTTCTACAGCCTCTTTAGTAAGAGAGTAGGGGGCATCTGGTATCTTGAGCGCGCCGAGAGGCTGTTGTGCGGGGATCCCAAAAGGATCATTTTTTATTTCCTTTAGCCTATGCAAATAGGATTGGATTTCATCCACAGGGCAAGAAGGCTCTCCTATTTCGAAAAGATCGGAGGTATATTTTGCCAGAAATGGAAGAACCTCATTCAGAGTTGTTTGAAGGAAAAATATCTGGCCTCCTTTTGCAGAATTAGCTTTTTTCAATTTAACGAGCGCCTCTTTCCATTCCTCTAGTGCTTCTTGAAAGAGGGGGACAATATCTAGCGCATCCCCAAGCTGGTCACTTGTAGCATAAACTTTTATCTTCTTTTGGATCTGTTGGTAGTGTCTTATTGAGTTATCTATATTTGCTTTTTCTTTCTTCCGCTTTTTTCTAGTGGCCTTGTAATCATTTTGCTTATCTTCTAATACCGATTGTAAAATCATTGGCCATATCTGAAAAAGAGCAGCATGGATAAGATGAATCAAAAACTTCTTGCCATGATACTCTTTTTCACTAAGAAGAAGTTTAAAAGGGAGGATAAGGTTTTTAAAAAGCTCAATGCAAAAAAGTGCCGTCGGGTTAGGCGAATCCCGCTCTAAATCTTGCAGAAAGGATTCAGTAGCGCTAATCACCTCCAAAAAGAAGGCTTCTCTTTCCGACCCAAGATGATAAAAGAAACGTAAAAGAAGAGGATAGAGGACGCCCCAGGCAAAATAATTTTCCTTTTGAGCTTCTCCCCCCCTTTTGTTTAATGTAAGATTTTTGGTAAAGAGGGTGAGAGCCTTCTCGATAGCTCCCCTGGGGTACCCTTTCGAACACTCCTCCCAATGAGCGGCTAGAGCTTCTAAAAGGTGATTTTTCAAATCGAAAAAATAGGGCGCGATCTCCCTTTTTGTGCTTTCAAGTTTAGGATTCTTATCCTTTGTAGGAGAATCAATATTCTTCAACCAGTTAAAGGCATTTCGGTCTAAGAGCCAAGAATACTCACTTTCAATGAATGCAATCAGTTCCAAAGAATTTTGGCTTAGAATAACGTTTTGACTATCAAGGAGGAGTGCAACCCTGGTATTCACGGAGGGCTTTTTCTCTTCCTTTTTTTTAGGAAAGAGGTCTAGAAGCGCCTTAAAGTGTGCTCTCGGAAATTCCAAAACTTGAGGCGGAATCTCTGGTTCATCCAGATCAAGCGCCACAATCTCTTCAACTTGAGTCGGTATCTGTGGCTCATCCAGATCAAGCGCCATAATCTCTTCTAAAAGAGCCAGCTCTTCATTAGTAAAGTGATAGGGTATTGCTTTCTTCGGTTCCCTTATTTCTTGGTGGACTATAGGAGGTGCCTCCTGAGGAGGTCCCTCCTGAGGAGGTGCTTCCTGAATGACTTCCTCTTCTACAACGAACTTTGCACTCTCCTCTTCCAGAGGGAGTGGTTCTTGGGGAGTTGGGGGTGGGCTGATAACATTAATTGGCTCTGGGATGGGAGTGGAGTTTCCCGGGGCAATTTTTATCTCAGCATTTTGTTTATATGCTTTATAGGTACGTATCCCCGAAACAGAGAAGAGCGCAACAGTAAAAGAACCGGCCGAGAGGGCAGCAACAGATGTTATTACCATTGGAATCCAGTAGACAGATGTAAAACCTTGCAAAACATAGAGCGTTACAATCCCTGTCAAACATCCCGCAGAAATGATGGGAGCTACGATGATGGTGATTTTTTGGATGATAAAGCTTCCCTCATTCTCAACCACCTTCTCAAAAGGATTCAAGTCTGAAAGGGATGTTGCAAAAATTCTCATAATACCATTTAATTAAGATGCTATGGTTCATTTTAAATCTAGGCAAGAGCACGACCTCCAGGTAGCAAAATGCCAAGAGATGCTACAGCAGAGAAAAGCGCTTAAGCCTCTTACCCTAAAATACACTCAATCAAACACTCTCCGTAGTGGAGAGTATAAGCATAATGCCGATACAATCGATCTCTCGGCTTTCAATGCAATACTTGCAATCGACACTCTTAAGTGCACTGCCACAGTCGAGCCAAGAGTCACCATTCGGGAATTGACAGAGGCGACTCTAAAGTATGGATTCATTCCCCTTATCGTTCCCGAGTTTGAAACTATCACAGTAGGGGGCGCCATCAATGGCGCGGCTCTTGAGAGCACCTCTCATAAGTATGGCCAGTTCAACGATACCTGCATCGAATATGAACTGCTCCTCGGCAATGGCACTCTTCTAAAAGCCAACCAAGAGGAAAACTCCGACCTCTTTTATGGCATGAGCGGATCCTACGGAACTCTCGCCATTCTCACTCTTGTTACCCTTAAGCTCACGCAAGCTAAAAAGGGGGTCCGACTAAAGCTAACCAAATTCTCCTCAAGTCAAGCGCTTATCAGAGAGATGCAGCTCTCTTTTAATAACGCTAAGCGACCTGATATCATCGAAGGGGGACTCCTTGCCAAAAACTGGGCTGTCCTCATTACCGGCTCCTATACCGATACCTTCTCAACCAATCGTCTCTTCTCACAAAAACACTCCTGGGATCCCTGGTATTATCAACAGATCACCGAGAGTACAGCAAAAGCTGACCAGATTGAAGTCGACATGCCTCTTACCGATTATCTCTTTCGCTTTGACAGGGGCGCCTTCTGGATGGGACGCTATCTTCTCTCCTGGCCCTCTATGGTTCAAATTGCTCTTAAGTGGCGCCTCCCCGAGGTGATCTCTAAAATCAGCGAAACGGCCTCCAAACTCACTCCCAGAACACACCCCTCTCTGCTTTTTCGCACCCTCTTTGGTTCGGTCCTTTCAAGTAAGCGGCTCTATGAGGTGTGGCATAAAGTCCCCAAAGAACTCTCCGAACAACTCTTCTTTATCCAGGACTTTTATACCCCTCTTGATAAAGTGGAAGAGGCCTTCGAGACATTCAATGAAAAGACGGGCATCTTTCCTATGTGGCTCTGTCCTATCCTTGGAACTTCAACCCCCCAAATCCTCTCGCCCCATTTTAGCGAAAATCAAAAAAATTTTATAAATATCGGCCTCTATGGAGTCCCTAAAAAGGGAAAACCGGTTCCGGAACTCACGGCTGAGTGCGAGGAGATTCTTCATAAAATGGGAGGACGTAAGATGCTCTATAGCCAAACATACTATTCAAAAAAACTCTTTGCAGAAATCTATGACCTTCCCCGGTATGAAGAACTCTGTAAAAAATATTTTTCTTATAATGTTTTCCTCCCCATCTATAATAAAATTATAAACCGATCGTGAAATGCATAAATGCCTTTGAATTTTCAAGGCCACCCTTGTATTATGGCACGAACTTATAATTATTTGCTACCTCGAGCTAATGACAAAAACTAATGAATTGAGAATCTATTCTTCAGAGGAACATCACATTCGGAATCATTTAATCGATCCCAATGCCCTTTTTGTGATTGAAAGCCTCCAAAAAGCTGGACATACAGCCTACCTTGTAGGCGGCAGTGTGAGAGATCTTCTGATGAACAAGAAGCCCAAAGACTATGATGTCTCCACATCCGCGAGACCCGAAGAGATTAAAAAATTATTTCGCAGGCAGTGCATATTAGTCGGCCGCAGGTTTCTCCTCGCCCATGTCCGCTTCGGCCGCTTTGTCGTTGAAGTGGCTACTTTCAGATCAGGCGATCCTCAAGGAGAGGAACTCATCACGATGGATAACATGTGGGGCTCTCCTAAAGAGGATGTTTTAAGACGCGATTTTACAATCAATGGCCTCTGTTATGATCCGAAGTTGCATGAGATCATCGACTATGTTGGGGGCTTTGAAGATCTGCAAAAACACCTTTTGCGCTCGATTGGCAATCCCGAAGCGCGCTTTCGCCAAGACCCTGTACGCATGATCCGCTTTCAAAAATTCCGCGCCCGCTTTGGGTTCCAGGCTGAAGAAAAGGCTGTAGAAGCCCTCTATAACTGCCGCAATGAAATCATTAAAAGCTCTCCTGCAAGGGTGCTTGAAGAGATTTTTCGGATGCTCGAATCGGGGGCAGCAGAGCCATTTTTCCGACTTCTTACAGAATCAGAGCTTCTTAAAATCCTCTTTCCTATGTTAGAGAGCTACTTCCATCAGGAGATTGGCGAGGTAATCTACTCCTATCTCAAAGCGGCTGATTCGATAAATCAAAAGGGAGAAGAGGAGTCTCTAGACAGGTGTTTACTGACAGCCTGTATTATCTTTCCCATCCTGGAGGCTGAGATAAGCAGGAAGTTTATCGAGAAAAAGACACTTCCTCATCTTGGGCAGATTATCGACCTTTGCGCCGAGCTGATTCACACTCTTCTTTTTTCTGCTTTCTCCCATTTTCCACGTAGAATTCGACAAGAAGCGCAAGCTCTTTGCCAATTGCAGTATAGGCTCACCCCCCTCGATCCCAAAAAAAGAGTCCGCACGCGCATCGCTAAACAGAGGGATTTTGCCAAAGCTTTGAGTTTTTTAAAGCTGCGCACCCTCATTGATCATAGACTTTTTAAACCTTATAGCTTCTGGAAGCAGAGCTTTAACGAATTTTTTGAAAAGCATCAAGAGTCCTAGCTTTCATGCGATTAGTCTCACTTTCCACCCCCTTTTCTATTCCTCTTTTTTTTGTAGGGCCTCCATTAAGTGAAGGGACCTTACCTGCCTTTTTCTACTTCTCCCTCTCCGGAGAAGAGAGCCTGACCCTTCCTCCCTACAACTCCCCCATCCACCTTTTTCAGGAAGATAAAATACGGATTTTTTCTTTAACGATTCCTTTTCATGGACCCGGATTTGATAAGTTCAAAGCAATGGAGGGGTGGGCGCAAACAGCCTTTGCAGGAACCGACTTTCTCTCTCCTTTTTTGGATGAGACAACGCTTATCATCCACTGGTTGATTGATGAGGGAATCATCGATAAGAACCATCTAGCCATGGGGGGGCTTTCCCGAGGAGCCTTTATCGCAACCCACCTTGCAGCAAGAGAAAAAAATGTAAAAATTCTTTTAGGATTTGCCCCTCTAACGACCTTAACTACGATAAAAGAATTTCAAGAAAAAAATAGCCCTGCATTCTTAAAAAAAATGGAATATTTTGATTTAAGTAAATTAAATGATAATATTCTACATCTGAAACATTTTCGTTTTTATATCGGCAATCACGATGAGCGCGTCAGTACGGATGCCTGCTATTTTTTTGTACGTGAACTTGCGAACCTTGCGCACCAAAAAAACTTACGTCGCTTATCCATTGAATTACGCATTACTCCCTCTATTGGTTTCCAGGGGCATGGGACTTCTAAAGAGACTTTTGAAGAGGGAGCGCTCTGGGCTAGAGATCTTTTGAGGGTATTATGAGCATCAAATACACAGTTGTCATTCCGCTGAAAAATGAAGAAGAAAACATTGTCCCTCTGATTTTTGAGGTGGAATCTGTGATGGAGAAGATAGGAGAGGAGTGGGAACTTCTCTGTATCGATGATGGGTCTACAGATAAGACTCTCCCCCTGTTGGAAGAGTTCGCTCTGCAAAAGCCTTTCTTACGCATTCTATCTTTTACACGTAATTTTGGACAGAGCAGCGCCTTTAGTGCAGGATTTGAAAATGCAAGAGGAGAGTTTGTCATCACACTCGATGGGGATTTGCAAAACAATCCGGAGGATATCCCTAAGCTTATTGAAAAAGAAAGAGAGGCTGACCTTGTCTGCGGATGGAGAGTAGACCGCCAGGATCCAAAAGTTAAGAAGATCACTTCCACTGTCTCAAATTGGGTGCGCTCCCGTTTGTGCCAGGATAAGATGCATGACACGGGCTGCTCTCTTAAGCTCTATCGCAAGGAGGCTCTTGCAAAGATAAACCTCTATAATGGGATGCATCGATTTCTTCCGGCCCTATTTCTCATCGAGGGATTTACTGTCATCGAAGTCCCGGTCTCTCACCGCAAGAGAGTCAAAGGAAAAACAAAGTACCATTTTTTCAATAGAAGTCTGGCACCCATTGTTGATATGTTCGTTGTGAGATGGATGCGTAAGAGAAAACTCCATCATGAGATCCGTAAATGAGCGATTCTTTCCGCAGTTTTCTCTATCCGATAGGACTAATTGCCACCCTTCTTTTTGGCCTCCGTTTCTGGCTGCAGTGGATCTATTCAGAGAAGCGCGAAAGAAGCATTACTCCCAAAAGCTTTTGGAAAATTTCTCTTGTTGCCAATGCCATTATGGTTCTCCATAGCCTTATTCAGATGCAATATCCCGTTTCTCTCATTCAAAGTATTAATGGAACAATTGCTTGGCGCAATCTCAATTTGACAAGCGCGCGACCTAAACGCTTTAGAACCATGCTTTTTTTGCTCGCTATATCACTTCTTGGAGTGAGTGCGCTCTTTTTTTGTCAGAGCTACCTCTTAGGTGAGGGATTTTCCTGGATGCGCCCTCCTAAACTTCCCTGGGCAAAAGCTCAAACAACGGAGATTGCTCTTTTCTGGCATCTGCTGGGATCTTTTGGACTGGTTCTATTTGCAACACGTTTTTGGCTTCAATGGTACTTTGCTGAAAAGTCTAAAAAAAGCGAGCTCTCCCCTTCTTTCTTTTGGCTATCATTTTTTGGAGCTACCTGCGCCCTATGTTACTTTATCCGCTTGGGAGATATTGTAAATATCCTTGCCTATGGGACGGGTCTTATCCCCTACTTGCGCAATATTGTCCTTTTAAAAAAGCGCCCCCAAGAGATAGTAAAAGGGAAATTTTTTATCTTCGCGGGAGAAAAAAGTGGTGATATCTTAGGGGGCGAGCTTCTTCAAGCCCTTAAAGCGCGCCTTCCCCATGCCAGCTTCTATGGTGTAGGAGGAGAAAAAATGGAGGAGGAGGGGATTGAGAGCCTGCTCTCTTTGCACGATTTTCAGGTGATGGGTATCTCGGCAGTTTTAAAAAAGCTCCCCAAACTCTTTATCAGCTTTTGTAAACTCAAACGTGCAATCCTACAAAAACCTCCCGAAGCTGTCATCTTGATCGACTATCCCGACTTTAATATGCTTTTAGCAAAAGCTCTTAAAAAAGGAAAGTATCCCGGCAAAGTCATCCAATATGTCTGTCCCTCGGTATGGGCATGGAGAAAAGGACGGGTTAAATCCCTCTCTAAAAATCTCGATCTGCTCCTCTCCATCCTCCCCTTCGAAAAGAGATGCTTCTCTGCTAAAGAGCTAAAAGTGAAATACATTGGCCATCCTCTTGTCCAGACAACTCTTGCTCATGATTATGACTTATCCTGGAAAAAATCTCTTCGATCCGAGCCTTTAATCGCCCTCTTCCCGGGCAGCAGGATGCATGAGATAGAAAGTAACCTCCCCGTCCAGCTAGAAGCTGCCTTTAAGCTTAAAGCTCAGGGACAATTTCAATTTGCGATCTCTATTGCAGAAGAAAAGTTGGAAGAGAAGATCCTGGAAATCATTAAAAAGAGCCCATTTTCTATGGATGAGATTCTTCTTGTTCCAGGTAAGTGGCGCTATGAGCTCATGCGGGAGGCAAAATGCGCCCTTGCAACATGTGGAACCGTCATTTTAGAATTGGGATTGCATAAAACTCCGACTGTTGTCACCTATGGACTTACGAATTTGAACTATTATGTGGGTAGATATCTTTTCAAAATCCGTCTTCCAGCCTATAGCCTGGTAAATATCATCTGCGAGGAGAATATCTTTCCTGAATTTGTCCATAATGCACTTGATAGCCAAAAAATTGCTGATGCCTTAAAAGAATTGGTATTTGATAGCCTTGCCTATGAAAAGGCAGTCCTGGGATGCCAAAGAATGCAGGATATTTTATTTGAACAGAACGCTTCTAAAAAAGCTGCCGATGCCATCTGTGAGGTATTAGAATATGCAATGCCCCTGTCATAGTGGAAAAAAATATGCAGCCTGCTGCGAACCTTTTCATCAAGGCATCCTTCCACCAACAGCTTTGGATCTGATGCGCTCTCGCTATAGCGCCTATGCTCTATCGAAAATCGATTATATTATTGAGACAAGCCACCCCAAACATCGCGACTTGCTGCTTCCTCGAGCTATCTTAAAAGCGAAGATCAACAACTTCTGCAGTACAACCACCTTTAAAGGACTCTCGATCATAGATAAGGAGCTGAGTGAGCCCTTTAGCACTGTGACTTTTCGCGCCGAACTCATCCAAAATGAACAAGATGCCTCTTATACCGAAAAGAGCCTCTTCGAGAAAATCCAAGGCCGCTGGCTCTACCTAAGCGGCCAAATCCTCTAAACTCTGCTGATAGAGGCGTTAATAATTGCAAAAAACTCTAATAGTCAGCAATATAGGTGTATTAAGTATTTATTAAGGAGTGAAAAATGGCAGTAGAAAATCGCCGCTGGTGGCCCGACGTTCACCCATTAATACAAAGAGCAAGAAGCGAGGGACTCATATCATTCTCTCAGGAGTTATTAGATTATATTTTTTCATTTGTTAAAAGTAGAAGGGATTGTTTTGCTGCAGCATTAACTTGCAGGGAGTTTAGCGTTTTGATATCTAAAGAAAGACGAGAAGTATTTCCACCAGTTCCTCCTCAAGTAGAAATAATAAGAAGTGAGAGAATCGGCGGTTTTTCCTGCGAAGTATTAGATAAGATTTTTTCCCTTTTAAAATCCGGAACGGATCTTTTTGCTATAGCATTAACTTGCAAGCAATTTAGCTCTATTACGCCCCATGTTAGATTCGATTATCATTCTCTTTTCGGCAAAAGCAGCAATGGAAACTCTTCATTCATAGGTCATTTTAAAAAAGTTCCTCTTAGGTGTATGAGTGGTTATTATCCATACCAAGGTATTACGAAACCTTCTGATTGGGGAAAGCAAAACAATACGCATTACTCCAATTGCTTTCAAGGGGGGTATGTTAAAACTATTTCTACTAAGCGATTAGATGAGGATAATGCCCTTTTTGCAGATTACGATGATTCCTCTGAGGTCGCCCTTCAAACAGTATTTATAAACGAAGGAGATTTAGAAATTGGCACTTTCCGTATGTCAATCGAATCTAACATCTTGAGTTTGAAATTAATAGAAAAAAAAGGTGAATCATCGACATCGAAAGTAGTTCAGATAATCACAACTCAGGGAGATTTTTATCATTTTTCTGCTAGCCCAGTAGATCCTAAACTTCCACCTTCAAGGGAATTAAATGTATTTCAAGATAGTTTGAATACGCTAGATAATTCTACAAATCCAGAAGAAGATGGGCTTCAAGCCCCCCTTTTATCAACAAAAGAAAATCCAAAAAAAAGACCGTATAGTACAACCGAGTTGCAAAGTCCCACAACAAATCCAACCAGTCTAAAACAAAGAAGATTAAATAATGCTGTAGTAGATAAAGCTTTTCAAATTCAAGACACAGATCTTGTTCTATTAGATTGCTTAATTGACGCTGAAGTAACACGGTTATGGAATAGTGAAACTCGCCAAATAATTCAAGAAATACCAGGTTCCATCTTAAGAGCCAGTCCATCCGGAAAACTATTTTTTATTATGGATTCTTTTTCTAAAGGCAAATGCCCACTATACAAATTTAATAAGGATCTCAATGAGTATGAATTACTTAGATTAGATTTATTTAGAACTGGCACTCCTAATTTTGGGGGTGATAAAGACAGACAATTGCAATTCGAGCGATTGTATTCTGAGAAACCAGTTGATCTTGAGTTTCTAAATGATACACATTTATTTATTCGAGGACCTGCATCTAATATATATATTTACAATTTACAAACAGATGAAGTTACTGAACTTCTTTCATGTCACTCTTTTAATCCTGCAACACAACTCGAAAGCATATTATCATATATGTTAGCTACTAATCATCATATAGTTTTTACCTTTAAAGAGTCTCAAAAAGAAAGAGTGCTTTATATTCAAAATACCATTACAGGAATGTATGAATCTTTTACGAGTAGAATTTTTTTATCCTCCAAAAGAAAATCCAATATTCATGAATTCAGAATAATTACCCGGGAAGAAACTTCTTTTGTCCAAGTATGTCTAAAATATGATCATACAAATTTTGGCGGGCCCACTTACGAATACGTTGAAATTAGTTTAGGATCTAATGTTGCGATTGGATTAAATGAAAATGTTGCCACACTCCCTATGCCGCAATCATTTCATATTGATAGCTCGTCTAGATGGGTGAGCTTCCCTGAAGAGGAAGAGGAGGAGCAGCCATTGGCGCCACAACCAGGTATGGATGATATAGTTCTTGATCCTCTCGATACTCATTTAGACATAAGCGGCCTTACAAGTTTCCTTCTCGCCCCTTGGTAGTGCAAGCCACCTGATCAATGAGCTCGCCTATAAAAGAGAAGTTGACAAGATGCCTCTTATACCGAAAAGAGCCTCTTCGAGAAAATCCAAGGCCGCTGGCTCTACCTAAGCGGCCAAATCCTCTAAACTCTGCTGATAGAGGCGTTAATAATTGCAAAAAACTCTAATAGTCAG
>Ga0207088_1138_pt1 | contig 13601 bp, 2 predicted proteins | sample Alteio_BWMinHeat_52_FD_153564 | JGI IMG/M metagenome (GOLD analysis project Ga0207088, IMG submission 153564) | Enriched cells from forest soil in Barre Woods Harvard Forest LTER site, Petersham, Massachusetts, United States -... | ecosystem: Environmental > Terrestrial > Soil > Temperate forest >... | reverse complement strand
TTCTAATTCTTCTGGGGAAAGTTTAATAACCTCCGCCACTGGTAATAGTGCCTTGTAAGCCTTCTCAAAATTATTACCCGGTCTTTTATGCACGCGAACTTTTTCCCAGTATTGCCCTAAGAACTCCCTGCAATTCTGGCCATTCATACTATGCAGCGCATGATTTTTACAGGCACCTTTGGTCTTAGGATTAAGGAGCTTTGCAATCTCTTCCATTGCTTTGAGAATAGCATCATTCGATGGAGGTGGAGCAAATGCCTCAATCATCGATTGCATCAATTGACACGTGTCATCGCCACAACTACCAAAATGCGACATGCGACCTGATGCCTTAAGACCTTTATTCATCGAATAAAAGAGGCTTAACAATACTCTAGTTTTACTTCCTGGCTCAGAATACCGTTGATCTACCTCCCGATAGATAAATTGATACAAGTCATCTGAAGCGTTTGCTCCTCTTGTAACAAGATCCTGAATGCTACGTTTTGTCCCTCTCTGTGATGTAAGTTTTGCATCGCAAATAGCAGTTTTTACCAGCTCTTTTAACTCCGTGTCTAATTTCTCCTGCTTTAATTTTGAAACAGATTTGGGAAATCTTTTCGCTACAGGATCCAAAATTTTAACAATATCACCGATGTTTTTATACTTTGCATGTTGCTTGCAAACCCTGTCCCATATTTGATTGAAAACTTCTCCAATGGTCTTGCCACCATTCATATGATGCTTACCTGGGTTTTGGCATGCATGATCGCCCTTGTTTTCAGCATTAATGAGCGTTGCAAACTTTTTCACGGCCTCAATTTTTAATGGTTTTGTACCAAATGCACCAACTATTGCTTCAATTAATTGGCACTTATCGTCACCACAGTCACCAAAAGAAGCCTTATGTGATTTTAGAAGTCCTAGATTAATCGCCTCAAAGACAGCTATCGTTCTTTCCTCTTTAGCTTCAACGGCTTTTTGTTCGATTAAATCATAGATTGCCTGAGTAGGACGTATCCCCCTGGAAATAATCGAAGTAATTGTTTTTCTTGCTGTATGTCGCATATAGCGATCAAGGCTGTCCATGCTAAGCACCACTTTTGCGCGTAATGTTTCTAGTAATTGTGCTCGTAACTTAGATGACATAACATTTTCATCATCATCGTCATCATCTTTTTTATCCTCTTTACGGTCTTGTTGTAAAAAGCTACTTGAGGGCTTGATCTCACTATTATTGTTATTATTCGTATGCTTGTTATCCAAATGAAGTGTAGAATCCTTAGCAACAACATTCTGAGATGATGTAATTGGTTTATTGCTCAAAGAAACAGCAGAGCTAGGACCAACAAGCAAAGCAGCAGCACTCGTAGCAAGAGCCACTGATACTTGAGACGCTTGCTCTGTCTCCTTTTTGTCCTTTTTGTTGCCTAATTTCTTTGCATTAAGCGCCGCTGTGGAAACGGCCTCCAGCTTTTTATCTATTGAGTTAAGAGCCTGGTAAGCGGCTTTATATCGCTCTTGTCCTTTTCCCCTTTTAATCACTTCCCAACGTTTCTTTAGCACCTTCCAGAGCATTTCGCCATCGATCATATGCTTGGTAATATCGAGACACGCATTTTTGTGTCCGCTTGTGGTATCAAACAATTCGGCAATTTTTTTGCGCGCTTCCAGTCTCTTCTCGTCTGTGTATGCCCTATTTGGAGCAAATGCAATAGCCACATTCTCGCCCAGCTTACACTCAGGGTTTTTACAATTGCCAAAGGGAGATGGCCTTCCAGATTCAAGAAGCCCTTTGTTAATTGCATGAAAACAACCCGCCTGTGCATTTACTCTATTTGCTTGCGTCTTGGCGTCTTTACCCACGTGCTTCTTAATGTAAGCATGGCTTGCCTCTGGGTTTGCACCTTCCTTCATGAGCGCTGTCATTTTGATTCTTGCAAGATCTGCTGCCCTACCACCCTTTTCAGTAAGCTTAACCTGCTCTAACAGTTCATTATCAAGATCACGCTTTTTATCTTGATGAGAAGACGTCGATGCTTGCGCAGTGCTTTTATTTAATGCTAATGAAATCTTTATGAGCTTTGGCTCTATTGACTTTAGTGCCTGGTACTTAGTCTCATACACTGACGCTTGGCTTCTATTCCTAGCAAGCTCTTTCACATACTCATTAAGAACCTCCCAAAGGGCTTGGCCATTCATCTGATGTTGAGTAATATCACGACAAGCACGTGGATGCTTGCTTTCACCATCAAAAAGCTTTGGAATCTTTTTTAATGCCACTCCTTTTTCTATTGATGTTTGTGCATTATTTGACGCAAGGGCATTAAGCACATATTTCGGCAATTCACATTCTTTGTTACCACAGTTACCAAAAGGAAATGGGCTCTCAGACTCAATCAGTCCTTTGTTAATTGCATAATATACCCCTGCTCGCTTCAATGCACGAATTCTAGGCTCTGACTCTTTGGCCCCTTCATCATGAATATATTTATACATCTCAGCAGTTGGAATTTGCCCTGCTTTAGTAAGCATGGCTATGCGTTTCCGTGCATTATCCCCTGTTACCCCACCCAGGAAAGACAGCTTTATCTGTTGGAATAATTCGTTGCCTTTATTGTTGCTTGCAACTTCATCACTCTTCTCATCTTGTTTTTTTACTTCTTTCTTCTCTGTGCTATCAGTCTTTTGCTTCTTTGCTGGAGACTCAGTAATGATAATCTTATCTGCACCGTTTTCATCATCATGCTTACGCTTTTGGCTCTTCCTAGCTCCATTCTCGGTCTCATTTGTCTCAACGGAAGAAGAGGATGATGATGAACTCGATATCGACAGCTTTTTTTTGTCTTGCTTATTATTTACTTGAGATGCTTCTTCATCTTCTTCCTCAACATAGTCCTCATCATCAGAATCATCATTGTCAATGTCATTGTCATCACAATTTTCATCAACGATATCATCGTCTATCTCTATTGCTTTCTCATCCTGCTTTGCAGTTGAAGAGCTAGAGCCGAGGAATTTATCGGTGATCGCCTTTAAAATCTTATACAAAGCTTGCTGATGGTTACTTGTTTTGATGTAATCGCAATACGTGCTTAATTGCGTTATTAACGATTCATTGTTAATAACGTGTTTAGTGATATTCTGACACCGGTTTTCCTGCTTTTGATCGGGGGTAATTAACTGACCAAATCTACGCAAAGCGTCCATTTTTGCAGGCTGCTTTTCCATAAATTCAGGGGCCAAGATCGTATTAGCAAGCTCTGGTAATTCGCAGTCTGCATCACCACAATCACCAAATACTGGACGTCTTAACTCTATAAGCGTCCTATTGATCACATAAAACGGTGCTGCGAGATTTTGCAGGCTATATTTTTGCGCCAAGCCAGAAATATCCGGAAGATGGGCACCCGCTCTAAGAAGGTCTGCAATTGCCTTTCTTGCTTTCTCGCGCACATCCGGAGAAGAACCTGTGATAGCATTCTCTATCTGATCAGCTAACTGTTTGTTGCGGTCAGCATCTTTAAGGGCAAAAAACTTATTTTTTTGCAACTTTTCTTTTTGTAAAGCAGCTTTTCTATCCAGCGGAACATGTGCCTGATCGTTGCCTTGCCCTACCATACCAAAAATATGGGTTGAGAACATCTCTGGCAATCCAAGAATCAAAACCAAACGTATAATACGTGCCAATCCTAAAAATAACTTGTCCATTTTGTTACCTTCCTTATTTGTTTTTGAGTAAACTAACTATATCCGTTCCAGCACCAAACATTTTTGAGTCAACACCACATTCAATAAAAAGTTGAATTAAAACTGGTCGAATACTTCCATCCATTTTTTCATTTTGTTCTACATACTGGTTAGCAAGTTCGTCTATAGCCTTTTCAGACTTGCCCGTTGAAGCGTTTAAACTTAACAGAACCATAAAGATGTTTTTAAGAGCAATATGAAGAGCTATTTTTGCATCAGGAGCACATTCATTTTTTTGATCTCGTGCAAGTAAGCTCAATTCATGAATTATCAGCAATTTTCTAGTAACTATCTGGAAAACGCTTTTTTTATGCTCAGGCGATGTATTCAGATCTCTAAGAATTACCTCTTCGTCATTGCTAATAATTAAATCAGCAGGAGTAAACTTGATAACCGCAGGCATATTCTGTTGCAGTAATTTTTGTCGCTCTTGAATCACCAATTCCAACCATGATGGTGCAGCATCCTTTTCCGCTTTCTTCTTTTCAGTCATATGCTGAACAACCGGCTGTGTTAATGTGCTTGTTGAACCGTTAGTACACGATGTTTGCAAAGAGCTGCTTAAACTTATTGTAGAGCTTGTATTCACGCTGCTATTTGCTGTGCTGAGTGTCGGAGTACTTATTGACGTTGATCCTTCAGACATAGAGTTGGGCACACTAGCAACAGGTACGGCATGAACATTTGCATTCATTGAAACATGACTATTAATTTCTATCTCATCATCTCCACCATCAATACGACAGCTTGCCGATCTAGGGCGTTTGCCACGATTGGAGGATGAACTTGTACTTGAACTCGAGCTGGAGCTCGAGCTAGAACTCGTTGGGGCAGATTTTTTACTGCTGCTTGATTTACTCTCCAAAGCTTCTAGCTCTGCTTGGGAAAGTTTAATAACTTCCGCCACTGGCAATAAAGCCTCGTAAATCTTAGTAAGCCTATCATTTGGCCTACCTTTTGTGCTAACTTTATTCCAATATTTCCCCAAAAGATTTCTACAATTTTCACCATTCATACGGTGCAAAGCATAATTCTTACAAGCATAAATATCTTGGGTTTTAGGGTTAATAAGATTTGCAACTTCCTTCACCACTTCAATTGTCGCTATCTGTTGTGGCGCAAATATCTTAATCATCGATGCCATCAGCTGGCATTTATCATTGTTACAACTTCCAAAGTAAGACATTCGACCTGATAGCATAAGGCCCTGATTAATCTGATAGTAAATACTTGCCAGTACCTTGTCTCTATTCTCTCGCTTTACAATTCGCTTGGTTACTTCCTGAAAAATCAATCTGTACAGGTCATCTGAAGGGTTTGCCCCACCTGCAACACATTGCCTAATGTCACATTTTCTTGATGTCGTAAATTTAGAATCACTCAGAACATTTTTTACAAGCTCTTTCAATTGCTGGTCAAGTTCTTCCTGGTCCAATTTTGAAATAGATTTAGAGCAGTTACTCATCAATATTTCCGCAACAGGTTTTAAAATTGCAAAGGCCTCCTGATATGGCTTATGCAACCGGTGTTTGTCAATCTTTTCCCAGTAAGGCCGGAAAGCATCCGTCAGAGTCATACCACCATATATCGTATGCTTAGTAAAATCTGGACATACGTGGGCACCTTTATTGTCAGAGTTAATAAGTTCTGCAAGCTTTCGTGCCTGATCACTTTTTGGTATTCTTGCAACAAGTGTGCCAGTCATTACTTCGACCAGTTGACATTCTTCATTACCACAATCACTAGAAGAAGCCATATCTAGCACTGTCAGCCCCTTCTTAATTGCACGATCAACTGCTTGTATTTGATGACCAATGGTTTCTTTTTTACTCGTCGCTTTACTTGCCGCGGCTTTTTGATTATAAAAATCATAAATCTCATTTCTAGACATTACCCCCAAAGAAACCAATAAAGTAACTTTTTCTTTTGCTCTTTTTCGTATATTGTCTGACGGATCATTAATAGCCAGCACAATCTGGTCACGTAACATTGCCGCCTGCACTTCCTGCGACTTTTTTTGTAATCTTTTCCCCACTTTTTTGACGGAGCTAACGTTGCTGTCTGTTGCCTTTTTTGCAACATTCTTTTTTGACTCTTCTGAGCTCTTAGATTCTTTCTTATCAAGCTCGTCTTCTTCATCACCAAAGTCATCACCATCATCGTCTTTTACTTTTTTATGATCTTTTTGTAAAGAGCTACTACTTCTTGAACTCGTCTCATCTTGCTTGGCAACTGATTGTGTCGCTTGAGTGGAGAGAGCTGCGCTAGGACCGGCCAAAAGACTCATTGCTGTAGTTCCCACCACTGCAGTCGTTGACTGCTCTTTACCATCCAACTTTTGCTTCTTTGATGGTAACTCAGGAGTATTCGAGTTCTCCACAGTCACTGGACTGTCATCTCGTTTACGTTTGTGACCTTGGCCATTCTCAGCCTTCGTCTCTTTAGCGTCGATAATTACTACAGGCTTAGCAACGACAGGCATATCAGTTGTTGGCATACTAGATAATAGCTCTGATTCGGTTATTGTTATTTGACTATCATTTTTTCTCTTTTTCAAAGGCGATTCAGTAGCACCCATATTCTCTTCAGTCACTTCACTCTCTACGCGCTTATGCTTTTTGCCCTGGCCACCATTGCTCTGATGAGTCTTTTCAGAGTCATCTGAATCACATGCAACACGTTCAGAACCATTTTCAGATTGGTTACCATCACATTCCGCTTCATTCGCATCATGAACGGTTACTTCTTTTTGCTCCTGGTTATCATGCTTTTGCTCAACTGACTTTGGACTTGAAGGCGATGAGGGTGTTGCGGGTACAATCACATCATTGTTGATTGAACTCAAAGATGCTAAAGACAACGTTGGAATTACTGATGTATTTTCCTGTACATTTCCAATTTCATCTTTCACATCAGCACCAATATCCGGACTTGATGGCGGGGTTACGAATCCTAGCTCTTCTTCTACAGGCAATGCGCCCAAAAACGCCGCGTCGTGAGTGTTATTATTATTTTCTGTTTTTTCTTCTTCTGGTCCTGTGTTTACATCTGTTTTATGCTCTGTGCTCTTTGCTGGTGTCGCTATTGAGCTACTGCTCATTGAGCCTATCGTTGAAGCAGTCGCAGGGGCCGGCAAAGGTACCCCAAAAGCTTTTTCAGCTGTGATCGCTGGCTGCACCAAGAAAGTATCTAACCTTTCTTTGAAGGTGTTATGCATGGCATCAAGAAGACTTTTTATTTCCTGATCACTTACTCTACCCATGAGCCCAGTTATTGCTTTTCTTAATTGCGCTTCGCTGTCACTTTCACTTCCCTTACTTTCCTTAGCTTCTGGAGCAACTACTGCAGCACTTGTAGGCTCAACTACTTTTGGTTGAACCAGAGCTACAGAATCCGACATCTCCACGTTAGCGTTAGCATGTGGAACATGTAATCCCTTATCAACACTTTCAGGAGCAACTACTAAAACACTTGAAGGCACGGTTGCTGTTGATTCAACCAAAGTTGTTGTGACAACTCGCGGTGGCACTATTGAACTGCTGCTCATTGAGCTTATCTCTACAGCTGGAGCAGGGGCAGCTGGAATGGTAGCCGGTGCTACAGTTACCTCTAATTTTTTTTCATCCTGCTTATCCTTGCTATGATTACTATTAGCCACTTCAGTCTCAACTGATGGAGCAGAAACGCTCGATACAGGCGCAGCACTAAAGCCCTCCAATTTTCCTTCCAACGGCTTTAAGATTGCATAAAGATCTTGCTTATTTTTATTGTTTTTAATGTCGTTGCAATACGTTACTAACTGCGTAAGTAACGATTTATTGTTCAGCGTATGGTTTTTAATATTCCTACACGGATTTGTGTCTTTTTTATCATTCGTCACTAACTCAACAATTCTACGTAACGCATCTATCTTTGCAGGCTGCTTTACCGTAAGCCCAGGGGCTAAGATCGTATTAACCAGCTTTGGTAATTCGCATTGCATGTTGCCACAATCGCCAAATACTTGACGCCCTAACTCAAGCAGTGCGGTATTAATCATATAATGCACGCCTGAAAGAACTTGGTCACTTCTTGTCCCCAACCTAACCTGGCTCGCCAAATCCATAAATTCATACAGCTCCGCAGGATCAGCGCCTTTTTTAATCAACCTAACAACCTCGTCTTTGGCATCACGAACTGCAACACTATTTAGCTCAGTCAACGCAATGCGAAGCTGTTCTGTTAACTCTTCATTAAGAGCAGAAACTGATCTCCTACTATTTTTTGTATATTTCTTATCAAGCTTATTGTTTGTATGTTTATGCTCAGCCGGTTGTCCCGCATTTTCTTTTGAGGCCTGGGACGTTGGCTTTGGCTGAATAACAGGTTGCTTTGGCAGATTGACCGTACTGGACGTTGATGAGCTACTTGTTGCACTTGCTGTCAAACTGCTTGTGGGATGTGTAAGAGTAGGCTTATCTGCACCATCATGAGAGGCAGCAATTGTGGAATTAGAAATAGATGTAGTAGTTACATAGTGCGATTTGGGAGATTTACCATAAGGAGATTTGCCATGAGATGGAACCATTTTTGTTTCTTTTTCTTCGGCCTCATCGTCACTTTCTGCATCTTCATCCTCATCTTCCTGTTCGTCCTCATCTTGGTTCTGCTCATCTTCGTTAGATTGCTTGGATGAAGAAACCTTAGACGACCAACATCCGTGAGGAACAGTCTTGTCCGCCGATTTTCCCTTACCAAGTGATCTATCTGGCTTCTGTTCTTCTACGGGCTCTAGCTCTTGTTCCTCATCATGATCGCCATCACCAGAATCTTCTTTTTGGGATAGATTTACACTGTGATCGTTGAAAAATACACCATGATCGTTGAAAAATTCAATCAAAAGGGGTCTTAATTTTTCATCAATTTCATTGCTACTATCTGCATAAATTTCTGCAAGCCCATCAATCATCGTCTTACTATCTTGTGGGTTGCCACTAAAAAAAACATTCGCAATCAATGCCTGTATCCATTGGTCTACTTGTAGTGTATGCGCACACCATACGTGATGTTGCCCAAAGAGAAAGGCGAAAAAGCTTTTTAGAATATCATTGATAAGTATCTTTGCGGCACGCGCCAGGGCATTCTGATCGTTTTGTGCCAATGCTTGCAAGCACTGAATTACTGATTGTCCTTCATGATTCTTGATCTGTTCCAACTTTTTATAAGCAAGCTTGTGCCCTTCAACCACAACTTTGTCATTAAGGAGGTAAACCAATGTGCGAAGATACAAACTTTGATGCTCTACTCGTGGTGTTGGAAGGATTGAACACTGATGCATAACCCACAACAAAACATCTTTGGAATAATTGTCTACAATATTAAGATCGCCCACAGACTGCCCAAGATCTTTCAATTTTCTTTTTACCGCCTGGGCAATAATTTTTCCATGTGTCCCTACTTGGTCTTTATCTTTCAATAATAGAAGGTCTTTATCCAAAACTGAACGGTCATACAACCCAAACTGCTTGTAAAGCGGCACATTCCGTTGAACAACACTCTGCTGCTGTTTTACGTCTTTTGAAGAAGCACTCAGAGGGGCGGACAATATACTTACGGAAGCATCTGATCTTGAGCTGTGACTATTAATCACAAGATCACCACCATCATCGATGCGCGGTCTACCAGGATTATGTGCAGCACTGGGAGGTTGCTGAGAATGTTTGCCATGAGTCGGGATAATACTTGTTTCTTCTTCATCCCCATCCTCATCGTCATCATCTTGTTGCTCTTGAGAAGATCGGATAGTTATTGATGTTCCTGTCTTTTTTTGAGAAATACCATCCAAAGCTCGCTTCAATAATTTTGCAGCTTCAAGCATTTGCGGATTCCCACGGCTCCTAGCAGACTCGCGAATAATTTTACCGCATCTATCATCTAATACACCTATAAATAGCTTTCCATTCATAGTATGTTTATATATGTTTCTGCACCCGTTTGAATCAGAACCACCATCCTGGATAAGTGCAGTTATTTTGCGACATGCGTCAAGCTTATTCATTCCAGTTTTATTATTTCCCTGGGCCATCAGAATAAGAGCGTGTTCAACCAATAAACAATTTTTGTTTTCACACTCGCCAAACGGATATGGTCTCGACTTTGACAGGCTAGCATTAATAGCATAAGAAAGGGCCTGATGCATCACAGCAGTACTATGTTTGTCTTTTCTATTCAGCCTATTAATAAACCCCCAATCAGGATTTGCACCTTGAAGAACAAGTCGCTCAACAGGTTGATATCTTCTCATCTTATCGGGTGGGTTTGTGATTGCGGTCGTTATTGCCTCTTTTAATTGCTCATCAAGCTCTTGACTTCCCTGAGGAGCTTTACTTGGGCGGGTAAATCCCAAGCCTGAGATAGAACTATTGTTGTTTGTTTGCTTTGCCACTTTTTTAGGCGCTTTTTTACTCGTCTTTGTATCTTTTTTGCTTCGTTTAGATGTCTCATAGTCATCATCAGAATCATCTTCTTCTGGGTCATCATCCTCAAAATCTTCATCATCTTCTGAGTCATCATCATTAGATTCGATATAATCTTCGTCTGCATCGTCATAATCTTCGCCAGCATCATCGTTATCACCATCATCAGAATCGTCTTTTGGTGCACTTGAAGAAGAACTAGAACTTGAACCATGACTATTAATCACCATGTCATCATCTGCACCGTCAACAACAGGTCTAGCATGATAAAAGCGCTTACCGCGAGATCTGTCATTGCCCTTTTTTGTCTCATTCCCAACTTGTGCGCCACCAGGGTACAGCTCTTGTACTACTGATGTTGATGAAATAGAGCTTCCCGACATAGAGCTAGAAGATGGCGTTTGATAGTTATTATTATTGTTATTATTAATCGTTGCCATTGGAGTAACTGGCGGAGAACTAAGTAATTCCACTCCAGACAGAGGTGGTAAAGGGAGAGGCGCCGAAGAAGACCCATCAGCATTGGGCAAACTAGAGAAAGAAGACAAAACATCCGCATCACCATGAAACTGCTCTTGTACCCCTGATGTTGGTGATGATGTCGGTTGATGGTAGTAGTTATTATTATTATTTGTATTCATTGGAGTAGCCGGCGGAGTATCTAGACAGATCAAAGGCGCCGAGGAGGAGGACCCATCCACATTGGGATACGTAGAAAACTGGGGACGATTATCGTCTGAATCTAAATCACCTTGATTTGTAAGCGGCCCAGGTGCGCAAGCTATATCCAAATCATAACTCGTACTTCTCTGATTTAAAAGTACCGGGCAGAAATTTAAACCCTGCAAAATTGTCGTATTGATTGATTCTGGCGCATCATCAGCTTGATTATTATCCATACCAAAAATATTGGTGGTAACCATCCCTGGTAAACCAAGAATCAAAATGAAGCGTGCAAGACGCATTAAACTTAAAAATAACCTCTCCATTTTATTACCCCTCTGATAAAAATATGTTAAAATGTACTTTTATAGATTTAAAGACAATCCTACTTGTTATTTTACCATTTGTCAAAAGACTTTCCAGTTTTACGATTTGTGCAAAAATAAACGTTTTTTTTAAAAAAAAGCCCTAAAATCATTAAAAGTGGGAACCACTACCCTTACCTCTCGTTTTTGGATAAACTGAGTGCCCTTATTATCATTAACGCCAGTTCGAGAATGTATTTTTGCTCGAAATATTGTGCCAGAGCAAGATTCTGATTAATCCGTTCGTGGTGAGTGTTTTTTGCTTTGCAAAAAATGTATCGAACCATGAACACAAAAAAGATGATGGAATGTAATAAAAGAATATTTAGTGGAGTTCATGGTTCGATACGATTGCTCCGCAATCACTCACCACGAACGGGTTTTGATCAGATTTTTAATTCTCGAACTGGCGTTATCATTATTAACCCTAAGGAGTACCATGCTTAAAATTGGCCACCGTGCCCCTGATTTTACCTGTGACGCCATTGTTAATGGTCAGATCAAAAAAGTATCTCTGACCGACTACCCAAACCAATACAAGTTACTTTTCTTTTACCCCCTCGATTTTACCTTTGTCTGCCCGACAGAACTGCATGCTCTTGAAGAAAACATCGGCCAGTTCAAGAGCCGCAATACCCAAGTTTTGGGTATCTCCGTCGATTCAGCCTACAGTCACCTCGCATGGCTTTCTACCCCACGAAACGTTGGCGGCATCGAGGGAATCTCTTTTCCCCTCCTTTCAGACATCAAAAAAACTATTGCAACGGCTTACGGCGTGCTTCATGAAGATGCCGGCATTGCCTTGCGCGGAGTCTTTTTGATTGATAAAAACAACATTCTGCAATCTGCTACCATCAATAATCTCCCTTTAGGCCGTAGCATTTCAGAGCTTATCCGCCTTGTTGACGCCCTTGCCCACGTCGAAACCAATGGCGAAGTGTGCCCAGCCAATTGGAACAGCGGCCAGAAAGCTATGAAGGCAACGCAGGACGGGTTAAAGACCTATTTTGGACAATAAATTCAGTCTGTGAATTTTGCTAAATAACGCGCTTTAATGCGATTTTTTACTTTTCTTTTGATCGATCATTTTTAGTGCTAAGGTAGGTGCCAGGAAGAATTATGGATTAGATCTTTGTTCGAGAATGTTTTTTGCTTGAAACATTCTTCCATAGCAAGGTTCTGATTAATCCGTTCGTGGTGAGTGTTTTTTGCTTTGCAAAAAATGTATCGAACCATGAACACAAAAACATTGCTGTGGTGTTGTAAAAAAATATTTAATGGAGTTCATGGTTCGATCCGCCGTCGCCAAGGCTATGGCGGACAGGTACGTTTTGCGCAAAACACCTTGGGCGCCGTAGCTACCTGAGCGTAGGCGGCTCACCACGAACGGTTTTAACTAGATATTTAATTATCGAACTCACTTTATATACCTAATTTATGATAATGTGATAATCGAGGGCCTGGTGGGGGACTTACCGTGCATCTACATCTATTGCTTTTTACGCTACTCTCTTGCTGGTTTACGGGCAATGCAGAAATAAAAACTGATCACGTGCTTGCTAAATATCAGCACGCAGTTGCACAGGCCGCACCTGCAAATCTTACAGCACGCATCGATAATGGTAATAAACTTGCAGAAAAATACAGTACCAAAGAATTTCTTGAACCCATTCTTGAACCAGAAAAAGTTCATGCCGAACAACAAAAGCTGTTTAATGAAACAATTTTATACAGCGCCAATCTGCCCATTGGCGACATCAGAGTCCCCCTTGCTCTTGCGAATGCCGACGTTGCCCGATTTGGCATGCTTGGGTGCGCATGGACCATTGAATGGTGGCTTTATTCTGTTGCAACCAAGTCATTTGTTCAAACACACGCGGCACATTGTGCAAGCAAAGCTGATGAAATTTTAGCAACCATCAGCACCATCAAACAAAACCCCTCGCCTGAAGCAGCTGAACAACTCAGCAATCTCTTAACCATGCCAACATCAAGTTTAGGCTTCCCACGGCTCACAAGCAAAATGTTAGGAACCCTTGTTGTGTACCTCATGCTCAATACGGCAATGCAACATGTGCACAACTATATCCAATTACCAGAGCCTGCGAGCGTCGATTACATCGCTCTTGCCTGTGGTCAAAAGCTCGAGCAACCGATAACTATTTCTTCGCTCATTCCATGGCCACTCATGCATGTTATTACGCTCTATGGATCACCACAGTCGTTGACGAGCACTATAAACAGTTGGTTTAAACAATTCGGTCTTTTGCCATCGTGGCATGACCATATAGCACTGCAAATGGCCAAAGAGTTTTGTGTTTTGATGCTGTGGCTACGATGGGAAACAAAAAGCATTCAGCAACGTTGGCATAGTTATGTGCTTGAACAC
>Ga0207088_1137_pt1 | contig 13610 bp, 16 predicted proteins | sample Alteio_BWMinHeat_52_FD_153564 | JGI IMG/M metagenome (GOLD analysis project Ga0207088, IMG submission 153564) | Enriched cells from forest soil in Barre Woods Harvard Forest LTER site, Petersham, Massachusetts, United States -... | ecosystem: Environmental > Terrestrial > Soil > Temperate forest >... | reverse complement strand
ATGGTCGCTTCGTCCCCCATGAAAGCCGAGGGCACTCTGGAGCCGCCTCATAAGCGTCTAAGAGCCTGTCCTGAGCGAATGCGAACGGATGAAATCGGTGATTGGGGCGAAGTCGTAACAAGGTAGCCGTACCGGAAGGTGCGGCTGGATCACCTCCTTTCTAAGGTGCATTCCAAGATCATCGTAGGACGAAAGTCCAAAAATGCTAATGGATAAAACGATCGAATGATTGGTCTTCACGGACACATCATGACATCGGCACAAAATCATATATGAATCAAATTCATAGTGACATCCTACTGACCTTCTCTCTGTCTTTGGATTTTCAAATCCATAAATCCCATCGCTCTGCGATGGGATTTTTATTTTAGTCCCGATAGGGACGACATTATTTTTTCGTATATTGGTGCTTTGATGATAGGCACCTAATTTTGGAATTTATTTCTGCGCGTCATAAAGAAATCTTTGAGTTTATCGCCCAGTGCGATGGCTTCGAATGGGATGAAGGGAACATGGGAAAGAATTGGACCTCGCATGGTGTTACCGATCGCGAATCCGAGGAAATTTTTATTGGGGTACCGTTACTTTTTTGCCGATGATCTAAAACATACTGAAATTGAAAGCCGGTACATTGCCCTTGGGAAGACCAAGCGGAACAGATTGCTTTCGGTTGTGTTTACAATAAGAGGGAAGAAAATTCGCAATATCTCCGCAAGAGATATGAGTAAGAAAGACAGGAAAATTTATGGAAAACAAGAAATTTAAAAAGCTGCCGAAATTCAAATCGGAAGACGAAGAACGCCAATTTTGGGCAACGCACGAAACCAGCGATTATGTCGATTGGTCGAAAGCCCAAGTTATCCACGACCAAAACGCCTTCCCGAATCTGAAACTAAGCGATGATCTGATGGAATTCAAACTGCCGATAGCTGCAGCAAAGAAACTCAAATCTGCTGCAGAAAAACAAAATATTTCCAGCAGCGCACTAGCAAGGAAATATGTTCTCGATAGACTCCAGCATAACCGGCAAAGGGCAAGAGCATAATTACCCAAAGCTTGAAATCCCATCGCTCTGCGATGGGATTTTTTTTAGTCCCGGAGGGACGACATGTTAATAGCCCAGGGCGTTAGCCCTGGGAAAGGTATTAAAAAAATCCCAAAGTCCCGTAGGGACGGCATTATTTCTTCGTATATTACATCTCTAATGATAGGCACCATCGGTAATAAACTCTTAAAAACTCCCTCTCCTTTACAAGGAGAGGGTTGGGGTGAGGTCTCCCCATGAATAAACTCTACTTCGGCGATAACCTCAAAATTCTGCGCGATAACATTGCGGCGGAATCCGTCGATCTTATTTATCTCTGGTCTCAGTTTAACTCCAAGCGCGATTATAATCTGCTCTTTAAGACGCCGAAGGGGCATTCATCCGAGGCTCGAGATCACGGCGTTCGAGGATTCGTGGCATTGGGGTGATGAAGCCGAAGCCGATGCTCGCGACTTCGCCCTTTCAGGGCTTCCGGATTGTAATCGGATCAAGCCCAGGATTCCGCTTCGCTTCATCCTGGGCTATGGATACTTCGTGCCTTCGGCACTATTGGTTTCGTATTTTTGGTCAATCGCGAAGCGATTGTATTTTAGTCGCGGAACGATTGCATACAGTCGCGGAGCGACGCAGTACCCATAGCCCAAGGTGAAGCGAAGCGGAACCTTGGGTACGAATAGCAATTAAATTTTTCAAGCCCTGAAAGGGCGATGTACCCATGCCGCAATCATACGGACACGCATACATTCACATCATATTTAGCACGAAACGCCATGAACCGATTCTCACGCCGCAACTGCATACCGAATTTGCAAGATACATCACACCCATCCTAAATGATTGCAAAGCACAATTAATCACCGAAGGCGGAATGCCCGACCACGTTCATCTCCTCATCGATCTCGGACGAGAATCTGCAATCAAAACAGTCTTGCGTGAAATAAAAGCGAAATCGTCTGCGTGGCTTCGCAAAAAATTAGAAAAGGAATTTAGCTGGCAAGGTGGATACGGTTATTTCAGCGTCAGTCCCGGACATCTTCAAAATGTGATTGGGTACATTCATAATCAGGAAGAACATCATCACAAGAAAACATTTCAGGAAGAATTCGAGGAGATATTGCGAGCTGCCGGTGTTGATTATGATCCGAAATATTTATGGCACGATGACGATTCAGAATAACATCGCCCTTTCAGGGCTTAGGGATTTAAAACGAATGCATACCCAGGGTTACGCTTCGCTTCACCCTGGGCTATGGGTACTTCGTGCCTTCGGCACTATTTCGAAATTAAACCGCCAATGGATCGGGATCGATATTACCGTTCTGGCGATCAACCTTATCGAGATGCGCCTGAAGAAGGCTTTCCCCGGAATACAATATGAAGTGGAAGGATTGCCGACGCATATCGATGAGGCACGCTCGCTTGCCGAGCGGGATAAATACCAGTTTCAATGGTGGGCATGTACGCTCGTCGGAGCGCAGGCGTTTCAGGGTAAGAAGAAAGGGCGCCTTGGTGGCGGAATTGACGGACTGATCTATTTTCAGGATGATAATACGGGCGCGAAAAAGATCGTCGTCTCCGTTAAAGGCGGCGAGAATGTCAGCGTTGCCATGATCCGCGATTTCGCGCATGTCATCGAACGCGAACGCGCATCGATGGGATTCTTCGTCACACTCGCGGAACCGACGGGACCGATGACGACCGAAGCCGCCTTCGGCGTGCGCTTCGGATTCTACAACCAGCCCGATCTGCGCAACTACCGGAAACTGCAAATCCTCACGATCGAAGGCTTGCTCGCCGGCACCGAACGCCCCGATTACCCCGACGCCTCCTTCGGAGCCCTAACCCATAAGAAAGCGCAAGTAGAGAAAAAGCGAAGCGGGCAGGAGGGGATGTTTTAGGATGCACATTAGATCAGATATTCTCCATAGTAAAGAGCATGATCAAAGGGAAGCGTTAATTCGCGCGAATTTGATAATGTTTAATTTACCTGAAGATTGTGCATGTCTTTCTTTAGAAAAATATTTTTTTGGCAGACCCGAAAAATATTATAACCAAAGGATATTTATTCAGCATAGTGAATTCCTTCTTGAAGAAATAAAAGCTCATCCGATTATCGAGGCCAACATAACCGATTTGAATATTGCATTTACCACTTTAAACGAAATCAATGATTCCGGACATAATGAGGAGGCATTTGGTTCGTCTATTACCAATGCACCAGAGCAAATTTTATTGATTTCACAAAAAGTCATCCCAGCATATCTTCGTCTTAGCGAATCCTGTCTCTCTCGTTTTATTTTGCCATTCGCTACCGTACAACGTTTAAAAAGAAAAGTATCTTTGGATAAGCTGGATTATTATAATCGGCTGGAAGAACTAAAGAATACTGATTTCCAAAATATCCTTGAATTCGCTGATAATACTATTCGCAATGCTATAGCTCATGGTCATATTGTACTTAGTGAGGATTCTATTGAATTTAAAGATAAGCAGAAAAGTAGGAAGATTACATATTCGTCATTTATCAAGATGTATGATGCTCTGCTTGATTGTTGCAATGCTCTTGCCTTTAGTTTCCATGTATTTTTTTTGCAAGGTTCCACGGTAAGAATTCCAATAGAATTATCTGCCCAGGAACTTAGATCAAGGGCATCCAAAGATTGGTGGAAGGTTGCAGCAGCATTAGTCACAGAGTATGCTAATGGAGAGCAAGTAGTAATCTATGTCCGAGATTCGTTAAGAAGCGGAAAAAAGTTAATGCTGGAGGGGGTTAATACAGCCCGTTTATGTCAATGGTTGATACCGGGCTATAATAGATATTTTATTAGTTTAAGATCAAGAAAAGGTCCTGGCTGGTTAGATTTTAACGGCAGTGCTCTAGAGCAATTAAACACGGACCCTAATTTCATAGCTACTTCAAATCCACCACTTCAAAATTTATTTTTTGAACATTCCCTTAAAATTCCTATTAAGCTTTTGAAATGGCACTTCATCTTATCTGGATTTCGCGATGCTTTCCGTAAAGGAAAAAAGCAATATTTGGAAATGATCGGCGGAAACCCTTTTTTTATACGCAGCCTAGACTTTCACCGCAGAAAAGGGAAACTAGCTATTCATGCAAAAATAGTGCTCCCAAATTGTCCGGATAAGGATTTCATAAGAAAAAACAGATACGCAATTTTCAGAAGGTGTGTGTATTTCGCACATAAAAAAATGAATCTCTTTGATTGGCGTCGGATATTAAGGATTGGCTATATAGAGCTTTCGATTTATAGTAATGATTTTCGTGTTCGACGATTAGATTCGTTCGGCTTAGGCGAGGAGCTTATCTGCACACTTAAGTTATTCCGCACAAAAGGAATCCATATTATAGATATAATTGGAGGTACGCCTGAGCAAATTGGCAAAGTTAGAATAGTATGGAACAGAGATTCAATCGTGCTTTAGATAACTCGGAAATGAGTTACAGTATATTCGACTACTCCATACATAGAAAGGTCCATAAGAATCAAATTCAATTCCATAGCATCCATTTGAAAATGCTCTCGAATAATCTGTTGCTCATTTTGTGTTCCAGAAAAAAAAATCTGCATCCATATTTTTCCGTCTCGATTAACACGAGGCAGTGTTCCAGTAAGGTAAATTCTTTTTATCCTATCAAATTTTTCTTGTAATAGCAAAAGCTTCCGAATCTCAGAGACGTCTACTCCTAATACGTCGGCTGCCGTCAATGCTTTATCTATAGGGGGCGCATTTTCTATGTATGCATTGATTCCTTCTGCAGTCTCATTCAATTGTGTTTGCTGAAAGAGTGCTGTCAAATACTCAGCATCTTTATCAATTTCTCTTAATTTCTGTTCCATCATTTTGCTCGCAATTGGATCAGAACAATATTTCGGTATTCTTGAGTCAGTAATTAAAATTTTAGAATTTGGATTATAAGCGGATTCTTGTCCTGTAAGGGCAGATTCCAATCTATGCTCCAAGTTCGATAGATACGGGTCTATTATGCTAGCAAGTGATCCCATTTGTTTTTATTTAAAAAAGTTCTTTGCAAAAATATAACACACATTTCTGTAAATTGAATCGCTCCCCCGTTTCTCACGTCCGCACCGCGCATCAATCTTCCATCAGCCGCGGCGGGAGGGGGCGGGGGAATGTATCGTCCCCGCCTCGGCGGGTCTTCGACCTCCGGGACTTTTCGTCAAAGCAACACTTCGGGAACTCCTGCATAGGTGCCCATTCGTTCAGAAGGAGTCGGATGTCGGGGTGGGGGAAGTCCGATGTCTGAAGTCTGAAGTCCGATGTCGACCTTGATTAATGGATTCATGAGATTAAAACCGGATTTTTTGGGGAAAGGAGAAAATGCAAGAACGGATCAAAGTATGGGTAGGGACGGATTGGGATGGATTTACTTTTCGTCTGCGTCCGAAAACACGGAAGATGCTTGCCGAGCGATTCCCCGATGCGTATATGCTGCCGCAGATCTCGATCAGCTTCGATGAGAGAACTTCTATCGAAGCGGTCAACGAATCGGTCTATGCGCATATTGCAGAGATGCTCCTTGGCATCCCCTACAATGAGATCCAAAAGATCGGCGGAGTCCGTTTCCATGACACAGAAAGCGAGCAGTTGATTTATGATACGGCGGGGATATGAGTAACGAAAAATTATATTTTGCTAAAGGCGGCGAGACAGTTGCGATGAGCGAGCTGCTGCTTCGTGGTTATAACGTCGCTATTCCTGCAGTCGATGTTGGTGATGATATTTACGTCGTTGAGGATGCGGAGTCCAATTTTATTCGCGTACAGGTGAAATCCGCCAATTGCCGCAAACGCAATTATGGTTATTTCGGACAAGTACGCCTGCCTCTGAAGCAGCTTCGCAGCAGCAAGCGAACGAAATTAGTTTATATCTTTGCGCTCCGCTTTGAGGAGCGGTGGCGCCATATCGTCATCAGCCGCGATACGCTTGAAAAAGAAGTGGACCTGCACCGGATCGGCACGAAGAATTCCTCCGACATCTTATTCTCCTTCCGCTACCATGAACAAGCGGGCGAGTTGCTATGCTCCAACAGGAATTTAACGCCCTTTCTTTCTTGGGATGAAACATTTCCGGAAATGAAATAGAAAGCTCTTCTCTCTGTCTTTGGATTTTTATCAATCGGAACTCATTAGAATACTCAGTAGTTTTTCCTGCTGATTTGTCAAAAAATTCGTAGGAGGAATCTATGAAAAAATTTCATCGGCATTTTATAACATTCTTTCTTATCACAGCCGGTCTTTATTTGGCAGGCTGTAAATTGCTGACTCAGCCGAACTCTAATCCGCCTCCCTCTTCATCGGGGAATATTACGACGGGTCCATCACGAACACTACTATCTCAGGATGTAACTTCCTCCGGAGGTACGATAAAGATAAGCGCTCCGGGCGATTCGCTCGATGGACTTACGATAACGGTGCCAAGCGGTAGTTATAGCACATCGCGCAACTTCACGATTTCGGAGGCTCATATTACTAGTCATGTATTGGGGGCTAATTTTAATCCTGTTTCACCACTCATCAATATTTCCAACGGCGGCGGCTACTCTGCAACACCGATGATACTGCGCATTCCCGCAAAGATACCTTCTGGTGATTTTGCGATGGCTTTTTTTTATGACGATGTGCACGGTAAATTGGAAGGACTTCCTATTCTTGCCATGGATAACAACTCCGTTACGGTCATGACGCGCCACTTCGATGAGTCTGCGATTGCGAATATCAGCGGCGCAGGGGATCACAAAGGGGAGAGAATTTCCGGACTTGCGGATTTTGCACAATTAGTGGTTACAGCAATTCCAGCGTCGCTACTTATTCAGGGAACAAATAATTCCGATTTCAAGCCCGGCACGGACGATTGGCAGTTCGTAAATTACGGCTCCTATCTCGCTCCGGGCGGTCATTGCTTCGGGCAAAGCATGGGGATGATGTGGTATTATAGTGTAAAGCAAAAATCACTCGGTTCGCTTTACGATAAATACGATAATGACGGAGTTACCAAAACTCCCTATATATGGGCAGATGACGTCAATGCCTACAAATTTTGTTCGGTTCTTCAAAGTCATTGGTATAGCGGTTTCCAAAACAGTATTATCAAGGATATACAATCTACCGACGCGAAATTGACCTATATGGCATTTAGTTATTCGATATTGCTCACGCATGATCCGCAGCTGGTCTGTATTTACAGTCCCACACAGGCTCATGCAATGGTGATCTTTAAAACGAGCAATGGCACTTTATCGGTATGCGATCCGAATTACCCTGCGTCATGGTCGAACCAAATACTATTCAATTCGGGAACAGATGCCTTCACCCCGTATAATGCAAAGGCGAACGGAAATGATTCTACTCAGGCATATCCCGGCATTTACTATTATGCCAAGAGCGCATGTATCGATTGGAATGGCATCTCCGACGATTGGGCTTCATTCCAAAATGGCACGATAGGCAACGGGCTTTTCCCGGATTTTCATATTCAGGTCTCAAGTAACGGTGGACCGGCAGTTGATCTGAATCCTGATACCACACTGAAAAAAGATTCACTGACTTTTTCGGTCTCCGGTTCTGTCCCTCTTAAGCTATGGGCAATTTATTCGTCACCTACAGATCTGATAAACGGTTGGCCATCGTTGACGTATAAGTTTGCCAGTAATAATTATCAACTTGGTTTTGCCGTATTCGATACGGGATCGCATTGGGTTGGATTTAAGTGGATTCCGTTTACGGTAAATGCCGATACGGAAAATTTAGGAGACGTTCATTTAACGGGTAATGAAGGTACGACCGTTTTCCCAACAGGTAGAGGAACTGCATATTATGGCGAATATGGTTCATTATTTATCACAACGTACTGGATCGATGATCCGAAACATCCTGAGACAAAAAGCGAGATCAGTATTCAGGTAGGTGATTCCGTCACGAAACCTGCGACGTATAATATTGATCCCAGCAATACGTTTATTAAACACTATAATTTGAAGAACGGAGTATATCAATCGGAACAGTTGATCGGTACTGGAGGCGGGATAAAGTTCACCCGCTTTAACTCGCTTCACGATTTTCAGGGGACGTTCCAGTTCGATGGAAAGGTATCGGTGAAAGATTCGACCTCTACATTGATCTATGGAAGTTTTTCAGCTCCGTAGAATTCCTTCGGTAACTTCCATAATTTCCAGAGTATCCCCCATGTGGGAACAAGTAAACGCACGGTTGGCGGCATTTTGCGATGGAGTCTTTGCCATCGTCACTTTTGATCAGAGGCGGGGGAAGTGGCAATTAAAAATTAAAAAATTGCAAGACTTCTTAGCACAATTCTCTATTCTTCCTTGGATCAATTTGGGTCATGGTAGCTGATCGAACCACTAATTTTCATGGAGTCAATTGGATTAGTAGAGTTCAACCCAAAAGTAATAGTATATTTAGAGTTAAAAGCTGTAGCGGAATTATGGTCATCGAAACTGATGAACCATTCCTGTGGGAAAGTATTTGGACCCCGAAGCGCTTGTATATTCCATTCCGTTCCTTGGGCAAATGTTCCGCCTGTTCCATCGGAAGCCCTTACTTGAAATGCATTCGAGAGATTGATCGGTACCTTACTGAGATCATTCAAATGCAAGGCATTAGCAGCATCTGCATACTGAAAATCGAGACTAAAAGATGCCGGACAACTGGAACTGCTCGATGCATAGGGGGTTTCCAGGAAAAACGAAGGATCACTGACGGTGATCGTTTTATTAAGAGTGATCGTATGAAGCTGCCCGCAGGTCTGCGATGATGTTGAGTTTTTGCAGCCCAAAAAACTCCAATCGCATCCGGGAACGCCGACCGCCATCGTAAACACAAATAGTTTTAAGAGAAGTTGTTGATTCCTCATTGATTGTTTCATAGCTGCTTCCTTTTGTATAATATCTAAACTGAACTTTACAAATATACAAAAAAAAATGGGGAGAGCCCTTAGTAATATTTTTTAAAAGTTCGTTCTGTATTATATCAGGTTTTATTTGTTAATCCCAGTTTTTTTAATTGCGCAGATGGCGTTGCAGTTTTATGGCGCAATCCGTATTCTTGTTTCGAGGCGAGTTCGTGGGCATGGTCGTAGTCCAATCCTTTTTCTTTCATCAGGCGGCATTCTACATACTCGTGCCATAGGACAAATCTGATCTCGCTTTTGGCTAATGCATCGGCGATCCAGATCTCGCCTTCGGGAATCCAATGATAGACGGATGGATTGCCGCCATCCACAAAATCGATCTTGTAGAGATCCTGCACCAGTTCTTGTCTGACCATGTAGACATCAAATCCTCTGAAATCTTTTAAGAATGTTTTATATATTTCATTCGGCGGATGCGGATGCTGAGATGATTCATGCTTTACGGGATGCTCCGATGGGCTGGATGACCTCGGCGGCGGGAGTTCATCGTACTTCGCGCGCAATTCTTTTTCATATTGCAGGGATTGGTCGTAAGCACGCCCGCTTGAACTGCCGGATTTCAGGCGTTCATATCTTTTCAGACAATTCAGAATATAGAAATCGCGTTCTCTCTCGGTTTCTTTTTTCGAGATCCAAATTTGATTCTTCGGAATTAAACTGGGGAAATCATCATGGATCGCAAAGTTCGTGAATTCTTCATGAGCTAAGGAGGTATTGCGGATCGCAAAATCATTCACCAGATAAATGGAGTAGTCGCCGACCTTGCGAAAAAATTTAACGTATTTTTTTATGATTTCTTTACTGGTGTTCCGTTCCGGCATGGGTTTATTAAATGATGATATGAGAAAATCCGAAGTGCTTTGGAACAATGCAAACCTATCGTTTAATTCATCGCACGATGAAATAGGAAAAACTGAGTGGTTCTTTTGTCATTCCCGTGAAAAGGGGAATCCAGAATGCGCATCTTTTGCTATGGATTCCCGCTTTCGCGGGAATGACAGGATGCGCCTGCAGCAGATTGAACTCTGGTTGTTTTTTTGTGTTTCCTAATAAGCACTGAATTTATTTGCCCATGTCTCAAGGTATTTTTATAAGCTATTCCCGCGATGATCAGAAGCAGGCGCTGGCGTTGCTTCAGATGTTGCGCAAAGAAGGATATAATGTCTGGATCGATCAGGAAGCCATCCCCGGCGCTTCGATCTGGTCGGATGAGATCGTACAAAATATTAAATCGTGCGATATATTTATCGCCCTGCTTTCCGAATCTTCCGTCTCCTCTCCGAACGTTGCCAAAGAGATCGGCTTAGCTGCCGAGAATGGTAAAATTATTCTTCCGGTTGAAATTGGGACTGTGGTGTTGCCCGGTCGGCTCGAGTATGCGCTTGCCGGAATTCAGCGGACAAATTATCATAACGAAGATGCGATACTCCATGCTATTCGCAAACAAGCTGAAAAATCCGATGAGCCTCGGGAAATTCACAAACACCACAAGACACGAAAGCAGAGAATCCGCCAGCGAACATTTGCCTTAATCGCCCTTGCCGTGCTTTTTGCCGGCGGTTTCTTTTTTATGAGCCGCAATTCTTCCGAGAAAGAAATACCGAACAATTCAGTCATTGTTCTTCCTTTTGCAACGATGAATCTCGATCAGGATAGCATCCGGAATCTTGATGTTTTTTCGGATGCAATTATGAAGCGTCTTTCGACTCTTACTACTCTAACTTCAACCGGACCTTCTGTTTCCTCTACCTACAATAAATCACCGCTGAATCCACTCGCAATTGCGAAAGAATTAAAAGCTCGGTATATTGTCGAGGGACTTGTCCGAAAGCATAGCGATGTTGATTTTGTTTCGGTACGGATTTTCGATCTCAAAAAAGGCGGCGAGATGTGGGAGCAATTCTACCGGGGGAATATTAGGGAATTATTCGATACTCGTGAGAGAGTTTGCGAAGACGTTTTTAACTGTCTTCGGGATATTTCTACTAGCGAGAAGGAGCTAGAGGTATTGGAAAAGAATGTCCGGGATCATCCGGATAACGCTTTGGCAAACGCCGCGCTTGCGAAAGCTCTTATCGGCAATGATAATATTCGTTCGCTCTATTTTTACCAAAAAGCCATCAAAGCCGACTCAAGCAACGAAAATTATTTTATCACTGCCGGAATCGTTGCCGACCGCCTGAAGGAATCCGGACTTGCGCGTGAATTCGGTAATGCGGGAGCAGCGATTACCTTAAAAAAACTGAAAGCGCATCCCGACAGCATGGATCTTGCAACGACGTATTGCATCGCCCTTGATGTATCAGGGAAGTTTGCACTATCCGGACATCTGTACGATTCGCTCATGCGAATCTATCCGACCGCAACCCGCCTCTATTTTAACGCCGCATGCAATTTAGCTCGGCAAGGAGAGTCCGATAAAGCTATCGACGTGCTCGAAAAACTTCGGTCATTTGCTCCGGGGAAACTTAATGAGACAAGATCCGATCCCGATTTCGATAATATCCGGATGTATCCAAGATATATTAAACTGATGGCAAGCATGTCAAATTAAGACCACTGCACCAATTTCCTAAAGTAATCAAAAATAGTTTGTAACCTTTTGCCATCTCAGTTGACTTATGTAGTGTGGGTATTTCTTTCATTAAACTCTGGGATTCCTATATATGAAAATATTCTTTGTATTAACAGCCATCATAATTCCATCTTTGCTTCATGCGCAAGGTGTTTGGACGAATGATTCGTTGCCTGAATTTGGGATGTCCTATGCCCAGTCTGAAGTAATTAATGGGAAAATTTATGTTATTAATTGGGGGATAGTGCGCATAGACAAGAATGGATTAAGTACTTTAGATTCAGCAACACTCTCGATCTTCGATCCGGTTATGCATACCTGGAGCTATCCCGCCGAAGCAGTTCCTTTTAGGGGAAGTTTTGCCTCCTGTTCGGATTCAGGAAAAATGTATATTATTGGAGCGGAATCTGATTCCCTTGCAAATAAGATCGAAGTTTTTGATCCCGCCTCCAATACCTGGAGCAATATTTCCTATACTGGTACCTTTACCCGCAGAACAGGGTTGACAGTTTCAGCGGTCGGCGGGAAAATTTATGCGATCGGCGGATTTTCAAATGGTAAGGATTTAAATATCATCGAAGTTTTTGATCCTTCAACTCATTCATGGAATAGTCCGGAAATAGGAGGTACGTTCACTCCACGAGACGGACATACAGCGACTGTACTCAACGGGAAAATATATGTAATGGGAGGGGAGAATGGACCACTGATCGGAAACCTTCAAGTGTTCGATCCCCAAACGAATAGCTGGAGCACTCCTGTAACTACCGGAATTTTTACTCCACGGGCAGGTCTTACCTCCAGTGTATTGGGCGGGAAAATTTATGCAATTGGCGGATATAATTTCGCTCCAAAAATTAATGTCGTTGAAGTTTTTGATACAAGCACAAATACATGGTCTACTCCTAAAACAACGGGAACATTCACCGCTCGCTTAAATTTGAGTTCAAGTGTTGTAAATGATAAAATATATGTGATCGGTGGGATTGGTTTTATAAATGATCAAAATTCAACGTTTTTTATTCCGGGAAATTTCAATGAAGTTTTCTCGCCATCGGCAAGCGATGTTGCATCTCAGCAAGTTTCACAGTTATCTCTTTCTCCGAATCCTACGACCGGAGTGCTCTCGGTTCAGGGACTAGCATCAGATAATATAACTGTATCCGTCTTTAACATTCTCGGCGAAACAGTTATGGTGCAAAAGAATCTGCCTGTGCCTGACTTCACACTCGATCTTTCCAAGCTCGTTCCGGGCACATATTACATCAGGTTTTCTTCGCCGAATTCGGTGGTGACGAAGAAGGTGATAAGGCAGTAAAATATCGTAGGTCACTTTTTCATCCCTCCCGAACGTATTGCAAATCATCGGCGTTTGATTTCTTTCACATCTATCATCTCATTATGAAAAATACATGGTTTTCTTTTTTCGTGTTCATCACTTGCAGTTCGCTTTTCATAGCGGTAGCGCAGGGTCAATCTGTAACGATTAATTCCATTTCAGGGACAAGCTTTTGCGATGGCGATTCTATCTCTGTTAATTTTACTGCAACAGGTTTTTGGGGGCACCGCAATGCTTTTACACTGCAGTTATCCGATCCCAATGGGAGCTTTTCAAACAATTTCAAGAATCTTGGCTCTATTGTCGATACATTGCCAGGCACATTTACAATCAAAATAGCATCTATGGGATACGGTGGCTTGCATTACCGCTTCCGGATTCTCGCCGCAATTCCATATACTATCAGCCCTGATAACGGAAGCGATATTGCATTTTGGACTAAACCGTTTTTGTATTTTAAAAACTCCATAACAGCGGAATCTGTAGGAACGCCGATAACATTTACTAATTGGGAGGGCGATGGTACTGTTTTCTGGGATTTTGGAGAGGGAGCAACCCCTGGAAAAGCTAGCTCAACCGCGATCGTAACTATAACCTACGATCCTTATCTTAGAGGAGGAGGAGGATACGATACAAGTGTAAGTTTTCCACCACAGAGTGTCACGTATTCGACACCT
>Ga0207088_1079_pt2 | contig 13661 bp, 12 predicted proteins | sample Alteio_BWMinHeat_52_FD_153564 | JGI IMG/M metagenome (GOLD analysis project Ga0207088, IMG submission 153564) | Enriched cells from forest soil in Barre Woods Harvard Forest LTER site, Petersham, Massachusetts, United States -... | ecosystem: Environmental > Terrestrial > Soil > Temperate forest >... | reverse complement strand
AAAATCGCAACCGCGGTGAAACCTGGATTCTTGCGCAACAATCTCCATCCATGACGCATGTCCGATCCTAGCTCACCCCACCAGCGCACGCCCACCGATGCCCGCATAGCATCTTTGTGAGACTCGATTCCGCCGAACTCAATCCTCGCCTGTCGCATCGCTTCTTGCTGGGAAAGGCCTTTGCGAACCAGGTCCGCAGCGCGGCTCTCAATGTGGAAACGCACTTCCGCTTCCATTTCACTTTCAAGACGTTGTCCCTTGACCATCCACTTCAACCAGGAAAGGAATCGAGTCAGAAGATTCATATCTGCTCCGAGGTGGTGCGCAGGATATTGGCGATCAACGATGCCATGCGGTTCCACTTTTCGGTTTCCGAATGGAGTTGGCGCCGCCCGGCTGCAGTCAGGTTGTAGAACTTCGCCTTGCGGTTGTTGTCCGATTCTCCCCACTCGCTGACGATCAAGCCTTGATGCTCCAGACGATAGAGCGCTGGATATAACGAGCCTTGTTGGATCTCCAACTGTTCGCCGGAGATCTGCTGAATGCGCAGCAGAACCCCGTAACCATGCAATGGGCCAAGCGAGACGGCTTTGAGAATAAGCATGTCCAGCGTGCCCTGCAGCAAATCAACCTGTTTACCCACGATCTCTCCTTGCGCGTCTAGGAGAGGTTTAACAAAACTCTCCTAGATAGTCAAGGAGACGGTATTTTTGCGGAAAGATTCCCCCGGGTGACTGTGATCGCCGTGCTGGCAGCCCACGTCACCACCTCCGTCACGGCCGGGCGTTCCCTGGTGAGCAGGAACCGGTGCTCATCTTTGAGGCGCTCCAGCCCGCTGGGCGTGATGTAGTTCTTGCCTGGCGTCGCGGGCTCGTCCCTTTGTGGTTTTCTCGCAAACTTTTTTCGCATCTCGTAGTCTTTCCAGCGCGACAGTGGGTGCAGCAATGAACGCGGATGAACGCCGGGTGGCCCATCTTTAGCATTGCACCATTCCCACGGAGGGTGCCCCATCCTTGCGTTTTTTGCTCGGGCGTGATGTCGCGATCAAAGTGCTGCCGGAGGCACTGGCTCATGATGCCGACCGACTGCGGCGTTTCGAACAGGAAGCGCGCACGATTGCGGCGCTGAACCATCCGAACATCCTTGGAATCCATGACATTGGTGCGCACGACGGTGCGCCCTTTCTGGTCAGCGAATTCCTTGAAGGACAAACACTACGGGAGAAGCTCGTATCAGGTCCGCTGCCGGTGCGGCGCGCGATCGAATACGCGCTCGGCATCGCGCAGGGACTTGCGGCGGCACACGAGAAGGGAATCGTGCACCGGGATCTGAAACCGGAGAACGTGTTTGTCACTCGTGACGGACGCATCAAAGTGCTGGATTTCGGGCTGGCGAAGCTGGTTAGGCCGGAGGAAATGCACGAAACCACAGTGACGCTATCGAATCCGACCTTGCCCGGTATGGTGATGGGTACCGTAGGCTATATGTCGCCCGAGCAGGTGCGGGGCGAACCGATGGATTCGCGATCGGACATCTTCAGTTTCGGTGCAGTGTTGTACGAGATGCTAACCGGCAAACGCGCTTTCAAACGCGAGACCTCCGCAGAAACGATGACCGCAATTTTGCGTGAAGAGCCACCGGCACTAAACGATACCGGCTGGCAAGGTCCGCTGGAACTGCAACGGATTCTTGCGCGATGCCTCGAAAAGCATGTCGAGCGACGATTTCAGTCGGCCAGTGATCTGGCGTTTGCCATTGAGTCGCTGAGCGGAACCCCGGCCGGGGCGACGATTGCAGCCTCGACCGCTAAGAGTTTGCCGCAGCCGAAGTCGAGGCTAGCGTGGCTCCCGTGGGTTATAGCCGCTGCACTGCTGATCGGAACTGGGGTCTGGGAAATGTTTCGGCCGGAAGCGGCACCGGCCAACCCGCTCGAAAAAGCGCATTTCACGCGCGTCACCGACTTCAAGAGCGTGGAAGCGGCGATCTCGCCGGACGGCAGGTTCGTGGCTTTTGTCTCCGATCATGACGGCCCCCTCGATGTATGGATCACCCAGGTGGGTACCGGACGCCTGATTAATCTGACACAAGGGAAGGCGGGCCCGTTACCTGGGCCTTTACGAAGTGTGGGTTTTTCGGGCGACGGCTCGGAAATTTGGATCGGCGGTGGTGATGTGGGTATGCGGCTGCGGCTGATGCTCCTGACGGGAGGTACGCCGCGTAATTTCCTCGGCGAGCAGACCGTCAACCTGGCGTGGTCACCGGACGGCGAGCGCATTGTCTATCATACCTTCGTGAATGGCGACCCTATGTTCGTGGCGGACCGTTCTGGCGCTAACCCCCGGCAGATATTCGGGAACCAGCCGGGACTTCACAACCATTTTCCAGCTTGGTCGCCTGACGGCCGTTGGATCTATTTCTCGCATGGGACGCCGGCGACGGGGGAGATGGATTTATGGCGCATCGACCCGGCCGGCCGAAACCCAGAGCGCCTCACGCAAATTAATACAGACGTCGCTTATCCCACCCCGGTCGGCGACCGCACAGTGTTCTACGTGGCGCGGGACGAGGACGGTTCAGGACCGTGGCTGTGGGCTTTTGATGTGAAACGCCGGGATTCGCGGCGCGTGAGCGTCGGCCTCGAGCAATATACGTCCGTGCAAGCCAGCGCGGACGGCCGTAAGCTGGTGGCCACCATCAGCAATCCCGTCGAGGGACTTTGGACGGTTCCGATTCTTGATCGTGTCGTCCCTGATCGTGTAGCAGAAGAACACGACGTAAAACCGTTTACCGTGCCGACCGAGCGTGCGCTGGCGCCCCGTTTTGCTGGCTCGTCGCTGTTTTACTTGTCTTCCCTCGGGACGGCCGACGGACTATGGCGCCTTCGGGACGGGCAGGCCACTGAGATCTGGAAGGGTGCCGATGGCGCTCTTCGGGAAACGCCCGCTGTTTCGTCGGATGGAGCTCGCGTGGCCATTGTGCTGCGGCGAAACGGGAAACGCCAACTGTATGTCCTCTCTTCAGACGGCGCCGAACTCCAGCCCATCGCGGAGGGAATGGTCCCTCAGGGTTCGAGCTGCTGGTCGCCAGACGGCAAATGGATCGTCACTGGTGGCAGCGATGCCACCGGCCCCGGGCTTTTCAAGATCCCGTTGGATGGCGGATCGCCAGTTCGTTTGGCCGCCGGGCAAGCACTCAATCCAGTCTGGTCGCCGGATGGAAGCCTGATCGTATATGCGGGTACGAATGTGCGCACCTTCTCTCCGCTTCTGGCCGTACGCCCGGACGGAACCAGCGTCAAACTACCCGAGATCGTCTTGCGGCGCTTGGGCGAGCGCGTCCGCTTCTTGCCGGATGGCAAGAGTTTGATCTACATGGGGGGACTGCTCGTATCACAGGACTTCTGGCTGCTCGATCTCGCCTCCATGAAGTCGCGCCTTCTCACCCGGCTGCAAAACAGCTCCACTATGCGGACCTTCGACGTCACAAGCGACGGGAAACAAATCGTCTTCGACCGCCTGCGCGAAAACTCGCAGGTCGTCATGATCGACCTTCCTAAGGAATCGCTCTAATCCAATAACGAGCAGTTATCAGTCCCTGACCACTCGATTTGGAGTGATCAACTCGTGGCGCCCCGAGCCGCAATGAGGTCTCTTGAAATGCTTCGTTTCAGTTGAATCCTGGCGAGAAAGTCGGACTGGTCGAGCTTGTGTGAATCGAATCCAGAACTCTCGGATCACTGGCAAGCGGGAAGAACCCCCAAAAGAAGGTTTGCCGACTAATCGGGATCTGGCTCGCGTTGGACCACAACCAAAAACACCACACCGACGATGGTAAACATTCGGAATGCCTCTTCCTGCCCATTCCACATTTTCGACTGCCACATTAGAAACCATTCGCCCCCGACGTCGAGAAATGCCACCAACCACATCAGCAGGCTCGTCGTCAGTGCAATCATGGCGACGCTCTGTGCAGCGGCGCATTGCGCACTGTCCGCACGATACGATTTCAGCAACCGAACACCAGCCCACCAGCATAGAAGCATAGTCACTGATTCCCAGGCGATGATGCCGATGTAGAAGACCGTATGTACTAGCGGCGAATTGACGGCGCGCCACATGAGGTGGTTCCCGGGAAAGGTTGAGTCCATCATCAGGACGTGGCGGACATACTCGTAGTTGGAGCCGTAATCCGTGATGTTGTTCACAGGACCAGAATCGTGTAGAAAAGTGCGAGTGCAAAAACGAGAACCGCTTTGGAAACGCGAAGCGCCATTACATGCTGCATAGGTTGTCGCACGCGGGAATTATATCTCTCGGTTACTGATCGCGAACTTTGTTGAAGGTTTACCCGTTAATCAGGACTTGTGCGTACTGCAGGCTGTATGATTTCCGCATGACCTCTATCGAGACGAGCTTATGAATGTAAATCGGCGGAATTTTCTGGTGCAGGCTGGCGCGGCGTCCTTGAGCACAGGGATTCTGGCCACCCACGTGTTGGCTGCGGATGGCGTGAGCGCAATGGATCGCGAGCGGATGCGATCTGTGGCTGCCTTCACGGCGGAGACGCTGAGCACGGATCATCCGATGGCGTTCGGTGCAGACATTGTGAGCACGACTACCGGTGAGCGGCTGATGCGCGCGGTGAATCGCGTGGGTCCCGACCACGATCCCAGCGCGCATGCCGAAACCCTGACCATTCGACTCGCTTGCGCAAAGCTGGGCTCGGGATCCCTCAAGGGCTACACCCTGTATACGACGTGCGAGCCGTGTGCGATGTGCATGGCCTGCGCTCTCTGGTCGGGCCTGGACCGACTGGTCTTCGGCGCCACGATTGCCGATGCGGGCCAGTTCGTTTCACAGATTAGTATCCCGGCGAAAGAGGTAGCCCGGCGGACCGACCTGCACTGTGTGGTGGCTGGGCCGGTCGAGCGCGAGGCTTGCGTGAAACTATTTACCGATCCGCGCATGCAAAAGGCGTTTGCAATGTGGAAGAAGCATTGAGAGAACTCTGGGGTGTAACGTCAAATATTTTGTAACCTTGATGACTGTCGCTTCTGCTGGCGCATCGATAACAGTAAGCTGGGCTTGTGTGAATCGATTCCAGAAACTCTCGTATCAAGGGCAATCCTTCAATAATCCAACGCCAGCGCCTAGCTGGCAATTTTCTGGCCGGGCTACCCTGCGGCTACACTATTTAAGAGGCACGGTGCCGCGAGTTGCTCCTTCAAAATGATCTCTTTCTCAAACATCAATAAGCAGTATGGCAAGCAATTGCTCTTCGTGGATGCTTCCTTTCAGTTGAATCCCGGCGAAAAAGTCGGACTGGTCGGTCCCAATGGGTCGGGCAAGACAACGCTCTTCCGGATGGTGGTCGGCGAGGAAAGTCCCGACGATGGCACGGTCTCAGTCCCCAGGAAGTTGACGATCGGCTACTTTCGCCAGGACGTCGAGGAAATGCAGGGCCGTTCGGTCCTGGATGAAGCGATCGCCGGGAGCGGACGCGTCGGCGATCTGCACCACGAGCTCGAAGCCTTGCAGCGGGAAATGTCTGACCCCGACAAGGCCGATGACATGGACCGCATCCTTGAGCGCTTCGGTCACGTGCAGGAGGAGTACGAGCATTTAGGCGGTTACGCGCTCGAATCGCAAGCCCGTGAAGTGCTCCACGGTCTTGGGTTTAAAGACGATCAGATTGACGGCGACGTGGGCGCTCTCTCCGGCGGATGGAAAATGCGGGTTGCGCTGGCGCGGGTCCTGCTCGGAATGCCGGATGTATTGCTGATGGACGAACCGACGAACCATCTCGACATCGAATCCATCATCTGGCTGGAGCAGTTTCTCAAGTCATTTCCGGGCGCGTTGCTCATGACTTCGCACGACCGCGAGTTCATGAACCGTCTGGTCTCAAAGATTGCGGAAATTGACGGCGGCGAAATCATCACCTACTCGGGTGACTACGACTTTTACGAGCGCGAGCGGGCGGTGCGAGAGAGCAATCAGCAGGCAGCGTTTGCCCGGCAGCAGTCTATGCTTGCCAAGGAACAGCGCTTCATCGATCGTTTCAGGACGCACGCCGCCAAAGCGGCCCAGGTGCAGAGCCGGATCAAGGCCTTGGACAAGATCGAGAAGATCGAACTGCCCAAAAAACGGCAGGTCGTGAAATTCGACTTTCGTGACCCTCCGCGATCCGGCGAACAGGTGGCCGTGATTGAGAATCTTCACAAGAGTTACGGTCCGCGTGTGATTTATGAAGGGTTCAATCTCACCATCCGCCGCGGAGAACGCTGGGCCGTCATGGGAAGAAACGGCGCCGGTAAGACTACGCTTCTTAAAATGATTGCCGGAGCCAGTGCTCCAGATGCGGGAAGCGTCCGGCTCGGCGCCAGCCTGTACATGGGCTACTTCGCGCAACAATCTCTGGACGTGCTCAATTCCGATCTAACCGTCGCCGAACAACTACAACAAGATTTTCCTCAAGACAGTATCGGCGCGCTGCGGAACCTGGCGGGAGCATTCCAGTTCTCCGGCGAAGACGTAGATAAGAAGATCCGCGCACTCTCGGGCGGCGAAAAATCGCGGCTGGCAATCGCGCGCATGCTCTTCAATCCGCCGAACTTCCTGGTGCTCGACGAACCTACCAATCACCTGGATCTTGCGACCAAGGAAATGCTGGTGGACGCCCTGAAGGATTTTGAAGGCACCATGATCTTCGTATCGCATGACCGCATGTTCCTCCGCGGTCTAGGCTCACGCGTGCTGGAGTTGGGCGGTGAGAGCGGCACGGACCGCCATCCTACTGTTTATCCTGGCTCCTATGTTGAATATGTCCAGAAGCTTGGACATGAGGCGCCTGGGATTTATTCGTAGGCCTTGCAGGGCTTTTGTGTAACGACTCGCCGTGTGGATATCGAAACCTTCGTCGCAACTAGAAGCCCTGTGGCAGAGAAGATGAGCCACGAACCCAACATCTACGGATTTTAACTGCGTAGATCTGAGCTTCCCACAACCCGACTTTTGGCCCGGCATAACTTCCGGCTTGCTCGTCAACCAACAACCTGGGCGCTGCTATAATGCCGGCTGCCTTCCTCAGACGGAGCGTCCGCATGCAAAAGTGTGTGCGTTGTGTGTTGCTATCTATCCTTCTCAGTCTCAGTCCGTTGGCCTGGGCAGGGCCGCTCGTCATTCGGCGCGTAACGGTGATCGACGCCACCGGCAAGCCTGCACAACCCGGTATGACCGTCGTGATTGAGCAAGATCAGATCGTAGCGATCGGTCCGTGGACGAAGGTCAAGGCTCCTGCGGGCTCACAGATCGTTGACGGACGAGGGAAATTTCTGATCCCAGGCCTCTGGGACATGCACGTGCACGGCTTTTCCACGGAGCCTGGCAGCACGGAGGAGGGCGAGACCTGGATGTATCCGCTGCACCTGGCCAACGGTGTCGTCGGCGTGCGTGCGATGTGGGGGCCGGAGAACGCTAGCGCTTGGCGGGTGCAGCACGCCAAATACGACAAGCCGTCACCGAACGTGTACCTCGCTAGCCCCATCATCGACGGACCAAACCCCACTTGGCCTGGAAGTGTCGCCGTCGCCGATGCGGCGCAGGCACGTGCGGCAGTCGATCGTTACCAGGCAAACGGAGCGGACTTCATTAAGGTTTATGACGGCGTGCCACGCGACGCCTACTTCGCGATCGTTGATGAAACCCACAAGCTCGGGATCTCCTTCGCGGGGCATGTGCCCGATGCGATCAAAGTCGAGGAGGCGTCTGACGCTGGTCAGAAGAGCATGGAGCATCTGCAAGGCGTGGCACTTGGCGCCTCCTCTGAGGAAGAGACATTGTTTGCCGTGAAGTACGCTCAGCCGGGCGATTTTATGCGGAGGGATCTGCGCGCAGAAGCGACCTATGACGAGCCCAGGGCCGCTGCGCTGTTCGCCCGATTCGTCAAGAATGGTACCTGGCAATGCCCGACCTTGGTCGTGAATCGATCCTACGAACATTTCGACGATGGCATTTTCATGCACAAGGAGTGGTTGAAATACGTTCCGAGTGGGATGCGCGATTTATGGAAGAAGATGAGCGAGGACAACCTGAAGCAAAGGTCCGCTCAGACATGGGATGAAAGTCACCGCGAGTTTCCGGAGGAACTCAAACTGGTCGGGCGCATGTACCGGGCCGGTGTTGCCATCCTGGCGGGCAGCGACACCTTCAATCCCTACGTATATCCAGGCTTTAGCCTCCACGAAGAACTTTCGCTGCTGGTGGAGGCGGGCTTGCCGCCGATGGCGGCATTGCAAGCCGCGACGATTGGCCCGGCACGCTTCATGGGACAGGCAGAACGTCGCGGAACCATCGAGGTGGGCAAGTTTGCCGACCTTGTGCTGCTCGACCGAAATCCTCTCGCCGACATTCACAACAGCACGTCCATCCGCGCGGTCATCTTGGGCGGCAAGTTGATGCCCCGTGCCTCGCTCGATGCGATGCTCGCGGAGGCGGAGGCGACCGCAGCCAAGCCACCCTCGAACCCACCGGGATCGACAACCAACTGAGTAAGGGAACTTGGTGAAAGTCGCCACCTTCAACATTAACAACATCAATAATCGGCTCGACAACCTCTTGGACTGGTTAGCGAAAGCTGAACCGGACGTGGTGAGTCTCCAAGAGCTCAAGGCAGAGCAGGAAGCCTTTCCCGTGAATGCCCTTCGGACTCTCGGCTACGAAGCAGTCTGGCAAGGGGAGCGTTCCTGGAACGGCGTGGCCATTCTCGCGCGAAACCACGTTCCGGTGCTGACGCGCACAAGCTTGCCGGGAAATTCTGAAGGGCATTTTTCTGAAAATCGTACTCCCGACGGTCATCATTCTGAAGATCGGCAAGCTCGCTACATTGAAGCGGCCGTTCAGGGAGTCCTGATCACTTCCATCTACCTCCCCAATGGGAATCCGCAGCCTGGACCGAAATTCAAATACAAGCTGGCCTGGTTTGAGCGCCTCATTGCCCACGCCGCCGAACTCATGGCGAGCGGCGCCCCCGTGGTGTTGGCCGGTGACTACAACGTTGTGCCGACTCCGCAGGACATCTATCCCACTCGATCGTTGGACAACAACGCGTTGATCCAACCCGAGAGCCGGCAGGCCTTTGCGCGTTTGCTGGCTCAAGGCTGGACTGACGCCATGCGGAAGTTACATCCGGACGGGCCGCTCTGGACATTCTGGGACTACAAATTTGAACGGTGGCAGAAGGACAAAGGCATGCGACTCGATCACTTTCTGCTCTCACCGAATTTGTCGGTCCGGCTCGTGGACGGCGGTGTTGACCGATGGGCCCGTGGGCAGGAAAACGCGAGCGACCACGCGCCAACATGGATCATGCTTGATCTCTAGTGACCTGTGGTGACGGACGTTTAAATCCCGGCGAATCTGCCCTATGATAGAAATGCAGTCAGGCAGCCGCGCGCGGGCGTGGCGGAATGGCATACGCAGCGGACTTAAGGAGAACTTGAGTGCTCGTCCGGGAAACCGGCGATGCAGAACTGCTCAAATTCGGGGAACCCTTAAATGGCAATCCCGAGCCAAGCCCGGAGGAACACCAACCGGGAAGGTGTAGAGACTAGACGGGCAGCACCTAATCTCCGGATCTTCTGGAGGAGGGTGAAGGGATAGTCCAGACCGCAAACCTGGCGTGAGCTTTCTAAAAGCGTCACGTCCGGGCGGCGAAAGCCGTAGTCGGTATGAAAATCCGCAGGGCTTAAACGGCCCATGAGGGTTCAAGTCCCTCCGCCCGCACCACCTTTTGGTCAGGCCGTGGCCCAGCACTCACATTCAGCTTAACTCGCCTTATTCGCCGTAGCCATCTCAGAGACCGGAGCACCCGTAGGAGTGCAACAAAAACTCATGCGACACGCGCACGTCTCAACCACAATGGGCCAGTACGGCAATGCCTCGGCCCTGGCCAAGCGCAAAGCCAATCGGCCCAATCGTACAACGCCTTTTGTGAAGGTCTGCCACTCAGCAGATCTCCATTCAATAAATGAGGGGAACTGTGTGCCAGTTCCCCTTATTGGACAGTTTTGCACAGTTGCTGCAAGTGCCCAAATTGCCCGTAACCTCATGATTGCGTTGGTTGCGGGGGGTGGATTTGAACCACCGACCTTTGGGTTATGAGCCCAACGAGCTACCAGACTGCTCCACCCCGCACTTCGATCATAGCAACCGCGCCGAGCGCCGTCAAACCTCGCGCCAAGTCCAATCCTCGCGCGGTTGCGAATACGTTCACGATACTCGGTTCGTTTTTCGGTTTCGAGGGATGGTATGTGACGGGACTCTTTCGCCATTTCTGCGCTGTGCCAAAAAACTGTAGCATCCTGTCGAAGATGGCGGCATCCAAACGACATTGGTTAGAGTGCTGACCGCTCTCTCGGGTTACGCAGATTTAGCAAGTCAGCCGAACCAGGAGGTCTCTTATGGCAAAGAAAGAAAGTCCCGCCAGCCGTCAATCCACGATCAATGCACAGCCCCGCCTGCACCAGCGTGCCGGTGACATTCAAGCGTACGGTACCGTTTCGCACGGCTTGCCGCTTGAACTGGAGGAACCGGTGCGGCTGGAGATGGCCGAGCAATTGAATCTGTTGCTCGCCGATACGATGACGCTACGCGATCTCTACAAGAAGTCGCATTGGCAGGTCGCGGGGCCTACGTTCTATCAGCTGCATCTGTTGTTCGACAAGCACTTTGGCGAGCAGGTCGAGATCGTCGATGAGATTGCCGAGCGAATCCAGTTGCTGGGAGGAGTCTCGCTGGCCATGGCCGCCGACGTCGCCGAGACCACGCGCATTGAGCGTCCGCCGCGCGGGCGGGAAGAGGTCCCCGTCCAGATCTCGCGGCTGCTGGATGCCCATCAGATTATTATCGGCCACTGCCGGCAGCTCGCGGAACGTTCCACTCAGTTGGGAGACGCCGGGACCAATGATTTAGTGGTGAGCGATGTTCTGCGCCCCAACGAGCTGCAGGTCTGGTTCTTGAGCGAGCATTTGGTCGACGTTCCTCTGGTGCATGCCGTCGAGCCGGGCGAGCGCAAAGCTGGCTAGTTGCGTTCGCACGGATGGAAATGTGGGGCCCCGCTCAAAAAGGGGCCCGCTTCGCCGCACTTCTGCGACCTGCGTGACTATTTCTTGCTCGCTGCTTCCAGCTTATCGTGATCGTAGTATTCGTATGCCGACATGGGTTTCTCGCCGCCTTTTTTCCAGATGCGAGAATCTTCGGGCAGCTTGTTGAGGACGCGCGCCATTTCACGAATGTGCATGGCGACCGTCCCGCAACACGCGCCGATGTAGTTGATTCCCAGATCGCGCGCCCGCACGGCATAGTCCGCCATATCCTTGCGCGTGAGTTGTAGAGGATCCAACGCGTAGGGAAACTCCGGCAGGCTGGTGAAGTCGGGTTTGTCTTGCGGCGTGCGATAGGCGACCGGCTGGCAAGCGAGATATCCCGACACCGCTTTGCGCATCTGCTGCATCGGTCCCAGGATGTGCTGCGGCGGGCGCAGGCAGTTCATGCCCACGATGTCGGCTCCTGCGTCGAACAGCGTTTTCGCGGCATCGGCAGCGTTCGTGCCTTCGGCGGTTTCATCTTTATTCTCAAAGCAGATCGTAACCATGGCAGGCAAGCCCGTTTTTTTGGCGCGCTCCACGGCGAGCAGCGCCTCGCCCAGCCAGGAAAACGTTTCTCCGATGACGAAGTCGACGCCCTCCTCGACCTGCACCGCAAGCTGCTCGTCGAAGGTTTTGCGAACGCGATCGGCGGCGGATGGATTGCCCGGTTCATACATCCAGGTCAGGCTAATGTTGCCAGCGACCAGGCATTGATCGCCCGCCACCTCGCGCGCCACGCGGACTGCGGAGCGATTCAGTTCTTCCAGACGGTTCTCGAGTCCAACCGTCGCCAGCTTGTCGCGGCTGGCATAGAAGGTGAGCGCCTGCAGCACCTCGGCGCCGGCTTCACGGAACTCAATATGCAGTTCGCGAAGTGCGTTCGGGTAGAGCAGCGCCACCTCCGGCGTGAACGGACCCGCGCGCACCCATCCACGTTTTTCGAGTTCCAGCAAATAGCCGCCGTCGCCCAGCACGGGGCCCTCCTTCAAGCGTTCGAGAATGCCTTTCTTTTTCATGCTTGCTCCTGAGAGTTGTCAGTCATCCGCATATTCACGCAACTGCCTCCTGCAATCGTCCTTTCTTCCAGTCCCGCAGCGCCTGATGTGCGGCGTTGCGCCCGGGCGCTCCGGTCACGCCGCCCCCGGGATGCGCGCCCGCACCGCACAGGTACAGCCCGGCAATGGGAGTGCGGTATTGCGACCATCCTGGGATGGGCCGCATAAAGAAGAGTTGCTCCAGCCGCAGATCGCCGTGAAAAATGTTGCCTTCGGTCAAGCCGTAGGTGCGCTCCAGATCGAGCGGTGTGAGCACTTGCCGCGCCACGATTGCGCCGGGAACATTGGGCGCGTATTCCGCGATCTTCTTTACGACGCGATCGCCTAACAATTCCCGCTTCTCATCCCAGTTGCCTTCCCGCAGGTGGTAAGGGACGTACTGCACGAAGCATGTGAGAATATGTTTGCCCGGCGGGGCCAAGGAGTCATCCGCATTCGACGAGACCACACAATCCACCCATAATTCTTCGGGGACATCTCCAAACTTGGCGATGTCGTAACAACGCTCCGCGAACGCAAGCGATGGAACCAGCGTGTAGAACGTGCGCTCCAGCGCTGTTGCCTGGGGCGATGTCCCCGTGAATCGCGGTTCTTCCACCAGGACCATGTTCACTTTTGCGCACGGTCCCTGCATCTTGATTCCGCGCACCGAGAAGAGGAAATCCTCTGGCAGTTCCTTGGCCTCGAGCAGGCCCAGGAACGTTCGTTTGGGATCGGCGTTGGAAAGAACCATCCGCGCGCGAAGTTCGGTGCCGTCCTCCAGGACGACGCTTCGGGCGCGGCCCTCACGCACCTCGATGCGCGCGACCGATGCCGAAGTGCGAATCTCCACTCCCAGCTTTTTCCCCGCGACCGCCAGAGCCTGCGTGATCGATCCCATGCCGCCCATCACATGCCCGGAAAAGCCCTGAAGTCCGTGCTCTCCCCCGCTGAGCAGGTGAAAGAGGAGTCCGATGGCCGTCCCCGGCTGGTACGGGCCCCCGTGCTTGCCGTAGACGTTATTCGCCAAGAAAATCGTCTTCATCTTCTCGGACTCGTAGTTGTGATCGAGAAACTCGCCGAGGCTGCCGGTGAGGAACGATACGAGTTGCGAGATCTCGGCGCTCGAAATGCCACAAAACCGTTTGCCAACTCGAAGCAAATCGGTCCAGCCCTTCAAGGTGGAGGTGTCGATTTCTGGCGGAGGTTCCATGAAAAACGGCTGCAAGTAACGTGCCAGCTTTTTTAGCTGATCATCGACTTGCACAAACCGCGTTGCATCTTTTGCGGAAATCTTCGAAAATTCTTTTTTCGCTCGCTCGCGGTCCACCCACCATGGCACCACGTGGCCGTCGGCGAAGGGAACCTGGATTGCCGGATCGCAGGGAATCATGCGCAGGCCGTGACTCGCCAGGTCCAATTCAGAAACCACTTCGGGACGCAGCATGCTGGCAATATAAGAAGTGGTGGATACGCGGCAC
>Ga0207088_1108_pt2 | contig 13781 bp, 11 predicted proteins | sample Alteio_BWMinHeat_52_FD_153564 | JGI IMG/M metagenome (GOLD analysis project Ga0207088, IMG submission 153564) | Enriched cells from forest soil in Barre Woods Harvard Forest LTER site, Petersham, Massachusetts, United States -... | ecosystem: Environmental > Terrestrial > Soil > Temperate forest >... | reverse complement strand
CCATTGATCTTTCGGCATCCTACTATCGCAAGTTTTGCCATATTGATTCTTTTGACCCCATCCTCTTCTAGGATTGATAGATCTCTGATTTTTTCTGTTTGACCGGGATATCGACGTGCAACTTCTTGCAGCCACCGTTTATTGATCTCATAGATAATCTGCGTATGCCGAGGTAAGACTTTCTCAAAGAGGTGAACGGGCCAACGCTCCAATGCCTCCGGAAGAAGTGTATGATTCGTGTAGCTAAGAGTCTCAGTTGTAAGGAGCCAGGCTTTTTCCCAAGAGAGTTCTTCGCGATCGATAAGAAGGCGCATCAATTCAGGGACAGCAAGGGCAGGGTGTGTATCATTGAGCTGGATTGCCACCTTATCCGACAGCAAATCGAGATGGAGATGTCCTTTATTATAACGCCGTATGACATCTTGGAGAGTGGCAGAGACGAGGAAAAACTCCTGCTTTAGGCGCAGCTCCTGCCCCTCATATACATTATCGCTTGGGTAAAGGACTTTGCTGATGTTTTCATTGATAGCGATGTCTTCAACGGCCCGGATATAATCGCCATGGTTGAAATAGCTTAAATCAAACCCCTTTGGAGCCTTGGCCTGCCAAAGGCGCATTGTGTTGACTGTATCATTCATGTAGCCAGGTACAGGGGTATCGTAGGCCATTGCAAAGACCTCTTGGGTATCAACCCATTCCGTGCGCAGCTTTCCCCGACTGTCATTGTATTGAATTACCCGACCATAATAGTTAATGGGATAGAGGTACTCTGTCCGGCAAATTTCCCAGGGATTTCCATATTGCAGCCAATTGTCAGGGGTTTCAACTTGGTATCCATTCTGGATTTTTTGAGTAAAGATCCCATAGTCATAACGGATTCCATATCCATAACCTGGGATGCCAAGGGTTGCCATTGAATCCAAAAAGCAGGCAGCAAGGCGACCGAGGCCCCCATTTCCAAGGCCCGCATCAGCTTCAATTTCCATAAGAAAGGAGAGCTCTTTGCCAAGGTCGTGCACAGCTTTTTTGCAATTATCATAAATTCCTAAATTGACTAAACTGTTATGAAGTGTTTGGCCAATTAAAAATTCAAGAGAGAGATAATAGACCCGTTTTGAGTCATTGTTATAGTAGCTCTGCTGTGTCCTGATCCATCTTCCTATTAACTGATCTCGAATAGCGTAAGCTATTGCCATGTATAAATCACGCCGTGTTGCAGTGAATTTGTCCTTCCCCAATGTAAAATGTAAGTGCTCTAGAATGGATTCTTTAAGAAATTCTGCGTCCCCTTTCAGTTCTTCTGTTTTTGTGACGGTGAATTCAGTCATTATTTTCTCCCCTCTAAAGGATCTATTATTTGCCATTCTCTTTGGCATGTCAATAAAATTTTTTATTAATATTAGCTTAATATTACTATATTATAATGTTGAAAAAGGAATTGAGACTGAACTATGAGTAAGATGGCGGATTTTGTATTTTGCGGTACGAGGCCACTCTATTATCCAGCTCAAGGAGCTGAATATGTGTCAGAAGGGATTTCCAAAACTTGGGGGTTGTTTTGCACTTATGTTCTTGATATTCCACAGTTTCCCGTCCAAGGTAAGGTTTTTGGTCAGAGCCACTGGGAGAGAGTGACCATTCAAACCATAAGGAGAAATGTCGAAGTTGAGATTACCCGAAATGAAATCTCTTGGTATGAGGTTAGTAAGTTCTTTGGCAATCATCTGAAGGTAAGCGGTGAACGGCCAAATAAAAGCTCTTTTACACACACTTTTTCTTTGCACTACATACCTGGAGTTGATGGACCCATCCAGGAATATATTAAAACAATTTTGGAAGAGGCTGGAGAAAAATTTACAGTAACAATTACAAGCGAAGAAGAACCGACCTCAGTTCCAGAAGTTGTATATCGTGATAATTCAACAGGGATAGTTCATGTTGGACCCGATAGATGCAATCTTGATCTTACCCTTCGTATTAAAGGATTTGCCATATTAACTGGAACGCCCTTCTATGCTCTCGGTACAGTTGTTTTTAATCTTTTGAAAATCATTCCGACGATCATCTATTTATTGGGGCATATTTTTTATGAATATTTTACCCAAAAAAATGAGGGGCACAAAGATTTTACGGCTATTGTCTGGGATCATACCAAAAAGATTGTTTATAAGACCTGGTGTTCTTTTCAAAATATTATTCGCACCCCGTTTTTTGCCCTCTTAATCTGTGGGGGAGCCATTTGGGCAATCATTGACCCTTTTAATGGAATGAAAATAATAGGATCTACTGAGCTTCATTGGAATCATCGTAAATCCTTATTTACTAGCAAAGAGTGTAGCCTGGAAACTCTATTATCCGAAGGGCTCTTCTATCTCTTTCCGTGTATGAGCCCTTTTGGAGTTTTTAAAGTCGATCATACCGGGAAACTTCTTGATGACAAAATGTACAGAATGCCTGAAGACATTACCAACTTTGACTGGAAGAAACAGCAGGTTCAAGCTACAGTTTTAGATCAAAAAGTTGATAAAATTGGTTGCTGTGTAATTCCTTGTTGCTGCGCATAATCGACTATAAATCCTCAAAAGGGGGATCATGGGTAATATTGCTGATATTGTCATATTTGGTGTAGAACCCTTCTATTACCCTGCCAAAATTATTGAAAAAGGGATCCTGCAAGTTTGCAAGATATCAAACCTTTTTTCGCTTTATATCCTTGATATTCCCCAGTTTCCTGTTCAGGGCAAGATTTTAGGCAGTGCTCATTGGAAAGAAATAGCGGTTCAAAATGCAGATTATACAGTTGAGGTCCAACTTACGCGTCAAGCAAATAGCTCATGGAAGAAGGTATTTAATGAACTTTCTCTTCAGAGAAGAGACCAATCCTTAAATTTTGGGTTGGATGTATTAAAAAAAGCCCCTAAAGAAACTTCAACACGAGCAAAGCTTCTCTTGCGCTTTCCCTCGAAGTATGCATTTGATGATATCCTTGATGTAATTAGAAATAGTTCTTCTATTGCCGATCTTCAAACAAAAGGTGAAATCACTGAAAATATCTTGAAAAAGGAGATTTTGTACCATGATACATCAACAGGAATTGTTTATGATGGGGCAGATGGCATAGCTCATAATGGTTGTTTTAATCTTCGTTTAAAGGGATTTGGCCTTCTCCTTGGAGTCCCATTGTATGCACTTCTTTCAATTATTTATAATCTAATAAAAATTATTCCAACGATCATCTATTTGACTGCTCAAATTTTTATTGTTTATCATTCACAGAAAGAAGAAGAGCCCAAAACTTTTAATGAAATTGCCTGGACACATATTAAAGAAATGGCCTTTGAAACTGGAGCCTCTTTTCGTAATATCCTCCGCACCCCATTTTTTGCTTTAGGGATGTTTGGAGGGGCGCTGATTGCAATTTTTTCGCCCCTTAATGGAATGAAGATCGCTGGTTCTTTTGAATACCATTGGAACCATCGTGTGAGTAAATTCAATCCCGGATGTTATTGTTTTTTTCATCCCATGAGGAAATTTACTCTCTCCATTCTGTTAGTTGGAGGGGTCTATTACCTGGCTCCCTGCTTGAGTCCTAAGGGAATTGTTAAAGTAGATCATCAAGGAAATATTTTAGATGATGTGACATACTTTCTCCCAAAAGATCTTGCAAATTTTAAGTGGAATAGAGATGTAAAACCTAATGCCACGATAATCGCTCATAAGGTTGATAGGACAAAAAAGGAAACCATGCGGCAGTAATATCTTATTTCTTTAAATTAAATTTTTTGTTAAGATTAATCTTCTTAAGTATAAGGATATCAGATGGCGTCAACAGGAGCTGTTTCACATATTCAATCGGCCTATACGGCTTTTTCTACCAATCTGGAAAAGGGGACGCATGCTGTATTAAAATCTCTTGATATTCCTCAATTTCCAGTGGAGGGCGCAATCTTTGGGCAGGGACATTGGCAACGTTGTGAGATTGAGCAAGAGCATAAAACAATTGATCTCACTATCACTACCCATGAAAAATTAAACTTCTTCTCCTCATGGAAGTTGTGGTGGGATATCCACAGATTAGGTGTTGGAATAGAGAAAATTTCTCCAAATCCCGGTGCGCCCGCTCTTAGAGATGGAGAGATTGCATATCGACTTTCTATCACTCAAGGACAAACATTTGATGAGATCTTTGAAAAAATCCAAGGGCTTGCATCGGTTCGAAAAATTGCACCTCAAGGAGAAGAGAAACGTGTCTGGCTGACAATCAGGAATGCTATTCTTGATACTTCGACAAATACCCTATACGAGGGATTTGGTAATATCTCAATAACGCTTCGAATAAAAGGCTTAGGGATTGCTGCAGTGACTCCTATCTATGCTTTTTTGACTATTGCTTACAATCTGGCGCGACTTGTTTTGGTAAATATTTATTTAATTGGATATATCTTTTACGAATATTCTAGGAATAGTGAAAATCAAACATTTAAACAAATTACGCAAGCTAAATTGGGTATTATGGGGGAGCAGACATGGCATTCTATTCGCAATTGTCTTCGCACTCCTTTTTTTGCAATTGGTTTTTTCTTTTCTGCTCTCTATATGTTCATCGACCCCTACAATGGTTTAAAGATGGCAGGTTCTTTCGAACATCATTGGAATCATTGTATTGTTCTTGATAAAGCTTGGTGGTTTATCCCCATGAAAAATTTTCGCTTCGAGGGGGGTGGAAAGCCTGAGAATTTAGGGCAGAGCACCTTCTACTTAGCCGGATGTTTGGCTCCAAGGGCCCGGACTATTCACAAGGGGGGTACTTGGCATATTGCTAATTTATCCACTAATCACATTAAGCTTGACCAAAGAATTGGTTTAAGAACAAGAGAGTTTTTCCTTTTCTTATTCCCTTTTTGCTTCTCCTAAAGAACTCGCACCAAAAAAGCCTCGACTTTAGGATTTTTTGAACCATAGATCTAAAGAATAACAGGATAGGCAGGATAAATTTATAATGTTACTCTCAACTCTTTGTGTTAGAAAATATTATTCCTATCCTGCCTATCCTGTTATTAAAATTTTTTAACAAGTTGTCCTTTCGTTAAATGCAATTCCTTTTCTCTGTGGTGCTTTTTTTTGCTTGTCCACACTGAGCTTTAGGGTCTCTCAGGTTTAGATAAGGAGGGAAGCGGGGTTTTCTAAAAGCTGCTGAAGAGTTTGAAGGAATTGTGCAGCTGGAGCGCCATCAATAATCCGATGGTCGGCTGAAAGGGTGAGCGTTAGAGTTTTGCCGGCTATTACCTGGCCTTCTTGCAAAATGGGCTCATCAAGAATCGCACCCACAGCCAAGATAGCTGCCTGGGGAGGATTAATCACTGCGCAAAATGCGTCGATGCCAAACATTCCCAAATTAGAAACGCAGAAAGAGCCGCCGCGGTACTCCTCTTCTTTGAGCTTTCCCTCCTTGGCTTTAGTTACAAGGGCTTTTACCTCGAAGGAAATTTCTTTGAGGTTCTTAAAGTCCGCATGCCGGACAATAGGAGTAATCAGCCCCGATTCTATAGAGACAGCGACAGAGATATCTATGGTTTTAAAAGAGATGATTGTTGAATTTACGCTATTAAACCCTGCATTGATCTCAGGGTGCTTTTGCAAAGCAATGGCGCAAGCTCGAATTATCATGTCATTAAAAGTGATCGTAACACCGACGCTTTTTAGCTGCTCGCGCATCGCATAAAGAGCCATGGCATGGATCTTTCTGGTGAGATAATAGTGGGGTATAGAGCTTTTAGATTCCTGTAGACGTTTGGCGATGACTTTACGGATGGGTGTTAGAGGAAGTTCTTCGTAGGTACCAGAGGGGATTGTCGGAGCAGTTCCTCCGAAAAATGTCGCTTTTTCAAGATCGCGCATAACAATGCGTCCCCCAGGCCCTGATCCCTGAACGCTTGAAAGGTCGATCCCTTTTTCTTTTGCAATTTTTTTTGCTAGTGGAGAGGCGATTAATCGTCCGCCCTCTTTTTTTTCGTGGGGCATGATGGGCGGGGAGGGAGCCTCTTCAATTTTGGCAGGAAGAGGTGGCAACTTTTCTTCTTTTATCTCTTGAGGAGGCGCTTTAGTTGCAAATCCTTCGATACTCTCATTTTGATCGCTGCTTAAGATAGCGATCGCTTCATTGACTTTTGCACTCTCCCCCTCTTTGACAAGAATTTTTCTAAGCCATCCTCCATCTAATGCTGCATGTTCTAATGTTGCCTTGTCGGTGGCGACTTCTAAAAGAAGCTCTCCATCTTTAACAAATTCTCCCTCTTTTTTATACCACTTGGCAATCACTCCCTCTTCCATTGTGGGCGAAAGTTTTGGCATCGTAAAGGAAAATGGCATCGTAAGACCTTTTATAATAGTGTTTTTTCAATCGCAAGAAGAATACGTTGGACATTGGGCAGAGTTTCTGCTTCCAGAAATTTGGAGTAGGGGAGCGGAGTTTCACGCTGGCAGACTCGAGCTATTGGGGCATCTAGGAAGTCAAATCCATTCTGCATAATCTGAAACCCTATCTCAGATGCGATCCCTGCAAAGAAGTGTCCCTCTTCAACAATGAGACATCGATGTGTTTTTTTTACCGATTGGAGAATAAGGGGAAGATCAAGGGGTTTTATCGTGCGTAAATCGATAATTTCAATAGAAATTCCCTTTTGGGCAGCAACTTTTGCTGTCTCCTTGCACACATTGACCATCCTGCCATGAGAGATGAGGGTGAGGTCTTTGCCCTCCTGAACAATATTTCCCTTTCCAATAGGAACAAGATATTCCTCTAAAGGAATTTCCATCTTCATTCCATAGTCAAGCTCATTTTCAAGAAAAAGGACCGGATTATTATCCCGGATTGCCGATTTCAAAAGCCCCTTGGCATCGTATGGGTTACTTGGGGCAATGACAATAAACCCCGGGAGGTTGCTGTAGAGGGCTTCTACGCAGTGGGAGTGTTGGCAAGAGACCTGCGCTGCAGCCCCATTCGGTCCGCGAAAAACAATAGGAACTGAGAAACGACCCCCTGACATATAATAGATTTTAGCTGCATTTTGTATCAGCTGATCTGCTGCAACAAAGGAGAAGTTCCAGCTCATAAACTCAACAACAGGCCTTAAACCTGTCATAGCGGCACCAATGCCAAGGCCGGCAAATCCTCCCTCGCTGATGGGAGTATCTAAAACGCGCATCGGTCCCCATTTATCCAAAAGGCCCTTTGTGACCTTGTAGGCCCCATTATATTCCCCCACCTCTTCGCCCATGATAAAGACTCTCTTGTCTCGAGCCATTTCTTCATCAAGAGCCTGCCGCAGAGCTTCGCGCATTTCAATTGTTTGGGTTTTATTATTGCTCATGGTGCAAAGACACCCTCTTCAAGAGTTGCAGGAGAGGGCCAGGGAGATGTGTCGGCAAAGTGCATCGCTTCTATCATTTTTTGTTTTTCAATATTGTTCATCTCATTAAACCTCTCCGCATTGATAAGCCCAAGTTCTTGAAGTGTAGTGAAAAGAAGATTGATGGGATCGCGTTCCATCGATGCACCCAGCTCCTCTTTTGTGCGGTAAAAAGCAGGATCGGAAATAGAATGTCCGCGGAATCTTGCACAGATGCACTCAACAAGAATCGGTTTTTTAGAACGAAGAATCTCTTCGTAAATGTGCGAAAAACCGGCATAACAATTGAAAAAATCCATTCCATCAAGCGTATACCCTTTCATATCATAGGAGGGAGCCTGGCTCATCGCAATGGGTTCTTTTGCAATTGCGCGGGAGACATGGGTACCCATACCCCATTTATTGTTTTCAATCACAAAAAGACAGGGGAGCTCCCAAAGAGAGGCAAGGTTTAAAGCCTCATGAAACATTCCTTGAGCGACAGCCCCCTCGCCTAAAAAACAGACGGCGATTTTATCTTTTTCATTTAGATATTTGATTGTAAAAGCGGAGCCGATTGCAATGGGCAATTGACCTCCGACAATGGCAAATCCGCCAAGCAACTGCTTTCCATAGAGGTGCATAGAACCGCCGCGTCCTTTGGCATTACCATTTTCTTTCCCATAGAGTTCAGCCATGAGTTCGTTAGGGGTATTGCCAAGAAGAAGAGCAAGGGCGTGGCATCTGTAAAAACCTGTAAACCAGTGCTCCTCTCCTATTGCGGTGATAAGGGAAGTTTGGATCGCTTCTTCACCGTAATAGGAGTGAAAAAAACCTCCGATCTTGCCATGTTGATATGCAGATTCCGCACGCAGCTCAAAGTTGCGGATAAGGAGCATTTTTCTAAGAGCTTCTAAGATTTTTTCTTTTCCGGCTTTTTCAACCACTTTTTCGGCGATCTGCCTGGGATTTTTCTCTGGAAAAGGTGAGAAAAAAGTGTAGTTATACTCCTGCTTTTTTCGCTCCATTATTACCATCCACTTGCAAAGGGGTAAGTGTATCTCTAGGTTTGCAAAAAGACAAGATTTCTTTTTTCTTAATATGTCCTTAATTGATTCGTGTTACAATAAAGAAAAGAGTTTACTGAATGAGGTGTAAGAATGTCGATCTACCGCCCTGGCGACTTTAATCATATTGACCGTGTGCAGTCAATCAGTGGAGACCACTCTGAAGATGACGAACAGAACAAGAAGAAACGAAAAAAAGTTGTTTATCAGGGACGATCATACGAAGAAAAAGAGGATGATCTTCCAAAAAATTCTAGCTCTTTTGAGCTAAATTCCAAGCCTCTGCCTGAATCTAAAGCCCGTAAATTAAAGGATAACTCGCCTCTTTATGCCGATAAGTTAATTTTGGAACAGGCTAGAATGCGTCTTGCAAAATTCACGACATTGGAAGAAAAAATCGCCAGTTTTTGCTTTTTAGTTGCTGAAGCTACCTATGACCCTATCTTACAAAGTGAATTGGAATCTTCTATTCAAATAGAGCAGATCGGAGGCATTCTTTTTAAAAAAGGAGACTTTAAAAGGCAATCCTATCTCATTGACCATCTACAAAATTTAGCAAAAACCCCCCTTCTTTTTGGAAATGCTTTTTTACATGGGCTTTCATTTTATTTTGAAGGCAATCTCCCTCTTGATACTCTTCAAAATAAGGTAGATGAGAAACGTTTTGCAGATCTTGGAAAAGCAGTTGTGGCTCAAAATCGACGCTTAGGCGTTCATTTCCAATTTGACCGTCCTCTTAATTCCAAGGGGACGACAATTACAATTCTAGAGGAAAACATCCAAGCTTTTCGTAAAGGGATTCGAGATGCAAAGGGGATTGTCGGCAAAGAGAGAACTGAGCATCGAAAGCCTCCCTATTCGCAGTCTTCAAAAAAAATCGCCTCCTTTACCCCCCCGGCTTTCCTAAAGAATCCCTTGGAGCCTGCTTTTACCTCATTATTGAATGATCAAGCTATCTCAGAAACTGTTGGAATGCGCAATCTTGAATTTATTGATCTTACTTTTGAGATGCATTTTCAAGATGAGGGGATTCTAGCTGCTTTTATGCATCATTTCGATGCAATCCTGTTGGCAAATAATATCTCTCAAACAATTGCAGCCATCTGCCGTCTTGTTCGATCAGGACAAATTCAAGAGGAAGAGATCAATAAGAGAGCTCTCCGCATCCTTCTTGTCAAAATGCTCCTCCTCAGCCCCTAATTGGCCTGTGGTGAGTCACAGTCGGGAGAGGAGATTGCTTTCTCGAGTTTGGCAAGCCTCTCTTCGAGCTTAGGCACATTACGCAGACGTACCATATGCTTATTATATTCATGAATAGGCGTTGCCGGAACTCCACTATAAACTCCCGGAGTTGTGACAGATTTACTTGCGGCTGTTCTTGCAGCGAGGACAACATGGTCCCCAATTGTAATATGACCAATAATGCCCACCTGACCGGCAAGAATGACATTTTTGCCGGTCTTTGAGGAACCGGCTATCCCGGTTTGAGAGACGATGAGGTTATCCTCTCCCACACAGACTTGATGTCCAATTTGAACAAGATTGTCAATCTTTGTTCCCCGGCAGATGCGTGTGATTTTAAAACGGGCACGGTCAATTGTGGTGTTGGCTCCCACTTCGACATCATCCTCAATAATCACAACTCCTACCTGTCGAAGTGCCTTATGCTTCCCATATTTGTCAGTCGCATACCCAAAGCCGCATGATCCAATTACCGCTCCCGGTTGAAAAATGACCCGATTGCCAATTTGGCACCGCTCCCTTATGGTTACATGGGCGTGGAGAGTGCAACCCTCTCCAATAGATGTCTCAGCGCCAATGTATGTATGCGGACCAATACTAGTCCCATCACCTACTTTCACACCTCTATCGATGACAGCATAGGGGCCAATATTTACTCCCTTGCCAATGAGGGCTTCTTTATGGATTACGGCTGTTTCATGAATCCCTGTGAAACCGCTGCAGGTGGAATTTTCGGGAAAGAAAGCATCGATGGCCTTTTGAAAAGCAGATGATGGGTCAATGTTAAGCAAAAAATTTCCACTGGTCGGGCGATCGACTTCGGGATGAATAAAGATTGCCCCGGCCTTCGAAGTGCGCATCTGCGAGACATAACGGGGGTTGGCCAGAAAGGATACCTCCGTTGAGGTTGCTCCCTCAAGATCCTCTACCCCAGTAATGGGGTGCTGCGGATCTCCAACGATGGTTGAATCTGTCAGCTTAGCTAATTCTTCGATTGAAAATGTTTTTTGCATCATTGTAAGATTTCCTATTTTACTTGTGCTACGGGCTCTTCTGTGAACTCAGCATTCATCTTACTAATCACATCATTTGTGAGGTCAAGATATTCGTCATAAGCAAAAAATGAATCTTGGTTGAATACTGCGATCAAATTTTTATCTTTACGAATCTGGTCTGCTGCATTTGCTACAATAGTATGAAGTGTTTGCAACATTCTGTAGTTAGCTTGGTTAAGCAGTTGATAGTATTGATTCTGGTATCTTGAAAATTCTTGTGAAAGCTGTTGAAATTGCATCTTGAGCTCTTCTTCAGCAACAGGAGAAAGGCCATCCATGTAATCTTGATCTTCAAGTTTTGCAGCAAGTTCAGCGATATCTTTGTCACTCTTTTCAAGAGTTGTCATCATCTGGTTTTTTAACGCTTCAAAAGAGCCCTTCTCTTGAACGCCCTGTTTAGATTTTTCTACGCACTCTTTAAAATTCACAATGCCAATTTGGGCAACGGCAAAAGCTTTTGCATTGCCAAGAGCAAGGGCGCTTGCCGTGATGATTAAAATAAAAAGATTTTTTTTCATACTTAAGATTCTCCTGAAAACTGTGTTAAAAATAGTATTTCCTTGATTTAGAAACTTCCTCCCATTGCAAAAAAGAAGCGTTGGGTTCGATCTTCTTTAGCCTTGTAGGGGAAACCAACACCAATTGTAAAGGGAAGATTGCGCATCACTTCAACGCGAAATCCAAATCCATAGCTCGATTGAAGCTTCCCAATTGTAAATTCTGAGAGGGATAGATACCCTGCATCAGCAAAAATGAAGGCATCCACACAGGAAAAGAGATGGTGCTGATACTCCTCTGAAACAAGTAGGGAGGAGACGCCCCCGCGGGGCTCATTGGTAGAATATATGGGACCGATAATAAAAGGACGGTACCCTCGGACTGTTGTATCTCCACCCATATAGAGACGTTCGCCTAAAGGAAGGGTTTTTGGCGTTGTATGTCCAAAGGGTTGAATGAACTCGGTCTCAAATCGAAACTTCATAACCCCCCTTGGCCAGAGTGGATAGTATAAGTTGTTAAAGTAACCAAGTTTCAAAAATTGGAAATTCCCTCCGGCGCCTGCAACCTCTCCGGTAAGCCGTGAGCGAAGGCCCCGAGTGGGTTTTCTTGGGTGGTCGGTCGAGTCATAGTGTATTCCAAGACCAAATGCCGAGACAAAGCCTGCGATCCTTCCCTCTTTATTGAGTGTCGGATTTGGATGGCCGGGAAGATTGTTGCGGGTATGGTTAGCCCGGTAGTGCCATGCATATTTTAAATAACTATTAACGATGTAGGTTGCGTGAACATGCCCACCATAACTTTTAATTTCATATGCATGAGAGAGGACCCGGTTATTAGTTTTCTCAATATCAAAGCCTAAAATCCATGGAGTATCCATAAAATAGGGCTTTGTCCATTGGAGCATATAACAGGTTTGTTTATCTCCAAAATTGGCCTTCATATGGAGGTACTCGCCACCGCCTCTAAGCGCGCGCGGTCCGCATTTAATCAGGTTCAAGAGTCCTCTAGAATTGAAATTACACTCAGAAATTTCAATACCACCAAAAATTCTATCTAATGTACTAAAGCCCCCAAAGAGACTTACATTCCCGGTATCTGTCTCTTCAACTTCAATAAAGATATCTCGAAAGTTGGCTTCGCAGCCATAGGTGTCGGCAGATCTGACGGGATAGACATTCACGGCCTTGAAGTAGTTTGTATTCGTAAGCCTTCTTTCTGTCCCTTCGAGTTTCCTCATGTCGAAAATTTCTCCCGGGCAAAGTAGGGATTCATGCAAGATCACTCTTGTTTGTGTGCATTGATTGCCAAAGACTTTAATAAGCCCTACACGGTACTGCTCTCCTTCTTCAATGGTGATGGAAAGATCATAGGTAGGGCATCCCTCATGGAGAGTGAGCTTTGTATCTACAGCAGCATCGATATATCCGCAGCTTCCATAGAGATCCTGAATATCAGAAATGGCCATACGCAGCATTTCGGGAGAAAAGGGCATGCCCTGTCGAAAGGGAATAGCCCCCCAAATATCATCATTGGTGTAGACGCAGTTTCCAGAGAAGGAAATTGTCCCAAACTGATAACAGATTCCTCTTTCAATTGAGATCACGATGATAATCTTATCTTCTTCGCACTCTTCTGAGATGCAAATATTCACTTTTGCATCAGCAAACCCCTCATTCTGGTAGTAATTTAAAATCATCATTCTATCATGCTCGATCATATCGTCATGGTAGACGCCGGCTCCTGTGATCCAGCTGAATAAAAAACGGTATCTCTTCGTCGCAATGATTTGAAGAAGCTCAACTTCTTCAGTATGGGTTAATCCGCAGAAATCAATTCGCTTGACTTTGCCGGCTCTTCCCTCTGAGATAAGGATTTGGATATCAATCTGCTCCCCCTCGCACACCTCTTCTATGCAAAAGTCAAATTCCGCTTGGAAAAACCCTTTTTTGATGTAGAGAGCCTTCAGCTTATTAAAAGCTTGTATAAAAGCTTCCCTCTCAAAGATTTCTCCAATTTTGATGTCGAGCTCTTTAATGAGTTTTTTTGTACGGATTTTCTCGTTTCCGCAGAAGGTAATTTGTCTAATCGTGGGCTTGCACCATATAGCAAGGGTAATATAGAGCTCTCCGTTTTTTTCTTCGATGATTGGTTCAACACGATCATAAACTTCAGCTAAAGCCTTGAGGTCGCTGTCAAATTCGTATTGAGAAAAAACTCCCCCTACTTTTGTTTCCATGCGAGCTAAAACACTTCGCTTGTCGAAAGAAGAGGTAGAGGAGGTATTCTTAGAGACTACATTGATTTTAGCAATTCTAAGCTGTTCATACTGCACTGGTAGGGCGTAACCCTTTGTAATGAAAAGCAAAAACAAAGCAAAGCCAAAAATCCTGTATCGCATTGATTCCTTTTAATTAGATAGGAAGGGAGGGAGAATCGTAAGATATAGATCCTATATTTGCAACTCAGAAGAGTGCGAAGAAGATAAGATTATCATCGTGATCTCAATTGAAAGAGGAATCTGTTATCAG
>Ga0207088_1135_pt1 | contig 13807 bp, 13 predicted proteins | sample Alteio_BWMinHeat_52_FD_153564 | JGI IMG/M metagenome (GOLD analysis project Ga0207088, IMG submission 153564) | Enriched cells from forest soil in Barre Woods Harvard Forest LTER site, Petersham, Massachusetts, United States -... | ecosystem: Environmental > Terrestrial > Soil > Temperate forest >... | reverse complement strand
CCAAGGGGGATGGTCACACCGACGACACGGCGGCTATTCAGAGCGCACTCAACGCCGCGAGCACCGCGGGAGGCGGCTCTGTCGTCCTCGGCGTGACACGATACTTCACCGCTGGCACGCTCGTTGTCCCGGCGGGTGTCGTGCTGTGCGGTCCGTTCCAAGGTCCGTTCGATGTCAACGGCATCAACCCGACGGCAACCGCAGTCGCCCCCACTCTGTTGGTTACCAGCACCAGTGGCCCCTTCCTCACGTTGCAGGGAGTCGGCGCAGGCGTCACCGACGTGCTTTTTCACTATCCCAACCAGGTAGCCACCAGCGCTGCCGCTCCCACTGTCTATCCCTACACGATTCTGGTCAACGCTCCGGGCACGAAAGTTGCCCGTTCCACGGTGACCAACGCCTACAACTTCCTCGACATCGAGTCCGGCCGGGTCATCGCCGAAGATTTATTCGTCGGAGCCTTTCACAACGACATCAACATCGACCACGCGCACGGCCATGTGACGCTGCAGAATCTAAATATCTCCGTGCTCTGGGACATAGTGGAGAACGTCCCCGTCCCCAGCCCGATCGATGCCTGGGTTTCGGCCTACGGAACCGCCTTTGTGGCTGGCCACGTGGATAGCCTCGAGGTGAGCAACGTCCTTGTGTTCATTCGAAACACTGGAATGCTGCTGACGGATTCGCCGGACACGGCGCAGGCTGTCCGCTGCGGCTACGGAACGGGAAGCGACATCGATCTCGATACCATGCAATACGGAATCGTCGTCACCGCTTCCAATACCCCGGGATACAAATTCACCAATGTGGACATCGGTTCGGGATATGGCGGCCAGACCGCAGTTCAGGTCGGAACCGGCGGTTCTATGCCACCGAAAATTGAAATCAATGGAGGCTCGCAGCGGGGCTATTGGGCCCTCGGCCCATACCCTCCGTCCGCCCCCGACACCGTCATCGTGAATATTCTGCCCTGAGCCCGTTGGCTGAGCTCTGTTCCTGGTTGTTTCAGTGCGCCACATCCTTCACGCGCGTGGCGATCCACCACAGATTGCCGACAATGTCGGTCACGGCGCCGACCCGATCGCCATAAGGCTGGTCTGCAGGCTCGTTCTAAACCTTCGCGCGCTGCCAGAGCCGTCCGGTAGGCCCAAATTTAGGAAGTCCTTGATTCGGGAGGAACGAAAGTGCAGGCGTCAGTTTTCCAGTACCCATAAGGCGTCGAGTCGTGGTACTTATCCAATATGGCTGCTTCGGCTACGGTAGACCAACCTCAACTTGTTTCCCACACGAACGGTGTGCGCTACAGCCTCTACCTATCGGACTGCCTTGACTGGATGGACTCCCGCACTCCTAATTCAGTCCATGCCATCGTGACCGATCCGCCCTACGGCCTTAAGGAATATACAGGGGTGGAAAAAGCAAAGTTGCGCAAAGGGCGAGGCGGCGTATGGCGTATCCCCCCTTCGTTCGACGGCTGCGTGCGAAGCCCCTTGCCGCGATTCACCGTTCTATCGGATGAAGAGCGCGCGAACCTCAAGCGCTTCTTCTCGGACTTCGCACGGAGAGCGTTGCGAGTCTTGGTCCCCGGCGGACATTTGTTCATTGCAGCCAACCCATTGCTCTCCCACCTCGTTTATCTTCCCTTGATGGAGGCTGGGTTCGAGAAGCGCGGTGAGATCATCCGCCTCGTGCAAACCCTGCGCGGAGGCGATCGCCCCAAGAACGCGCACGAAGAGTTTCCGGACGTAAGCGTGATGCCGCGCTCCGCTTGGGAGCCGTGGGGTCTCTTTCGGAAGGCTTGCGACGGCAGAGTGCAGGATAATCTGCGTAAGTGGAAGACCGGAGGACTACGCCGCATTTCCGATGATGCCCCGTTCTCCGACGTGATCTCTTCGTCGCCCACGCGGCCGGAAGAGCGGGCGGTTTCGCCTCATCCATCCTTGAAACCGCAGACTTTTATGCGGCAGATTGTTCGTGCGTCTCTACCGTTGGGCGTTGGCATTGTTCTTGATCCTTTCATGGGTGGTGGCTCCACGATCGCGGCAGCCGTTTCAGTCGGGTATGAAAGTATCGGGCTGGAACACGATCGAGCATTTTTCCAAATGGCTGCCTTAGGAATTCCGAGGCTAGCCGATCTCAACGGAAACGGCAGAGGCAATGGCAACCAAGGTACGTCCCGCCGTCATTCCCTCCAACAGAAGCTTGTGCTACGCGACGAATCATGAGATTTTTTTCAATGCAATGCCTTTCGACGCAGAGGGCTTCGCCCGTTCCGTCGCACTTCCTCCCGAACTGAAGATCAGTCACCTTCGCGAAGCCATCGAGCATGTGGAAACCCGCGCGGCCGAACTGATTGACATCTACTTCGAGCAAGCCAACGTCTTTAGCGGAATTGTTAGCATTATGGGCGCCCAAGCCCTTCACGCCCTCAGTCCCTACAAGAAACACAAACACCCTGACGTTGCCCAGCAGCGCTTCCCAGATCTTTCACTGCGCGGAAAACTCAGCCCACCACCGGAACAAGCCCTCGAATCCAAGGGGTCGACGCGACCGTGGGCGTTGCAATCGCACTACAACCACCCAGGCTGGTATGTCGTTTGGCGCTATGCCGTCGACCAGACTCGGCGTCTGAAGCCCGGCAAGCTGGTCGTCATTTGGAGAGTCGACATTCCGTTTCTCAGCCAAGAGGATTGGAAGTACGAGGGCAGCAAAGCCGCCGAGGGCCGCGGAGGACGCACCCACACCTTTGGCGTGAAGAACCCTGCAAAACGATTCAGGGACTCTATCGTTTATCAGAGTCCCCGTGTCGTTATAAGCCAAGGTGGCCCGGTTCTCGCGAGTAGCGACGATTGAGTTACATCTGCACATCCTTAACATGCGTCGCGATGTACCACTTGTTGCCGAACGCATCCTTCACGCCGGCGTTGCGATCGCCGTAGGGCTGATCGGTCGGCTCCTGGAACGAAGTTGCGCCCGCCGCAAGCGCCTGCCGGTACACCGCCTCCATGTTCGGCACATAGAGGTAGAACATGGCCTCCATGGGCTCGTACTTGCCGTGAGCCTCGCCCATCTCCAGCACGGAATCGCCGACGCGAATCACGGCATGGTGCACAACGCCATCGGGCGAGGCATACTTCGCCACTTCCTCGGCCTCGAACGCGCGCTTCAGGAAGCTGATCAGCGGTTCGGCTCGCCTCGGATGCAGGTACGGATTCACACTGAACAGCCCTTGGGGGACAATCTTCTCTCCCTTGGCCGTGGCAATGTACCAATAATTGCCTGCCTTGTCGCGCACCGCGCTGGAGCGCTCACCGTACTCCTGGTCGCGCACAGGGTCGATCAGCGTCGCCCCGGCCGCAACTGCTTTCTGCGTGACCGCATCCGCGTCCTCGACGTAGATGTGGAGCGCATTCGGCTGGAGCGTGCCGGGGAATTTCTTTCCGGCGAGGCCGCCGCCCATCATCAGCGTGGTATCTCCGATGCGCACTTCGGCGTGCACGCCGGTGGGCATCACCGCCCGCATCATTTCCTCCGCGCCCAGACCCTGCTTGGCGAACTCCAGCAGCTCCAGGCCATCGGCGGCGACGAGATACGGAGTGACCATGCGGAATCCTCGCGGAATCGGGCTCACGCCTTTTTTCTCTTCCGGTGCCTTCCCGCCTTCGGGGCCCGTCGTCATCCCCTGCATGCGGCGGTGCATTTCTGCGACCGACATCTCCTCTTTCACGGTGAACACACCCCACGAATAGCCAAACGGATCCTCGAGCGTCGCATCGCGATGCCCGTAGAACTGGTCCTTGGGCGCGCGCACCAGCTTCATCCCGGCCGCCGCGGCATGTTTCGCAAATGCATCGACATCCGGGACCTGGACGGAAATTGAAATCGGCGAACCGCCCAGCGTCTCGGCGCTAAAGCGGCCACCCTCGGGCCATTCTCCGGTTATGTCAATCGCCGAATCGCCAATCATCAACTCGGCGTGCGGGATTGTCCCTCCAACCTCGAAACGGAACGTTTCTTTCGCACCCAAGGCGCGCTTGTAGAACTCAATCGCTTTGGCTGGATCGCGGAACGCTATCCTTGGCGCTGCACTCACACGAGCGGTGGCAACGGGCTTGGCAACGAGTTCGGCAACGGGTTCGGCAACGGTGGACATACGCTTCTTTCCTCCTAATTCGGATTTCAATCTTGCCTTGAAAGTCGCACTCGGCAGATTGCGCAAGTCCGCCGCGATGCGCACCAGTGGCTCGATCTCCGTCCCCACTTTGCGAACTCGCCCGTCATTCTTCGCCAGCATTTTGTCGAGAGCCTGGTTCAGCTGCTCGATCTTTTTCTGCTCGGCGTTGTTCTGACCGCCATTCCCCGGATTCAGAGAGCGCTTAGGCATCGGCACCCTCCATGCGCGCCCGCAGACTGCTGAGCGCGCGGAATTGTAACTGCTTCACTGCACCCTCGGTCTTGCGGACTTCCCGCGCCACTTCCTTGATACTTTTCTGTTCCACAAACCGCAGCACAACCACGCGGCGCTGCTCAGCCGGCAGCGTATCCACCAGGCGAAACAAGGTGGCCCGCCGCTCTACTTCCTCAATATCCGCAGGGCTCACTTGCGCCGACTCGATCGCGGCATCGTCCGCCACTTCCCGGCCGGATCGCTGCCAGCGGTCCGAAATAAGGTTCGCCGCGATCCGGAATAACCACGCCGCGAATGGGATTCCCCGCCATTCAAATCGTTTCAGGTTGGCCAGCGCCTGGTGAAACACGTCCGCGGTGAGGTCCTCGGTTTCAGTCCGGTCTCCCACTCTGCGGACCACGTAGGCATACACGCGTTCGAAGTTGATTTCGTAAAGCTCGGCAAAGCGGGCGGGATCCTTCTGCGCAGCTTCGATCAGAAGCCGCTCGTCCGCTTCTTTCTTCAGAGCCTTCAACGAATTCTCCGCGGTTTGGTCTTACGTTTGAATAACGGACGGAAGGAGCAAAGGTTACGCCAAAAAAGAGTCTATCCGGAAGTCGGACTTTCCGAGTAATACAGATCTTCCACTGCTTTCCGCACTCTCGCCGAAAGCGCTTCCAAGTCCCGCATCGTCAGCCCAGTCGTCGAGATCGGCTGGCCCACGCGCATCTCCAGGGGACGGCACTTGATGTGGTAGGTGTTCATCGGCAGCAGTTCGTAGGTTCCCACCAGCGCTACCGGAACAATATCCACCTGCGCTTTGATCGCAAGAAAGAACGCCCCCGCCAGGAATGGCTTGATCTCTCCGTCGGGTGTGCGCCCTCCTTCGGGATAGATCACCAGGGGCAGGCCCGCCTTCAGTCCTTTCAATGCCGCGCGGATGCTGCTGATCGAGTGCGCCGGGTTCTGCTGGTCGATGCAGACTTGGCCCGACCGTTTGAGCTGCCAGCCGACCACGGGATACGACAGCAGTTCTTTCTTGAACGCGATGCGGAACTGGAAGGGGAGATAGGTGTAGAGCACGGGGATGTCGAGCGCCGATGCGTGATTGACGGCGTAGACGTGCGGCTGCGAAGTGTCGATCTTGTCGAGCCCCGTCACCTTCACGGGCGACACGATCGTCTTCATGATCAGCCACGACCAGGCGTAGGAAAACCAGTGCAGGCGGCGTCCGCTGCGGTCAAACATGCCGCCGGGGATCGCGAGCAGTCCCATCACCAGCGTGTAGAACCAGATCAGGGGATCGAGGATGAAGTAGGAGCGCAGGCGGCTCAGCCAGCCGTGCTCGAGCCCCGGAATGGAATGAGGACTTGGCCGCGTCGGGGCTAACGGAGGGGCAACCGGGACCGCCTGAGGCGCGCCGCTCTCCAGCCGGCCGCTTTCCACTTGATCGACAGAGGACTTCACTTCCAGCACACTTCCATTCTAGGCGAAAGCACTCACACCGAGATAACGCATTGCTTCCCCAACCAGATAAATCGAGCCCGTTACTACAATGACCGCCTCCGGTGCCGCGCCGGCGCGAGCTCGTTCCAGAGCCGCGCCCACCTCGGCGACCGGTCCAATCTCGGTCGCAGTGCGGCTGCCGGCCTGCTGAATCTCTTCCGGCGACGCCGAGCGTGGATTCTCCGCTCGCGTGGCCACAACCCGCTCGGCCAGCGGGAACAGGATCTCGGTCATCTCTGAGATTGCCTTGTCGCGCATCGCTCCGAAAACAAAAATCAGCGGACGGTTGTCATAGCGCTCCGAAAGGGCGGATCGGAGGGCCCACGCTCCCGCCGGGTTATGCGCCACATCGAGCACAATCTCCGGCCAACCAGGTCGCGCAGCGACCACTTGAAAGCGTCCCGGCCACCGCGTCTCGCGGATTCCGCGCTCCATCGACGCGGGCGTAATCGCGGTGAATCCTTGTTTCCTTAGCTCTTCCGCCGTAGCCACAGCCAGCGCCAGATTTCGCAGCTGGTGCCGCCCCACCAACGGCGACTCGACAAGAATCTGCTCTCCCATCACCTGCAGCGGATACCGATAAACAAACCGGGGCGTGCGTTTCTCCGCGTTTTCTTCGGCTTCCTCCGCGGTTAAAGGCTTTTCTGCGCTCCTCGCGGCCAGGTACTCTCCACTCCCCGGCGAAATCGGCGGCACATACTGCACTGCGCTCACTCCCCGCGCTCCTAAATCAAGAATTGTATTGCCGATCACGTCGTTCGCCTCAGGCTGCTGCGGCAGAGTCACGACCACACCACCCGGCCGGATGATTCCCACCTTTTCGCGCGCGATCTCTCCCACGGTGTCGCCCAGAAACTTCTGATGGTCGAGCGCGATGTCGGCAATCACGCTGACCAGCGGTTCCACAACATTGGTCGCATCCAGCCGTCCGCCCATGCCCACTTCGAGCACCGCAATCTCCACCCGCGCTCGCGCGAAGTGCAGGAACGCAATCGCCGTCATCATCTCGAAAAAACTGGGATGCCACGGCAACTCTCCCTGCTCGACAAGTCGCTCGGCGATGCGATCCACTTCGCCATGCAGCCGGGCAAAATCATCGTCGCCGATTCCTTTCCCGTTGATGCGAATGCGTTCGTTAATTCGTATCAGATGCGGCGAAGTATAAAGCCCAGTCCTTAGTCCCGAGGCGAGTAAGATTGACGCCAGGGTCGCAGCCGTCGAGCCCTTACCGTTCGTTCCAGCGATCAGCACGCTGGGAAATACCCGCTCGGGATGCTCCATGGCCCCCAGCAGCACCCTCATGTGGGCCAGGTCGAACTTGTTCGACGGCGTGTGGGCCAACTCGTGCCCCAACGCGAACATGCTCGCCACCGCGGTTTCGTAGGACATGGGACAGCTTCTAGCTTCTAGCTCCTAGCTTCCAACCAAGCGCTAGGAGCTTCCCCTGACTTGAGATTACCAAATTTGATTTGGGATTCAGGACGGCAGCGGTCTAAGGCCTGTCCGCGAAGCGGAACGAGCCGATTCTTAGGTTTGGCTAGAAGCTAGCAGCTAGGAGCTAGCAACTTCCCACCATAAAATCCAGCGCCCGCGCAATATACGGCTTGAGCTCCTTGCGAGGAACCACGGCGTCCAGCATGCCGTGTTCCAGCAGGAACTCGCTGCGCTGGAAGCCCGGTGGCAATTTCTGGCGGATGGTCTGCTCGATCACCCGCGGTCCGGCAAAACCGATCAGAGCTCCGGGCTCCGCAATATTCAGATCCCCCAGCATGGCAAACGACGCAGTCACGCCCCCCGTGGTGGGATCGGTGAGCAGCGAAATGTAGGGGACCTTGGCCTTGTCCAGCCGCGCCAGCGCCGCGGAGATCTTCGCCAGCTGCATCAGGCTGATCACGCCCTCCATCATCCGGGCGCCGCCCGATGCGGACACGATAATCAGAGGCATGCGCGTCTTGGCCGCGCGTTCCACAGCCCGGGTAATTGCTTCCCCCACCACCGCGCCCATGCTGCCGCCGATGAAGGCATACTCCATCACACTGGCCACCACGGGCCGTCCCAGCAACTTGCCCTGAGCGTTAATGATGGCGTCTTTCAGGCCCGTATCGTGCTGCGCCTGCTTCAGGCGCGACGAATAGGGTTTCAGGTCCACGAATTTCAGCGGGTCGGTCGATGCGATATCCCCGTCGAACGTCTCGTACTGGTTGTCGTCGAGCAACTGTGCCAGCCGGGTCCGGGCGTCGATCCGGAAGTGCTTGTCGCACTTCGGACAGACGTTCATGTTCTCTTCCAGATCCTTCTTCCAGATGATCTGCCGGCAGTTCTCACACTTCACCCACAAGCCTTCGGTGCGAACGGTTTTCTCGCCCGAAGTGTCCAACTCGCCGGATTCGCGTTTAAACCAAGCCATAGAAAGAATTGCTGATTTTTGATTGTTGATTTCTGATTGAAAACCTCCTTGCCCCGGGCTTTTCAATCAGCAATCAAAAATCATGAATCATCAATCGTTCAATATTCGATCCCTCTTTGCGCCATCACGCCCTTTTCATAAGCGTGCTTGACCTGGCGCATTTCGGTCACCGTGTCGGCAGCCTCGACAATTGTGGGGTGCGCGTTCCTGCCCGTCAAGATGACGTGCACCATCTCCGGCTTCTTCTTGAGGCTTTCGACCACCTTCGCCGGATCGAGCATGCCATAACTGATGGCATAGTTGATCTCGTCGAGAACCACCAAATTCCATTCTCCCGACTGAATGGCGCGATCGGCTTCGGTCCAGGCCTCTTCCACCATGCGGACATCTTCCGGGTCCGGCTTTTCCGTGCCCACCTTCACGAAGCCCCTTCCCATCTGCTTCATGACAAACTTGTCGCCGAAAGCCTGCACCGCGTCGAGCTCGCCATAGTGCCACGAGCCCTTCAGGAACTGCAGCATTAGAACCCGCATGCCTTGCCCGACCGCTCGCAAAGCCGTTCCCATGGCAGCGGTGGTTTTACCTTTGCCCGGCCCGGTGTTCACGATGATCAAACCACGTCGGATATCAGCCATGCCGTCATTGGCCAAGCTTGATTCGCCAAGATCCTGGTCGGACGTTTGATTCTACTAGATGCCGCCTCTCGCCCGCACACCAGCTATACCGGTCGGAGGACAGGAGTACCCCGGAAACATCCGTGTCCGATACTGGACAGTCCAATCCCGGAGTGGACAATCGGGAGCGGGTCCCCAGAGGAGCGGAGTCGGTCTTTCAAGGATTTGGGCGGTATGGTCCATGGAAGGGGAGTTGCAATGATATTTCTCAGTCAGGGGTTCGAGCGGTTGCGGGACAGACTCATGGGAGGCACGTTTCCGCTCGATATTTCCAAAAGAAAATGAAATGAAACAGGCTGTTGTACCGTCTTAGTTCATAGCGAGACACTTTCCAAGGAAAACAGGGACTCTTAGCAGACATAGATACAGATGTTGACATAAATGTAGCGGTGGCTAACTTTTCCACGGAACTCCAGCATCCAAGGTTGCGTAGCTCGGTCAGGCGGATCTCTGTCCCCTCGCAAACCGCGGAGGTCTCATCGTGCTCAATACGCCGACCCATACGCCGATCCACAAGTGTGCAGCGTTATTGTTGTATCTGCTCGTGGCGCTGCCGGCCTTTTCCGCCCAGCATGTCGCGGTTCATCCGCCTCGGCCGTCCATCGACTCAGCCGATCAGGCGACCATTCGAGAGATCGTCGAGATGGAACGGCAAGCCAAGGAAGCCAGCATCCGCCGCGACGCCGACTTCTCCCAGCGAACCCTGGCTGAGGATTACGTCGCCATCACCCCGCTCGGCCAGGTCACCACCAAGCAGGACACCGTCTCGGCCCGCAAGAGTGGCCAGCTTCGGTACGACACCATCAACGTCAGCGACATGGTGGTACGCGTTTACGGCGATACCGCCGTCGTCACGGCTCGGGCCGACGTGAAGGGCCACCAGCTCGGCGAAGACTTCAGCGGTCCCTACCGCTATACCCGAATCTGGGTGCGCCGCACCGGCCGCTGGCAGGCCGTGAGCTACCAGGCCACGGTCACGCAGTAGAATCCTGCGCTGCAAATTCGTGGGGAAGCGTGCTCTGATAGGCGCGGCTTCAAGCTGCGCCGTAAATCGTGCCGAATCTAATGACGACTTTACCTGAGGGGAATTCTCAGCCCGAGGGAGCAGCTTTTCAGCCGTGCCCTTGCAACCCGCCGATATCCCTCTTGTCCTACAATAGAGAACTTTATCGGAAGGTGGCTCATGCCCTTGAACGGAAGGTTCTCCCTACGACTGGTTCGCACTCTGAAATCTCTGACAGCAGCCGCCCTATTCTTCGCAGCTTTTATCCCATGCTCCCAAGCCCAACAACACCAACTCTCTCCCGACAAGCAAACCCGGATTAAGGCTGCTCTGACCAAGTTCATGGCCTCCACTCAACTTCCCGGACTCTCGGTGGCGGTGGTTGAGAACGGGGAGTACGTGTGGGCCAGCGGCTTCGGCCAGGCCGACGTCGAGAATAACTCACCCGCCACCGAACATACGCTGTTCCGCCTGGCCTCCATCTCGAAACCGCTCACGGCCACCGCCGCCATGCAACTGTGGGAGCGTGGACAACTCGACCTCGACGCACCCGTCCAGAAATACTGCCCGGCCTTTCCTCAGAAGCAGGCGCCGATCACCACGCGCCAGGTGATGGGACATCTGGCCGGCATCCGGCACTACAAAACCGGCCCGGATGACCTCGAAATTGGGAACACGAAGCACTTCGACAGTCCCATCCAGGCTGGCCTCGACTTCTTCAAGAACGATCCCCTGGTCTCAGACCCCGGCAAACAGTTTCACTACTCGACCCAGGGCTACACGCTGGTCGGCTGCGTGATGGAAGGAGCCTCCGGCGCGAAGTATGTGGACTTCATGCGGCAGAACGTCTTCATGCCCGCCGGCATGGAGCACACGCAAGTCGACAATCGCTTCGCCATCATCCCCTATCGCACCCGCTTCTATCAGAAGACAGAATCGGGCACAGTGCAGAATGCCGACTTCCTCGACTCCAGCTACAAGATTCCCGGCGGCGGTTGGCTGTCGTCGGCGGAAGACATGGCTAAGTTCGAAGTAGCCATTCTGAACGACAAGCTGATCAAGCGCGCCACTCGCGATCTGATGTGGGCCCCGCTGAAGCCAGCGGACGGATCGAAAGACGGCTACGGCCTCGGTTGGGGCAACGGCGAAGACAATGGTGTGGCCTTCGTAGCCCACACCGGTGGCCAACAAGGCACCAGCACCGCTTTCCTGATTGCCCCAGCACAACGCGACGGCGTAGTCGTGCTCACCAACCTGGAGGGCGCCGACCCCGACAAACTTGCTCGGGAGATCCTGGAGGTGCTGCTTGCGGCTGGAACCGCGCAAAAGAAGTGAGGCTCGACGTTTGCCTCTCACCTGCCAGGCTAAGTAAATACGATGTCGTATATCTTCGACAAGTCCGACTCATGGCGGCCGCCTCCCGGGCACATTCCGCCAATTCCTCCGCCGCTCAGCCAGAACAGGCCTTCACAGTAGATGCAGCGACGCCAGTTCGACTGGCCGGCGAACCCTCCAATGGCCAAGGTGTAATCGGTGTTCTGCTGCGGGTTGTGAATGCCGCCATCGGGGCAGAGGCCGGCGCTGCTCGGATCGCCGGCATAGTAGAGGCCCATACATTTCCAGCACTTCTTCCAGCCGCTTTGTCCGTGACCGGCATTCTTGTTCAGCACATAACTGGCCTTGGACACGGCATAGTGCGATCCACCTCTGGGGCAAGTTCCGCCGGTATCGCCGCCAAAGTAGATCAGCCGGCAATTGGAGCACATGCGCCAGCCGCTTTCGCCGTCGAGCTGCGGCGGCCTCTTGTAGGTGTATCCGTTGTCGACCAGGAATCCGCGCCACAGGTTGTTCACGGTGTAGGAGGTCCCACCACTCGTAAACGCCGCCGTTTCACGGATTCCATTGTGCTCCGCTTTCAGATAGGAGACCGAGTCCGGGTAGTTGGGATTGTAGATCCAGAGAGCAAAATCCGTTTCAGATGCAGCGAACCCCAGAGTGTGGTGGGCGTGTCCCGGCTTGTGGAGGAACACTGGCATCGGTTGGCCGGCCTTCAGGAATTGTTTCAAAAGATCAAATTGGCCTGCGACGGATTTCGTGGCATCCGAACCAAACAGGTTTTCGAGCAAATCCTCCTCCCATGCATCGAGAACCCGCCCGTTGAACACAGTGTTCTGGTGCGCGGTCCACTGGCGATCGACAATATATTTTTGGACCGGATCGCCTTCGGGAGGAGTCTGCTTGGTTTGGGGGATTTCCATTCCCGCCCACCAGTAATCCAATGCGGAATAGATCATTCCGCCGCATAAATTCTTGCCCTTAAGAAACGCCCAGGACCATTCGATGTCGTTGTTGCTGAAATGATAGCCGTCGGTGGTGGGATCAAAGGCGAGTCGCATAAACATCTCCTCCCAGGGAAAAACGCGACGGGATTATGTCTCGTTCCGAATTGCGTGTCAAATTGCTTGGTTACTGTCTCAACGCATTAGGATTGTGACGGGTTGAACCGGAACGTTTCGTTACTCGATGCTCGATGGGACTGAGGTGGCAAAGGCGGTAATCGATCGGAGAGTTGGACCCACTCAATGCCCGGAGTGGTAGGGGTGCCCCTTCAGAATCGTGAATGCCCGGTAGACCTGCTCCAGCAGAACCACACGCGCCAGTTCATGCGCCAGCGTCATCTTCCCCAGTGAGATCGTGTGCTGCGCCGCGGCTCGCACTGCGTCGGAGAAGCCGTCCGCGCCGCCGACGGCAAAGATGAGCGGCAACGGATTCCGATCCTGATAGTCTCCCAGGAATTTGGCGAACTGCTCGGAAGAGAATTCCTTGCCCCGCGAATCCATCAGCACCAGCGTTGACTTTGCTCCGCCCTTCGCGGCGGATGCGCGGCCGCACATTACGAGCAATGCCGCTTCGTCACGCAGTGCGACTCCCTCGACCGGCACATACCGCGAAATCCGCTTGAGATACTCCTCCGTCAGCGACGCGATCGCCGGTTCTTTCGTCTTCCCGATCCATGCAACCTTGATCTTCACGGGCCGCTGCGTCGATTTTGAGTGGCGTAGCGCTTTCAGCGCTGCGATAGAGCCCCGCCCCTTGATAAGGGATTTGGCCCCGAGGTCAGACTTTCTTTTTTTTCTTCTTCTTCTTCAGCGCGGCCGGTTTCGGCGCGGCAGGCTTGGTCGCAGCCCGCTTGACCGCGGCCGACTTCTTCTTAGGAGCCGCGCTCAAGTCGCCGACCTCCAGCCGCTTGGCCGTCTTCCACAGCCGCTCCAGATCATAGAACCTCCGCGCCTTCTCCGAGAACACGTGGACCACAAAGTCCACATAGTCCAGCAGCACCCACTCCGCCTGCTTGTAGCCCTCGACGTGTGCCGCGCGCAGGTCCGCGGCCTTCAGGCGCAGCTCCACTTCGTCGGCAATGGCCTGGACCTGCCGCGGATTGGTCCCGCTGCACAGCACAAAGTAGTCGGTAAACGCTCCCGACCCTTTTTCCATTTCCAGGATGCTGAGTTCTTCGGCCTTTTTCTCCAGGCAGGCTTGAATCGCGGCGGCAACTTGCTGTTTGAGTTCGCTCTTCTTCATTCCGTCGTCAGCTGTTCTTTCTTGAACTAGAAGGTGCCTGATATTGTAACCGACCTCTTAACCGACCCCCGGCTGACCGCACCCCTACTTGTCGAGTGCGCCTGGCGCGCGCCTACGGGTTTACTTAGCCGACTTTTTCGCGTCCGCGGCTGCCAGTTCGCGCAGCTTCGCCATGGTCGCCGGCGCCGAGTTTTTACGGTTGCCGTTTTTGGGACGGCGCTTTGCTTTGGTCGTGTAGTGGTTTTGAG
>Ga0207088_1134_pt1 | contig 13826 bp, 9 predicted proteins | sample Alteio_BWMinHeat_52_FD_153564 | JGI IMG/M metagenome (GOLD analysis project Ga0207088, IMG submission 153564) | Enriched cells from forest soil in Barre Woods Harvard Forest LTER site, Petersham, Massachusetts, United States -... | ecosystem: Environmental > Terrestrial > Soil > Temperate forest >... | reverse complement strand
CTTCTGTGGCTTTTTTTGATCTGTCTGGCAAAATAGTCTCTATCTTAGTTGGCTATATAACGAAAACTAAAAAAAGGATGCCATGGAGCAACGTCAATCAACTACTTTTTTGAGTGTTTTACGTAAAGTAATTCTGATTAGTTTTGTAGCAGCTTTATTGAGCATTGCTATCTTTATAGCTTTAAGTCTGCGTAATCATCCAGTTAAAGAGGTTTTTTATAAGTTGCTGGTTGAGTCCCAAGATGTCTTCACAACGCTCAGAAAAGTGCCACATGTTGCCAATTACCCTTCCAATGCACAAATTTTATCTACTTATGCTTCTCTGACTGCCACATATCTTATGCATTCAAAATCATCATCACATCTGCTTCATACGAAGTTCTTTAATTACTCCGTTGATACGTTTAATTATTACAATCTCCAATGGCTTTTTTTTGAGATCTTTGTACTGAGAATTTATCAATTTACGACCGACAAGCCTAAGCCCTTTATTATTGATTGTGGAGGCAACATGGGCATGTCGGTACTTTTCTTTAAAATGCTTTATCCACAAGCAACCATTGAAGTATTTGAACCTGGTAAGCATGCCTTTGAAATATTAACCAAAAATATAGAGCAAAATAAGCTTATTGATGTGCATGCGCACAAAAAAGCAATTTACAAAGATGATGCAACAATGCCGTTTTATTATCCTAAAAATGAGCCGGGCAATGTTGGCATGAGTCTTTTAAAAAGCGATGACAAGCTGGAAGTCGAATATGTTGATACTGTTAAATTGTCGCATTATATTGACAGGCCGGTTGATTTTTTGAAGCTAGATATTGAAGGTGTAGAAGCCGATGTTATTCAGGAAGTAGCGCAAGCTGGCAAATTATCGATGATCGAGCAGATGGTTATTGAATTTCATCATAGTAATAGTGTCCATAATAAACTTTCTATGATTCTAAAAAACTTAGAAGACAATGGATTTGAGTATCTATTTTTTGGTGGTGAAGTGCGCTCTTTTAAACCACATAAGCAGGTTGGGCAAAATTTCATGATTTTTGCTTACAAAAAAGCGTAATGTAATCTGGCTGTTAAGTAATAAAACTAATATCGCGCAGAATTTTCTCATCTTATTGTTTCTCTTCATCATCCTTTGCTACCTTAAAGGCGGTTTTCTAAATAATTCCCCAAACAAAGGAGTAGGTATGCAAAGATCTTTATTTATCTGGCAACCAATAAAAGTTATTGGTTTGTTGTCAATGTGCTTCGCGCACAGTGCTCTTGTGGCAGACGACGTCAAAACGCCTACGCATTTACAGCGTGTTGAGAGAAAAAACAATGCAAAAGCATTGAGAGATGCGGCTGCGTTGCAGCAATTTCAGGGTGGAATTGGTAACCAGCTGGCTAATGGCGATGAGGCAAAATATGCCAACCACATAGGTAGCTTTAGTAAGGGCTTGGCTCATGATTCTAAGGGTATTGTGGATGAAAAATCATTTCAGAGTATGCTGAGCGCGCTTCATTCAGGGGTTTCTGCTGATTTTGATAACATAATTTTAGGTGGTGCGCGAAAACTTATCGATCCTCAGGCTGCGTTTGCTTGCGCGCTTGAAGGATGTGATGGTTGGCGCAACATTACGCCTCCTGCGCCTGCGTTGGCTTCGGCCCAGGCTGCAGGTGAAATGGTGGAACTTTATTGGGCGGCTTTGCTACGTGATGTGCCCTTTAATCACTATGATAAATCACCTCGCGCCTCGCAGGCCATTCAAGATATTAATAAATTATCAGATTTTAATGGACCGCGTGTTGGTGGGGTTGTGACAGCAGGGACGCTGTTTAGAGGGTTCACCCCGGGAGATCTTGTTGGCCCTTACGTATCACAGTTTTTATATTTGCCTGTTCCTTCGCATGAAACCACGGTAAGCCAGTTTAAAAATGTTCCCGTTTCTGGGACTAGTAACGATTTTCTAACTGATGTAAAAGAGTTTTTGTCTGTCCAAAATGGTGGATCTACGGGAAAACACATTCAGTTCACTACAAGTCAAACCTTTATTAAAGATGCGCGCGATTTGGGTGATTATGTTCATTTAGATTATGCTGGAGAAGCTGGCGTAACGGCGGCTATGATTTTGCGGAGCTTTGGGCCACAGGCTTTGGATGATAATAATCCCTATAAATCGAATGCTACGCAAGAAGGTTTTATAACATATGCGTTGATTGATTTGCTGGAGCTGCTTGCACTCGCTAGTCGCGAGTCAATGAAGGCAACGTGGTATCAAAAATGGTTGGTTCATCTCAGGTTACGACCAGAATATTTTGGCTTTTTGGTGCATCAACAAAAAACTGCGGCAGCAAGCTTTCCGGTGCATAGTGACGTGCTTAATTCCGCTGCAGTTTCAAAGATTTTTTCAACTTTTGGGAGTTATTTGTTACCGCAAATGTATCCAGAAGGGTCACCTAATCATCCATCTTATCCCGCTGGACATGCTACATTTGCTGGTGCGTGTGCTACTATTTTAAAGGCATTTTTTAAAGAAGATTTTGTTATTCCAAATCCAGTTGAACCCAATCATAACAACACCGCGCTTGTTCCAAGTTCTGCGGTACTTACTATCGGTAATGAGTTAAACAAGCTTGCTGCAAACGTTGCTATTGCGCGTAATCTTGCTGGCGTTCATTATCGCTCGGATGCTTTACAAAGTCTTTTATTGGGTGAAAAGATTGCCATTTCTATTTTAAATGATGAAGGTTTTACCAAAAATAATACTTTTGCTGGGTATACACTGACTAAGTTTGATGGGACGGTTGTCACGGTTGGGGCCAAGCAGACGGTATAAGCTTTTTTTGCGGTGTATGGAAATGAGTAGGACGAACCATTATTAGCAAGATAAAACAAGAGTTTCATTTAAAAAAAGCCCCCTCATAGTTTTACCTACAAGGGGGCTTTTTATCTTAAATTATGAAAAAAAAATTAGATGGAAAAAAAATCAATCGGCGTACGACCAGATTGTTTTTCCCTTAAGCAAGCCTAGAATTGTAAAATTTCAAAAACCAGACTTGCTGCTTATTAAATTATCGAACGTACGTTAATTATTATTGCACTGGTCGTACAACAGGGTACCCGCCAAAGATTATATAAAAAGTGGTAGGCGCAGGATTCTTTGAAGTTAATCCACCTTGACCATATCCTAAATAAAATCCTGTTTTTGGATCTCTTATATATGCTTTAACGGTATTCACAGTTGGATAGTACCATGGTTTTGTTGCAATTGGCTGGGTTATTTCAATTGGATCAATAGCAAATTTTGGTTTTACGTTTTGATTAGTTGTTATATCTATGGTTGTTAGATCAGGGCTCAGATAGTATCTGCCGATTTGTTGCCCTGATTGTGTTGCAGTGTCAAATGCATACGAGCCGTCAGATAATAATTCTGGTCTAACAGTTTTAAGCGGGGCCGTTTGGTTATCAATATAGATACTCATTTGCGTTGCACCTGTATTTGCTGTGGTTCCTCCCGAGGCATCTTTTGGTCCATATACGAATTCAGCAACTTGCGCACGATCGGCTGAGGTTGGTGTGATTATTGTTGGTAAAGAGCTGATTGTTATATTGGAATAAGTAATGGGATTATTCCAGGATCCAAAACCTATGAATTTTTTATCTGCAAGAAAACCACTTGGGTATTGATATGAAATGGGGCTTACTTTAGCGCCTGTGACCGTAATAAGATCTTTTGTTCTGTCCACCGTAATTGTGTATGTTGCATTGGTATTAATGCCTGTTTTGCTATGCGCAAGCGGATCAGGATTACTAACGCCTCTACCCATTCTAAATTCTGATTCATTACCTCCCCATCCACCTAAAACAATTTCAGCGAGCGGGTCATTAATGTTTTTATTAGCGGCAATGATGTCTACATGGATATCGTTTGTTGCATTGGCGGTAAAGCTAATGACACCGCCGTCATCATTAGGAAGCTTCCAGCTATAATCCCATGTAATAGCATCAGGTTTAGTGCTTAGTTGATCTGCTGCAGTTAACCCTGTCGTTATTGAGTTACGTTTTGCAAGTGGGGCAACCGTAATATTTGAAAAAGTAACCGGCGCTGTCCAAGAGCCAAAGCCAATATATTTTTTGTTGTTCAGAAAGCTAGGATTGTATTGATAAATAAGTGGGCCAGCAGCACCTGTAACGGTTATGGTGCTTGCTACTGGATCTACAACAACTTGATAGGTATATTGTGCTTTTGGACGTCGGATACCGACAATAAAATGTCCAGCAGGATTGCTGACGCCTCTACCCGTTCTAAATTCTGATTCATTGCCATTCCATCCACCGATGACAACTTCAGCAAGTTCACCGGAGGTACTTTGAGTTGCTGCTAGATCAATATGAATGTCGTTTTCAACATTAGTTGTAAAAGTGATTATGCCACCGCCGGAGGGAAGTACCAAGTTGCTCCAGATAATTGCGTTTAGGTCACTACTTAGATTTCCTGTTGTTGTTACGTCCACTGCTCGTGCAAAGTTAGTTAATGATAGCACCATTGCTGCAAGTGCTGTGAAACGTCTCATTTTAAATATCAGTGTTTCCATGATCTTATTCCTCTCATTTTTTAGAATCAAACTATTATTTTTATAGTTTCTATGATTTTGATTTCATCCCAAAATCTTTAAAACAATTGCAAAATACATTTCTAATTGTAATTATATCTATTGTTAGTAGAATAAACAAGGGTTTGATCAAAAAAGGAAAGCCCCCTCATAACTTTGGCTATAAGGGGGCTTTTATCAGAATTATGAAAAAAATTTAAATAGGGAAAGCATCGATTTGGAAGGTTGATAGGGCAATTGTTGATGGGGCTGGTGAGCCGAAGTTTCCTGTGGATGCACTGCCAATCGGGATGGTGTAACTATTGGTGGTTGTTATATGCACATATCCGCCCGTTTGGATATGTAGGAGCTTTACATTTGTGGTGCCAGAGAGATCTATGATCGTAAACCATTGAAGATTTGGTGAGCCTAGATCATAACCAGTTTCCGCACCTACTGCTTTTACCGCATAAGCAGGTAAGTTTGTGGTATCATAGGGCGATGATATAGCGTTTGGGGTTTTGTCATTTATATCCTCAAAGTATCGTGACTGAAAATAAATATAGGGATTTCCGTTACTATCTTTATGAGCAGAAATGAGCACATAGAATTGATTTCTATTGTTGGTTGCGTCGGTTCCATTATCTTTTAAAAATCTGGTGCCACTATCCACGCCCACAAGTGTGCCACGGTCTTTGATGGTAATTGTTATATAAATACTACCGTTTTGCTGGTTGTAATAATTTACTAAACTTTGAACATTGGAAATTACTACACCACTTGCCTGTTGTGTTGCCAAGAGCAGCAGTGCTGCAATCTGGCCTAATCTTGAAAACGCCATTCTGGTTCCTTTCGTTTGAACCGAAAATTAATAAAACTTCACAAGATAGACTTAATATCAAAACCGGGATGATGTATGCAAGGAAATTGCTAAAATATTGAAATTTTTAGAAATGACCAGTAATAAACCCCCCTTATAATTTTTGGTTACAAGGGGGTGATTATCTGAATTATGAATAAATGTTATTGGGGATACGCGTCGATTTGGAAGGTTGACAGGGCAATTGTTGATGGGGCTGGGGTGCCATTATTTCCTGTGGAGGCGCTGCCAAGTGGTATGGTGTAGCTATTGGTTGTTGCTATGTGCACGTATCCGCCTGTTTGAATATGTTTTAATTTTACATTTGTTGTATTAGATAGATCAATAATGGTGAACCACTGAAAATTTGGGGATCCTTGATCATAACTGCTTTCTGCCCCTACCGCTTTTACTGCGTAAGCAGGTAAGTTTGTAGCATCATAAGGTGAAGATACAGCATTGGGTGTGTTGTCATTAAGATCTTGAAAGTAGCGTGATTGAAAGTATATGTATGGGTTTCCATTATCATCTTTGTGGTTTGAAATGAGCACATAAAATTGATTTTTTTTGTTGGCAGCATCAGTGCCATTGTCTTTTAAAAACCTGGTACTACTATCAACACCCACAAGAGTACCTTTATCTTTTATGGTTAGCGTTACATAGATGTTGCCGTTTTGCTGATTGTAGTAATTCACCAAGCTTGAAACACTGGTAATAACCAAACAGTGTGCCTGTTGTGTTGCCAAAAGCATCATGACCGCAATGCGGCTTAGTCTTGAAATCGTCATAGTACGTTCCTCCATTTAACCTCGTTAAACCTCACATAACATTACTAAATTTAGTTATAACAAATTGGGGGTGGAGAAAACAAGAGATTGTTTAAAAAATGTAATAGAATGCGGTGTTTTCTCTGTTGTCAGACTTCCAAATAAACAAAGTACCGCTGCAATTTTTTCTGCAGCGGTACTTTTTATTTTTGTGCTAACCAAAAAAATTTCACTGGGATAAGTTATCCTGTCGTTTCACCGGTCCCAGCCGTGAAATAAGCGTTATATGGTTTGAAGTAATATTGAATATTTGAGTAGGTTATTGGGGTGTTCCATGCACTGAAACCGAAATACCACTTATTCTGTAAAGTTGTGCCAAAATTATGGGTAAGAGTAATTGGGTTACCCGAGCCATCAACAGTACCAGTTACAGTTACCAAACCGGTATTTTGATCAACCATTATTGTAAAATGGCCAAGAAGGCTCTTCCCTTGATAATCAATGCCTCCTACTTGGTTTCCTGCATTTTGTTGCGGACTTGTTCTGAATGCTGACATAGTGCCCCCCCATCCACCAAGAACAATTTCCGTCATGTCATCGCCAGGCGTAGCAGTGGTTCTACTTGATGTTGTTGAAAAACCAATATGAATATCATTAGTTGCTAAGGCATCAAAGCTGATGACTGTATAACCATTCTTAAAGGATAAGCTGCCATCGGGGTTGGTATACCCTAGTGGCCAATTTGGTGAGTAAACATATTTTTGTGCATTGCTTGGCTTGACAGGAACAGGATTGGTGGCGACAAGTTGACCTATCGATAGCAGAAGACCACCAGCAAGCCATAGATTTTTTTTTGATACGTTCATAAAAAACCTCCTAAATATTTTATTAATGAGACTATTATTTTAATGCTATTTAAACCGATTATGTGACATTTTTCATGTTAGTTTGCTCTTTTACCTCTACCTCCTTTCGTCAAGCGATAACGAAACTACTGCTTGTTTATTTCTAATTGTAATTATACCTAGGATTGTGAGAATAAAACAAGAGATTACACAAAAAAAAGCACCGCCTTTGTGGCTTGAGGTTACGAGAGGGTTTTGCCGCTTTTTTCTTGTGATTATTGATGATAAATTGCTTCAATCTGTGAAAAAATTACTTCCGGATTAAAGTTTGTGTTTACATGATTATAGGCGGCTCTGCCCAGAGCCTGGGCCAGCTCTTGGTTATCTATCAGCCGTTCAATCTGAATAACCAAGTCGGCTACATCATCTTTTTTAAATAACAGCCCTGTTTTTTCATGCAAAATTATGCTTTCTGCTCCTGTGTCTTGTGCCCCAATTGCCGCTCTTTTCATGAGTCCTGCTTCAAGAAAAGCAATGCCAAAAGCCTCTTGGCTGCTGGTAAGCACCATAAAATCAGTGTGATGCAACAGATCAGGGATATTTTGGACAAAGCCAAGAAAGTGGATGTAGGGATTGAGGTTCATTTTTGCAGCCAACTGCTCAAGGTGTTTTTTTGTTGACCCTGTTCCTGCAATCAGTACATGGATAGGTTTATTCTTGGTATAAACAAGCTCCTTTATGGCCTGGAAAAGTAGTGGGTAGTTTTTGTGTTTGAGGTTGTCGTACATGTTGCCAATCATGCAGATGACGGGCCCTTTTTGAGGGGTGAGGTTGAACTGTTTAAAGAAATCACGTCGTGATGGCGAAGTTTGGGGGTCTATGCACCGGTTAATGTCATAAAGCGGGGCAGTCCAGGCTATGTTTTTAACGCCAAGGTTGTTGATTCTATTTTCCTGATCAAAATAGTGGGTATAGGGCTGATTAACACATATAAAGCTATCTAGGCCCTTTAGCATGGTGGTGTTGAAATGATACGGTAGATGGTAGGTAAAAACACTAGTTATTTGAAGTGCTTGAGCTGCATTAACAGCTGCTGGGACCTCGTCTTTGTAGTTGCAATGGATAATTGAGATTTGCTCTTTTCTGCAAAGTGACTTAATAAGTTCTGTTAGCTCTTTAGTGTTGTACCATGATGTCCGTGCTTGGTGGCAGGTGAGCTGCTCTTTGATCAGTTGTTTGCTTATTGCTGAATTGCTGCTAACAAGCATTGAGACGTGGTATCCATGCTTTTTAAGCATTTTATACAAGCTGAGACTGTGTACGCCATCTCCACCTGCCCAGGGGGCTAGGTGAATAAGCAAGATTCTGGGTTTGCTGGCGGGGGCATTTGTGTGTAAAGGTGCTGTCAGAAGGCATAGAGTGGTTATTAGAGTTGAAAATATGTTACGCAGGGTCATAGAATTAGGCTCCTTTTTCTAGAATTTAATTGTTTGAATATCTATCCTTAAAAGCATAGTCTGGATCATTGTTTTTGATCAAGTTTGAATATGTTAAAAAAAGATAAATTTTTTCTTGTACAACGTAAAAAAACCTTGTATAATTTCTCCACGTTTGAGGCGAGAAATAAAGCAGATGAAAACACGCCGAAAAATTTTTGATCTTTGAAATATAAGTGAATATCTAGGGTAAGAGAAACGAGTTTTTTAATTAAGCAGCAATGAGAGATTTGTAGATAATTGAAAAGGGCGTTTTGGTGGATGCCACAGGTATCAAGAGGCGAAGAAGGAAGTGGGAGACTGCTGAAAGCTTCGGGGAGCTGTCAACCGAGCGATGATCCGAAGATATCCGAATGGGGCAACCCTCCTGGACAAACTCCAGGAACCCTTATCTGAATTCATAGGGTAAGGGGGCGAACGGCATGAACTGAAACATCTAAGTAGTGCCAGGAAAAGAAAACGAAGTGATTCCCTGAGTAGTGGTGAGCGAAACGGGAAGAGCCAAAAACTTGTGTTGTGTAAGAAGCTATTCGTTGCAATACAAGGGAAGTGGGATGGACTGCTAACAGATAGCTCTGTTGGGTCATGTAACTGATTAAGCTGAACCGTTCTGGAACGAACGACCGAAGAGAGTGAAAGTCTTGTAAGCGAATAATCAGAGGTACGCGACTGTCCCGATCCCAAGTACTACGGAGCACGTGAAATTCCGTAGGAATCTGCCCAGACCATTGGGTAAGGCTAAATACTCCTTGATGACCGATAGTGAACGAGTACCGCGAGGGAAAGGTGAAAAGAACCCCGGAAGGGGAGTGAAATAGAACCTGAAACCAAATGTCTACAATCGGTGGAAGCACGATATACGTATGTGCAACCACGTACCTTTTGCATAATGAGCCAACGAGTTGCTCCTACATTGCAAGGTTAAGGCTGGACAGGCCGGAGCCGCAGCGAAAGCGAGTCTGATAAGGGCGCATAGTAATGTGGGGCAGACCCGAAACCTAGTGATCTACCCATGGGCAAGGTGAAGTCTAAGTAAAATTAGATGGAGGCCTGAACTCGTGAGGGTTGAAAACTTCTGAGATGACCTGTGGGTAGGGGTGAAAGGCCAATCAAACTGGGAGATAGCTGGTTCTCCTCGAAATATATTTAAGTATAGCCTCGTTGGATGACGCTTGGCGGTAAAGCACAGTTGAGACTAGGGGACGTGAGTTTACCAAATCTTTACTAACTCTGAATGCCAGGTGTTTTGAAGACGGGAGTCGGACTGTGGGGGCTAAGCTTCATAGTCGAGAGGGGAAGAGCCCAGACCATCAGCTAAGGTCCCTAAGTATCTGTTAAGTGGTAAAAGAGGTGAAAATACACAGACAGCCAGGATGTTGGCTTAGAAGCAGCCATCATTTAAAGAAAGCGTAATAGCTCACTGGTCGAGTGTCTTTGCGCTGAAGTATGAACGGGGCTCAAACAGATCACCGAAGCTATGGATTTCATACGTAAGTATGAAGTGGTAGAGGAGCGTTCTCTGATGGCAAGTTAGACCGTAAGGACTGATGAAGGGTCAGAGAAGTGAGTATGTTGGTATAAGTAACGAAAAAACAGGTGAAATTCCTGTTCGCCGTAAGCCCAAGGGTTCCGAGAGAAAGGTTTATCCACTCAGGGTTAGTCGATGCCTAAGCCGAGGCCAATAGGAGTAGGCGATGGGAAGCAGGTTAAATATTCCTGCACCACTTTTAGCGTTTGAGTGAAGGGGTGACGCAGTAAGTAGAATGTACATGGCGTGTGGATGCCATGCGAAGCCGGTAGAGAGGTTTTATAGGAAAATCCGTAAAATCAATCTCGAGAAGTGACAGGCGTATCAATCGAAATGAGAGGTACGTTACATTCGGGCTCCGCTGACCAGAAAAACCTCTAGCGAGCAAAAAAGTGATCGTACCGGAAACCGACACAGGTGGGCGAGTAGAGTATACTAAGGCGTTGAGATAACTCTCATTAAGGAACTCGGCAAAATAGCCCCGTAACTTCGGGAGAAGGGGTGCCGTCGTCGTGAGTTTGTTTTACACAGATAAAGCGATTGACGGTTACAACAAAGAGGCCCAAGCGACTGTTTAACAAAAACACAGGGCCATGCGAACTCGTAAGAGGAAGTATATGGTCTGACGCCTGCCCAGTGCCGGAAGGTCAACAGGAGATGTCAACGGGAAACTGTGAAGCATCGATTCGAAGCCCCGGTAAACGGCGGCCGTAACTATAACGGTCCTAAGGTAGCGAAGTCCCTTGTCGGGTAAGTTCCGACCTGCATGAATGGCGTAACGACTTGGGCGCTGTCTTGATGAGAAACTCAGTGAATTTGTAGTGCTTGTGAAAATGCAAGCTACCCGCAGAAGGACGGAAAGACCCTGTGCACCTTTACTGCAACTTGACATTGATTTTTGGATTACCATGTGTAGGATAGGCGGGAGGCATTGAAGTTCTGGCGCTAGCTAGAATGGAGCCACCGGTGAAATACCGCCCTTGTTGATTTGGAAATCTAACTCTCGTCCGTAAACCGGAGAGAGAACAGTGTCTGGTGGGCAGTTTGACTGGGGTGGTCGCCTCCCAAAATGTAACGGAGGCGTTCAAAGGTCCCCTCGTGGCGAATAGAAATCGTCATATCGAGCGCAAAAGCAAAAGGGGGCTTGACTGCAAGACAAACAAGTCGAGCAGGTGCGAAAGCAGGATTTAGTGATCCAGTGGTTCTGAATGGAAGGGCCATTGCTAAACGGATAAAAGGTACGCCGGGGATAACAGGCTGATCTCCTCCAAGAGTCCATATCGACGAGGAGGTTTGGCACCTCGATGTCGGCTCATCGCATCCTGGGGCTGGAGAAGGTCCCAAGGGTTTGGCTGTTCGCCAATTAAAGCGGTACGCGAGCTGGGTTCAGAACGTCGTAAGACAGTTCGGTCCTTATCCTCTGTGGGCGTAGGGTATTTGCAAGGAGCTGTTCCTAGTACGAGAGGACCGGAATGGACAAACCGCTCGTGTTCCAGTTGTTCACCAAGAGCAAAGCTGGGTAGCGAGGTTTGGAATGGATAACCGCTGAAAGCATCTAAGTGGGAAGCCAACCTTAAGATAAGATACCCCTCACATAGCTTGCTATGTGAATAAGACCCCTTGAAGACTACAAGGTTGATAGGCTGGGTGTGGAAGTGCAGCAATGCATTAAGCTAACCAGTACTAATCGGTCGAATGTTTTATCTACGCTAATTTTAATAAAATAAGATGATGACATCTCTTTACGGTTGCTCGGTCCATGGGGCTATGTGCAAAAGCATAGTTTTGAATGGAAAGTTAAAAGATAAAGTCTCATACCTGATAGATTCACTTGAAAATTCTACTGGCTAGTGTAAAATCTAGCCAGTAGAATTTAAAAAATCAAAGAACATATTTGAAAAAATTACCAAAAGTTTGTTCGCCCTTCGTGGTGAGAAGCCGTAAGGCATCCCAACCGCTCGCCTAATAGGCAAAAGGGACGAACTAGAAAATTTCTGGTGGCCATAGTAGCAGGGCAACACCCGTTCCCATTCCGAATACGGCCGTTAAGCCTGCTACGTCCAAGATACTTGGCTGGAGACGGCCTGGAAAAATAGATACTGCCAGATTAAAAATTAACCCTCGATGTAAAAGTCGGGGGTTAATTTTTTTGTAGATATCGGAGGGCCTTTTTAATTTTGTCCAAAATACTGGTGAATTTTATGAAAAATAACAAACGTATTTTTGTCCTTACTTTGGTCATTTTGATCATTAATGCTCCTGTTTGGGCAAAGAAAAAAAATCCTCCTGCAACGCCGCCTAACTCGGCTATGGGAGATGTTGATTTGGGGCTGAAGGCTTTCCTAGAAAAAGCTGTGCTTGTTCAAGGCAATGGTACTGATTTCAAGGATATAAAGGACCAAAAGCAGTTGAACAGTCAAGCAGTAGTTGCAAAAACTCCTCCTATAGCATTACGTAGAATTGTTTCTATTCAAGGAAAAATGTGTGCTATGCATGAACATGCTCTGCAAGCTTCAAAAAATCGTGACATAGGTTGTTCTTCGAACATCGAAGTTTATAGCTTAATAGGACTCTTTCCTAAGCCCCACAATAGCAGCTCTGATCGCTATTTCCATGTGGCAAATAAGGGTGATTTTGAAATTTTTTTGCGTGCAGATCGACAGTTTGATGGGTTTCTTGCTTTTTAGATCTCACTATTTCGCTGATCAGATCATTAAAATGGAAATCTCTGAGTTTGTTTACTAAAGCATCAACGCTTGTTGCCTGTTTGTCATTAATTTCAATACTGAGAATCGCATATGCCAAAAAACCGGCCATTATATGAGCCTGTTGTTTTGATGATGCTACGGCCTGACATTGTGTAGCGCCAAATTTTTGCTTAGTCGTTCTGATCATCGGTTCTATCGGTAACCTCAAATTATATGCAGCCACCTGCTCTTTTGCGGCCAGGCTCATGTTGCTTACGATGTATACAACTTCCCATTCACCATCACGGCGCAGTCTTTTTTGTGCAGTAAAAAAATAATATTTGTCGTCCTTATCAAACTTGGCCCGGATGGTTTTTTCTCGCTCATTTCGATGTAATTTCAATGCTGGATGATTTTTTAACTGTTCAGATACCCCATTCTTTGTTTTAATTTTCCTACTTTTGGCAACACGCATACTAAATTTCAGCGACTTGTTTTGTTTGTAAAAATCAAACATCGTAGGATAAGAAAATGCACCATCAAGTGCGACAAAATCAAAATCAATCCCCATTTTTTTTGCAGCATTAATCAAACTTTGGGCAATCTCTATTTTGGACCTATATTTTTTTTTACCGACAATTTTTTCCTGTACCCAAAATTCAAGAACCAGCGGGATCGTTACATTTTTATCGATTACAGCGGCATATACAGGTACCAAAACTTTTTCAACTTTTTTGGTGCAACCAGTCCTGTCGTAACATATTTTTTCCATTTTTTGTGCGTAGTGTTTTATGATGGCTGTTGGGTCGATGACAAGTGCTCGAAGTACGTTTTTAACGCGTGTTTCATTGATAAGCAAAACAAGTTCTTTTTCTATTTCCTTTGCATTAATTTTTGATTCTGCCAAAAAACAATATAGGGTTTTTTCTGAAACACCGATTGAGTGGGACATTGCAGCACAATTTTTGCGACTCTTAGAAAGTATCAAGCTTAAAGTATAAGCCTTTATAGAATGGTTGATATTTTTTAGGCGATTTAATACACTTTGTATGATGTACATTATGGC
>Ga0207088_1133_pt1 | contig 13842 bp, 7 predicted proteins | sample Alteio_BWMinHeat_52_FD_153564 | JGI IMG/M metagenome (GOLD analysis project Ga0207088, IMG submission 153564) | Enriched cells from forest soil in Barre Woods Harvard Forest LTER site, Petersham, Massachusetts, United States -... | ecosystem: Environmental > Terrestrial > Soil > Temperate forest >... | reverse complement strand
GACGTCTAATGACAAGCTAAATGAGGTTAACGATTTCAATTGGTTTTGCTCGTTGAGCTTAAAATCGCCATGACTTATTGCAGCCATCGAACTCATCGTCCAGTTGTGTACGTTTGATGTACCTAAAACTTTGATGTTCATATCACTGCCCGTGTATGGTTTATCGGTAACCTGAGCTTTTAAAAACTGAGGTATTAATAAGCAGGTAATACCGGCAATAATGGCGGCAAATGCTAAAAGTTTAATGTTTGAATAATGTTTTTTCATTTTGGGTTATGTTTAAATTATGAAACAAATGTAGAGCCGGGGAGAGCCCTGAGGAATGATGGGAGTAGCCCGGAAAAGTGATCTTAATCAATGAATTACGATTAAGCCTGGAAATTAAAAAACGCTCATCGTCATAACTGACAACGAACGTTTTTTGGGGCGGCATTTTTCAAATATTAAAATACCGGCATCGCATCTTTAACCTCTGAGCATGGGAAAATTAACAGGGGCTTGGTTAAATGACCGGCCATTTTTTGAGTTATACTTCCTTCAAATAAACCTTGGAAAAACCCTTTTTTGCGGTGAACCATCACCAACAGGTCAATGTCAATATGTTCTGTCACCCAATCGAGGCTGTTTGTGATGTTTTTGCCTTTTACAGCGCGGTAATAAATGTTCGGATAATTGATTTTCGATGATACCAAGCCGAGAAAGATCTTAACCCTTGGTTCTGACAGGTCGTTGTTTTCGTTTTCAGCAGCAATGTTTGTAACCATAATTTCAGCCTCAAAATGTTTGGCTAAACCAGCCAGGGAGTGCAATACATCAATATCGGTTTGGGTAAGATCCGTAGCGAAAGCAAATTTCCTGAATCCTCTAAATTCGGCCTGATCGGGGACTAATAAAACCGGAGCCTGTGCTTTTTCTATCACATCTTTCGCATGATCGCCGGATAAAAAGCTACCAAAGCCATGTTTGGCATGTGTACCTATAACAACCATGACTACATGATGGCTTGAGGCTATCTCATTAATGGTATCGGCAACAAAACCCGCTTTACTGCAAAAATCTATGTTGGGTCTGAATTTTCCCCCGATCGTTTCGATATCTAATGTGTTGTTCAGGCGGCTTGTAATTTCGGTCAGATCGTTAACGCTGCCTTCTTCAAGCATTTCAAAGTTCTCCATCGGCCAGGCAATTTGTGTGGCCATAGGCGTGGTTGACGGAATTAAAAATACATTGCACAATAACACGTTGGCTTTAATTTTTTGAGCCAGCTTAAGGGCATAGTGTGCTGCATGATCGGCGCGGATTGAAAAATCGGTTAATACTAGTATCGTTTTCATGTTGGGTAGTTTTGAATGTTGAATTGGATCAGATAAAACAGTTTCTTTCTTCGTCCATTACATTTTCGGTAAGTGAAAAAAGATCAACTTTTAATAACTTCACCGATTCAAATAGAGCTTTTATCTCGTTCTCTAAAACGCTGTGTTTCTCTATTAAATTAATATCGATCTTCTTTTCAGGGTTGCCGATATACGGCCCAAGAAAGTTTAAGTAGGCGATTACTTTAATTTTTAAGGTAATGATCTCCTCTTGTAACCGAACGATCATCATTTTACAATGATGCATTTGAGCGCCCTGGCTTTGCGGATTATCCGCCTTGAAATATTTACCGATTACATTTTTAAAAAACCTGACCTCATCGGCAACAAAAGAAATGTCGGATTGCCAATGCTTACTGGAAATGTAAAGCTCTTGTAATTCGTATTCGAATTGGGTATCTGTTGTTTTAGTTTCCATGATCTGCAAGATTATACTGCAAAACTGGGCAACTATCCAGATAAAAATAATGACGATCATCACCTTTCAGGATGATGCCAAACATTCATACTAAAGAATTGTTCACATATGGTCCATCATCTGGATGTGCCCAGGCTTTAACTTTACTACTCAATACCGATAAGCTAAATGGAGAAATATTCAATATTGCAGACGATGCGCCTATTACCTTGTATGAACTTGCTGATTCCGTTGGACAGGCAACTGACGCTTTTGACCCGGCAGAAGGACCGCTGAATGATTCATTTGAAGGCATAATGGACATTTCAAAACTCAGGAAAAGACGGGCTTTAGACCGTTAGTGCCGAGTTACTATGCGTTTGATATGGATATTCTTTAAAATCTTCGTTTCAGACAAGAGAGCATGATTTGAGTCTAACTTACTCTCTAGCGTTCATAAAAACAAACAAGCCGCCCGAAATGGGCGGCTTGTTTGTTTTGTAATTGAATGATAATCACGCAGCCCCTCAAAGAGGGCTCAGAATTCACACCTTACTCGCTTATTACTGCGCTGGCACGATATTTTGGTTTACGCGGAATAAGTTATCCGGATCGTATTTTTTCTTGATCTGTGTTAAACGCGCGTAATTGTGTTTATAGGCGGCCTTAATACGGTCGTTACCTTCATCCATCATAAAATTTAAATATGCGCCGCCTGCCGAGTACGGATGTGTGGCATCCCAGTATTCTTTACACCAGGTGGTTACCTTTTCGGCATTGGCGGGGTCGGGGTCAACGCCTACTATTACACCCGCGTATTTAGCATCGCGATAAGCCCAGGGGGTTGCATCGCTGGCTACGCGGCCCGCTGCTCCGCTAATGGGGTAAAGGTGCATCTGCGAAAGCGGTGTTGGTATTTTTGATCCAAACTCACGGTGTTTAGCGCTAACTTCCGGGCCTAAGTCATTAAAAAAATCTGCCCGCCAATACCATTGCAAACCGGCCGGGAATAATCCATCAAATAAGGTTTGGATCACCGGGTAGGGCATAGGGCCAACATGTTCAAACACAGGCTGCATATCGCGTATGGGTTTAAATACTTCTTCGGCCTTTTCCGGATCGCCGGTATAGCACCACACAATACCGCAAAACTGTTTGTTGTGAAGCGCTTCGGGGAACGGCGGCCCCGGTATTACCAATGTGGCAATAAATCCGTTAAGGTCATCATTGGCATTCTGTATAAAGCCGTGATACCAGGCCATAATCTTTTCAGTTTGTTCAATGGGCCATAGGGTAGGGCCGCCAATAACGTTTTTAAGTGGGTGGGCCTGGAACTTAAAAGAAGTAACAATGCCGAAATTACCGCCACCACCACGAATGGCCCAAAACAGATCGGTGTTTTGTTTGGCATTGGCCACTACGAATGTACCATCGGCTAAAACCATGTCTGCTTCAAGCAAATTATCTATGGTTAGCCCGTGTTTTTTGGCTAAATAACCAACTCCGCCACCCAGTGTTAAGCCGCCTACGCCGGTTGACGAAATAATGCCCGCGGGCACGGCAAGTCCGAAAGCATGGGTAGCATGGTCAACCTCGGCCCATAAGTTACCTCCGCCAACCCTCACCGTATTATCGGCAGGGTCAACCCGTACAAATTTGATCCCCGAAAGATCAATTACCAGGCCACCGTCGCATATACCAAGGCCGCCGCCGTTATGGCCGCCGCCGCGTACTGCCACTAATAAATTGTTTTCACGTCCAAAATTAACGGCATTGATCACATCCGCAATATCAAGGCATTTCACTATTATACCCGGATGTTTATCAATCATGGCATTGTATAACTTACGGTGCGTATCATAACCGGCATGAGTAGGAAGGATCACTTCGCCGCGTAGCTGCCCGGCTAAATTTTCTATAAGGGTTTGATCCAGGTCTTTTACTAAATTGTTCATCGCTTTTATAGTTTAAGTTATTTATGCAGCAAAACTACAAAGCGCCTGTTTGACGGATTGAAACGATTAATTCAAATATTGGTAATTTTGGTTCAAACGGCATAATCCGCCCGTGCTGACGTATACCCTTGTTTGGCCGGTAAGTAATGTGAAGGGAAATGACCGTATTTTTTGCGGAAACACTTTGAAAAATACGAGGGGCTGGTGAAACCGGTTTCGAACGCTATTTCCGAAACATTATTCAATTGCTTACTTAATAAAGTCAAGGCCTCGCTGAGCCTGTATTCATGGATGAAGTTATTGGGTGATTCGCCGGTAAGCTGTATCATTTTACGGTATAGCTGCGATTTGCTAAAACCCAGCGACCTCCCTAAATCATCAACTTTTAATGAAGTATTGTTCCAGCTCAATTCAACCTGATCCATCAGGATGTTCATAAATTGTTCATCTGTTTTAGTAAGGCAACAGATATAGGCATTTGCGTTTAATGCATCGGCGTTTTCACTATCGTACAAGTTCTTAACATCGGCAGCGAGGATAATCTCACCTTTGACGACTTTACACATTCTCTCCGCCATCTTGATCGCATCTGCGAAAATCAGATTGTTTTCAGTAACCGGCACACCCGCGCTCAGGGTTATTTTTAAAAGAGGTTTATCAGTAGTACGTATGTTTTTTAAGGATAAATTGATTTGGATGGCCGCATGTACCGCTTTGGTTACTGATTGAAAAGAAATAAGGAACCGGCCGTTGGCTTGCCTGACGAGCTTCCCATCATGGGTATCCAATAAACTGAGCAGTACCTGCCGGTACCGGTTAGATGCAGGTTGGTTGTTTGGCACGACAGGCTGTTGTTTGATATCGACGATCATGATGGTGCGAAAAGCCGGGTCGTTGATGATGTTCAATTCTGCGTTTTGCGCTTTTTCGGGGTCTTCTATTCTTCCCAGAAAAGATTCGACGATGCTGGCCTCTACAGCGATCACCTGGTGCGGGACCTCGCCATGCGCGTGTGTATGTAAATCTATGATCGATTGTTCATCGGGCGCTTCTATTAAACAAAAGGCGGTTTGACGTACCTCATCAAACCAATAGGTTAGGGCCCGGCAGTTAAACTGATCCTGTATTTTCAGATCTTGTACGTGTAAATTTGCCACATCTTCCGGAGTAACCTGGCTCTGGATATCGTGGCGGTCCATGAATATCGGCATGCTTCTGTTTTTAATTGTGTAAGGCTTTGGTTCAGTTTATCCGGAAAAACCATTCCTTAAAACTGGGGCTAAAGTAAACTATTTTGATTAAAAATTTAATCTGACAATAACCTAACCTAAATGATAACTCATTCACACAGAATTAGTCATGTTTGTTTTAATACATATCAGGTGTAAATTGTCCCGTAAACATATGGTATTCTCATCTCAGGATAGCTTCATTTATCCCGTCAAATTTTGAACCTTTTTCGTCAAATTCTGAACCATGCTGCTTTTTACCCTTTGTACTTTTACTATCGCTGATAGTCCGCCCTTAAACTCACCAGGAAGGCATCAGGCGATAACCAAATTTATAAACTTAAAGCCCTTTAAACATTCCTAAACAAAGTTTAAAGGGTGGTAACAAAATTCAATTATGGAGAAACTGCTACACCAAGCTTTCCTTAAGCTATTCCTGTGCGCTGCAGCGCGATCGTGTCTTATTTTGATTGTTGAAACGATTAAGATCAGACCTGAACAAAAATTATTAACTCAAATATTAAGTGTATGAATTTTTTATACAAAAACACCGATGTTGCGAACAATGCAAGGGGTTTCGCAATCATCAGGCTTACATTACTTCTTGCATTAGGCGTTTTGCTGCAATTTCAAGGCAAGGCCTTGGGGCACGCGGTATTGAGCTCCGCCTTAAAAGCAAAACATATAGCCGCAAACCCTATAGAAGGAGTGGTTAAAGACTCGTCCGGAGTAACACTGCCCGGTGTTAGCGTTACTTTAAAAGGTACCAAAACCGGAACCATTACCGACGTAAACGGGAAATACAAATTAAACCTGCCAGACGGTACTGGCCGGTTGGTTTTTTCTTATTTAGGCTATATCAGTGTTGAAGTGCCGGTTAACGATCGTAAAAACATCGACATAATTCTCAAAGAACGGGCACATGCTCTTAACGAAATAGTCGTGATAGGTTATGGTACTGTTAAAAGGCGTGATCTCACCGGTTCTGTAGCCTCGGTAAGCGGAAAAGATATTGCCGCTGTACCGGTTGCCAATGTGGCACAGGCTATGCAGGGCAAGTTACCGGGTGTAAACATCACCTCGCAGGATGGCCGTCCCGGAGGAACTATTAATATCCGTGTACGTGGTGGAACTTCAATATCACAAAGTAATCAGGCTTTGATACTTATCGACGGCGTTCCGGGTAATTTAAATGATATTCCCGGCGACCAGGTAGAAAGTGTTGACGTATTAAAAGATGCTTCTGCTTCAGCCATCTACGGATCCCGCGGGGCTAATGGTGTGGTACTCGTTACCACAAAATCTGGCAAAGCCGGCAAAGTAAACGTAAGCTATAACGGCTATGTTAAGATCAACACTCCGGCCAAATATTTACAACAGTTAGATCCATACGATTATTTGAAATATGTATGGGCCAATGCTGCAGCTAATGCAGCTGCTTATCAAACCCCGTTTGAGCAATTATACGGTTTGGGTGCAAACTCAGGTAAAAATACCGGCGGAATTGAAAGTTACCGTGATCTGCAAACCAATGATATGCAAAAGCAGGTTTATAAAAAATCGGTATCATGGAACCACGCCCTTACAATATCAGGCGGAACAGATCAAACCAAAGTATTGTTCTCTACTACCTATAGCGATGATATTGGGATGAAGATACAATCATACCAACGGCGTGCAACTGCTGCGTTTAAATTGACACAAAAAATATCTAAGAATATAACGTTTGATATCAATACGCGTTACGCAAATACCCCAACCCTTGGCGATGAAGGTACTACCAGCGGCGCCGGGTCTATATTATCATCTGCCTATCGTTTCCGCCCTATCGCAACCGACCATATTTTAGGCGACCTCAACGCATTAACGGCAAGCAATAACATATCCCAATACGGCAAAAATGCGCTTTGGGATAATTACAGTCCTGCGGCGCGTGCTGCCGATTACGATCCGCTCACGCTATCTTCAAACCTGACAGGTATAGCATCTTTAAACTGGGTATTTGTAAAAGGTTTAACCTATCATACCGATTTTAGTGGAAACGGTTTCTGGGGACAGCGCAAATACTGGTCTGGTGCTATTTATAAAGGCTACATTGATGACGCTACCGGTAATAAATTGTATGCAGGCGATGTTGACTACCGCAAAAATGATAGCTGGGGCCTGCGTTGGGCAAATACATTAGCGTATGAGTTTAATATCAACAGGGATCATAAATTTAATATACTGGCAGGTACCGAGGTTTCCAATTCAGGTGGTACCACTATGTCAATACAGGCAAATCACTTTCCTTCAAACTTTAGCGAACAAAACGCTTTTGCCCAAATAAACCAATATGACCAGACGGCTGGTACGGCCACTTTTGCTACCAATGTAAGTTTTCCCGACCGTCTCTATTCTTACTTCGGCAGGGCGTTTTATTCCTATAAGGACAAGTATTTATTTACAGCGACATTTCGCGTCGATGGTTCATCCAAATTTACACCTGTTAACCAGTGGGGCGATTTCCCGGCTATGGCTTTAGCATGGGTAATATCAGAGGAATCATTTATGAAGAAAATGAGTTGGGTAGATTATTTTAAACTCAGAGTGGCTTACGGCGCTGTTGGTAATAATACTATCCCTGCAGGTTCTTACGCGCAAAGCTGGGGCGCCGTAACTGATCCACGATCGCAGTACGATGTCAATCACAAACTTCTTCCCGCTTATGGCTTGTCTACACCTTCAACCCTGGCCAATCCTGATCTAAAATGGGAAACCACCATTACACGTGATATCGGAACCGATTTCACTTTGTTTGGTGATAAACTCTCGGGCACTGTTGATGTATACTGGAATACGACTAAAGACTTGCTGCTGAACACCACTATTCCACCGATTACCGGTTTTACTAATACGCTTGCTAACGTCGGGCAAACAAGTAATAGAGGTATCGAGATCTCGCTTTTGGGAACAGTTTTCAAAAACCAGGACTGGAGAGTTACTGCGGGCGGCAATATTAACTTCAACAAAAACAACATAGATAAGCTTGCCGACAACGTAAATCCACTTTATGGATCAGCCTGGGCAGGTACAGCACTTTATCCCGCTTCCGATTATATCCTTGTACCTGGCCGTCCTGTTGGTTTGGTTCGCGGATTAACCTACACCGGCTTTTATACTCCTGCCGACTTTACTTACAACAATGGTTTGTACACATTAAAGCCTGGCGTTCCTGATGTTAGCTCCGCTGTTTCCGGCGTAATGCACGGTCTTACAACGGGTACCGACCGCCCTGCAAATCAAAACGCTTATCCGGGAATGGCTAAGTATGCAGATCTGAACGGCGACGGCAAGATAGATGATAATGACCTCGGTGTTATCGGAAATACCACGCCGAAGTTTACAGGCGGTTTTAATGTTAATGTATCGTATAAGAATATCGATCTGGGGCTAAATTTTAATTATAGTGTTGGTAACGATATTTATAATGCTAATAAGTTGGCTTCGCTCTACGGTCCCAAAGAAGCGGGTGTTTATGAAAATAAGCTGGCGATATTGAACAACGCCTATAAAATTTACGATGTTGTTAACGGGCAATTGGTACGCTTAAAAACACCCGATCAGCTAAATGCGGCAAACGGAAATTCTACTTTGCCTTTAGCATACAGCGAAACTGGTATTACATCAACGCTGGGTATTGAAAAAGGCTCGTTCCTTCGCTTAAATACCGCTACTATAGGGTACACCGTGCCTAAGAGATTGTTATCAAAAATTGGCATAAGCAGCCTGCGTGTATACGGCAGTGTTTATAACGTATTTACTATTACAGGTTATAGCGGGCTCGATCCCGAAGTTGGCGTGAATGATAATGCAAATAGCTCCACTTATCCTACTACCGGCTTTGACTTTGGTGCTTATCCGCGCGCACGGTCGTTTATTATGGGCGTAAACGTTAATTTTTAACACAATTAAAACAAAAAAAATGAAAAGTTCAATAAAATATATAGCGGCAGCTGCCTTATGTTTCTTTTTTACCGAGTGTAAAAAAGGTTATTTGAACGTAACGTCCCCATCCAGTGTGGATGATAGTTTCGTTACGTCTACCACTACCGAAACGTTCAAATCACTTTCCTGGTGTTATGCAAACTATCGTCAAAATTGCATCATGTCAAGTTACAGGTGGAATGACCCTGTAGGGTCTGACGCGGAGTATTACCCGGAGGATGGTTCTACAAATAACTTGAATGCCCAGCTAAAAACCGATCAATTACCGGTTGATTACGCCACACCAGGGTTTAATGCTCTTTATCAAACGCTAGCGCTGGCCAAAAGGTTAGCTGATATTATTGCCACGAAAGACGCCTATAAGGCCGATGTGGCTGCGGGTAGAACTTCCGACTGGACGCAGTTATATGGTGAAGCGGTAACGATGTGGGCCTTCTGTTATTTTGAGTTGGTACAGCATTTTGGCGATGTGCCTTATGGTTATGAAAACCAGGTTGTTACCGATTATACATTGACGTCACGTTTTGATATTTATGATAATTTGATAACTGCACTGCAAAAAGCAGAACCGTTGATGTACACCTTGGGAACAGGCAATATAGGCGCCGAACGTATGTCAAGAACTTTCTGCGATGCTTTAATAGGCGAAGTAGCGCTTTATTCGGGCGGGTATCAAACTATACGTACCGATATGGCCGGTTTATACGGAAGTGTAACTTTTACCAAAAAGGGCAACGAAGCAAGCGGTTGCGTTTATGCCCGCCGTGCCGACTATCTTACTTATTACAAAACTGCTGAAACCTGGTTCCAAAATGCGATTACTAATAAAGGAACATGCAATTTGATTTCTGCCGATAGCAGGGGTGGGGGCATTAACAATCCGTTCCAGCGTCATTTTCAATATTTTGCAGATTTGCAGGTAAGCCCCGAATCGTTACTTGAAATAGGCAATATACAGGGTGGTACTTTAACAACCACCAGCGAATATCCTTACGCTTTTGGTCGTCCGTCAGATGGCGGGGGCTCAAACGCAGCTCCTGATAAAACTTTCGGCGCACTTCGTATTATCCCGACTGTTTATTACGGCGACTATGACAATGCCGACCACCGGAGGGATGCAAGCGTAACCGTCACCGGAAGCAACGGCGATGGTAATGAAAAGATGCTCACTTTTGTTCCGGGTAGCAAAAGTGCCGGCGGGTTATCTACAAATAAATGGGATGAGAACCGCATGAGCCCGCCATATGTTGCGGCTCAAAGAAACTCGGGCATGAACTGGCATATACTGCGGATGGCAGATGTTATTTTAATGCTTGCTGAAGTTAAAGCCGAATTGGGCGAAGCTGATGCTGTTACTTTGGTTAACCAGATTAGGACAAGGGCATATGGCAATACGCTGCATAACATAGGCGCCTTATCTGGCCAGGCCTTGGTATATGCGACGGTGGCCTGGTAATTGATCTTTCGGGGATCAAATTTGTACGGGTTGACCCTGCCGATAATACGGTGAGGGTTGGCGGAGGTAACTTATGGGCCGAGGTTGACCATGCTACCCATGCTTTCGGACTTGCCGTGCCCGCGGGCATTATTTCGTCAACCGGCGTAGGCGGCTTAACACTGGGTGGCGGAGTTGGTTATTTAGCCAAAAAACACGGGCTAACCATAGATAATTTGCTTGAAGCAGACATGGTTTTAGCCGATGGTACATTCGTAGTGGCCAATGCCAAACAAAACACCGATCTGTTTTGGGCCATTCGTGGTGGTGGCGGTAATTTCGGCATTGTTACTTCTTTTAAGTTCCAGGCCCACCCACTTAAAAACGTTATTGGCGGCCCTACCCTATGGCCCATTGAACAAACTGAAAAGATTATGGCCTGGTATCACGGCTTTATACAGAATGCCAATGATGACCTTAACGGATTTATTGCCACATTGGTAATACCGGGGCCGCCGTTCCCCGAAGCGCTTCACAACAAACAGTTTTGCGGTATTGTGTGGTGCTATACCGGCGATCCGGAAAAGGCCGAAGAAGTATTTAAACCCATACGCGATATGCAGCCTGTGTTTGAACATGTTGGCCCTATGCCCTACCCGGTGATCCAAACCTTATTTGATGGATTATTCCCGGCCGGTTTGCAATGGTATTGGCGGGCAGATTTTTTTAATGACTTAGGCCCGGAAGTTAGCGCTAAACACCGTGAGTTTGGATCAAAAATACCAACACCGCTTTCGCAGATGCACCTTTACCCCATTAGCGGAGCAGCGGGCCGCGTAGCCAGCGATGCAACCCCCTGGGCTTATCGCGATGCTAAATACGCGGGTGTAATAGTAGGCGTTGACCCCGACCCCGCCAATGCCGAAAAGGTAACCACCTGGTGTAAAGAATACTGGGATGCCACACATCCGTACTCGGCAGGCGGCGCATATTTAAATTTTATGATGGATGAAGGTAACGACCGTATTAAGGCCGCCTATAAACACAATTACGCGCGTTTAACACAGATCAAGAAAAAATACGATCCGGATAACTTATTCCGCGTAAACCAAAATATCGTGCCAGCGCAGTAATAAGCGAGTAAGGTGTGAATTCTGAGCCCTCTTTGAGGGGCTGCGTGATTATCATTCAATTACAAAACAAACAAGCCGCCCATTTCGGGCGGCTTGTTTGTTTTTATGAACGCTAGAGAGTAAGTTAGACTCAAATCATGCTCTCTTGTCTGAAACGAAGATTTTAAAGAATATCCATATCAAACGCATAGTAACTCGGCACTAACGGTCTAAAGCCCGTCTTTTCCTGAGTTTTGAAATGTCCATTATGCCTTCAAATGAATCATTCAGCGGTCCTTCTGCCGGGTCAAAAGCGTCAGTTGCCTGTCCAACGGAATCAGCAAGTTCATACAAGGTAATAGGCGCATCGTCTGCAATATTGAATATTTCTCCATTTAGCTTATCGGTATTGAGTAGTAAAGTTAAAGCCTGGGCACATCCAGATGATGGACCATATGTGAACAATTCTTTAGTATGAATGTTTGGCATCATCCTGAAAGGTGATGATCGTCATTATTTTTATCTGGATAGTTGCCCAGTTTTGCAGTATAATCTTGCAGATCATGGAAACTAAAACAACAGATACCCAATTCGAATACGAATTACAAGAGCTTTACATTTCCAGTAAGCATTGGCAATCCGACATTTCTTTTGTTGCCGATGAGGTCAGGTTTTTTAAAAATGTAATCGGTAAATATTTCAAGGCGGATAATCCGCAAAGCCAGGGCGCTCAAATGCATCATTGTAAAATGATGATCGTTCGGTTACAAGAGGAGATCATTACCTTAAAAATTAAAGTAATCGCCTACTTAAACTTTCTTGGGCCGTATATCGGCAACCCTGAAAAGAAGATCGATATTAATTTAATAGAGAAACACAGCGTTTTAGAGAACGAGATAAAAGCTCTATTTGAATCGGTGAAGTTATTAAAAGTTGATCTTTTTTCACTTACCGAAAATGTAATGGACGAAGAAAGAAACTGTTTTATCTGATCCAATTCAACATTCAAAACTACCCAACATGAAAACGATACTAGTATTAACCGATTTTTCAATCCGCGCCGATCATGCAGCACACTATGCCCTTAAGCTGGCTCAAAAAATTAAAGCCAACGTGTTATTGTGCAATGTATTTTTAATTCCGTCAACCACGCCTATGGCCACACAAATTGCCTGGCCGATGGAGAACTTTGAAATGCTTGAAGAAGGCAGCGTTAACGATCTGACCGAAATTACAAGCCGCCTGAACAACACATTAGATATCGAAACGATCGGGGGAAAATTCAGACCCAACATAGATTTTTGCAGTAAAGCGGGTTTTGTTGCCGATACCATTAATGAGATAGCCTCAAGCCATCATGTAGTCATGGTTGTTATAGGTACACATGCCAAACATGGCTTTGGTAGCTTTTTATCCGGCGATCATGCGAAAGATGTGATAGAAAAAGCACAGGCTCCGGTTTTATTAGTCCCCGATCAGGCCGAATTTAGAGGATTCAGGAAATTTGCTTTCGCTACGGATCTTACCCAAACCGATATTGATGTATTGCACTCCCTGGCTGGTTTAGCCAAACATTTTGAGGCTGAAATTATGGTTACAAACATTGCTGCTGAAAACGAAAACAACGACCTGTCAGAACCAAGGGTTAAGATCTTTCTCGGCTTGGTATCATCGAAAATCAATTATCCGAACATTTATTACCGCGCTGTAAAAGGCAAAAACATCACAAACAGCCTCGATTGGGTGACAGAACATATTGACATTGACCTGTTGGTGATGGTTCACCGCAAAAAAGGGTTTTTCCAAGGTTTATTTGAAGGAAGTATAACTCAAAAAATGGCCGGTCATTTAACCAAGCCCCTGTTAATTTTCCCATGCTCAGAGGTTAAAGATGCGATGCCGGTATTTTAATATTTGAAAAATGCCGCCCCAAAAAACGTTCGTTGTCAGTTATGACGATGAGCGTTTTTTAATTTCCAGGCTTAATCGTAATTCATTGATTAAGATCACTTTTCCGGGCTACTCCCATCATTCCTCAGGGCTCTCCCCGGCTCTACATTTGTTTCATAATTTAAACATAACCCAAAATGAAAAAACATTATTCAAACATTAAACTTTTAGCATTTGCCGCCATTATTGCCGGTATTACCTGCTTATTAATACCTCAGTTTTTAAAAGCTCAGGTTACCGATAAACCATACACGGGCAGTGATATGAACATCAAAGTTTTAGGTACATCAAACGTACACAACTGGACGATGAGTTCGATGGCTGCAATAAGTCATGGCGATTTTAAGCTCAACGAGCAAAACCAATTGAAATCGTTAACCTCATTTAGCTTGTCATTAGACGTC
>Ga0207088_1132_pt1 | contig 13875 bp, 6 predicted proteins | sample Alteio_BWMinHeat_52_FD_153564 | JGI IMG/M metagenome (GOLD analysis project Ga0207088, IMG submission 153564) | Enriched cells from forest soil in Barre Woods Harvard Forest LTER site, Petersham, Massachusetts, United States -... | ecosystem: Environmental > Terrestrial > Soil > Temperate forest >... | reverse complement strand
GCAGTCTTTTTATAGCGTGAATTTTAAACATTTCAACTGCTGATTCATCAACAAATCCTGTTGGATAAAAAAGTGGTCCAAATGCAACATGTAGGGTTGAAGATAAATAGGATAACCATTTATATGTTTCAATTCGTTCATGAGTATTTAATCCCCGTGCTATTTTTGAATTAGGGTTTTTATCTACCAAATACAATAGAATTGCTAAATTTTCATAGACAACTTGCCCACCATCCGCCAAAGCACCAACTTTGCCTAAAGGGTTAATTTTACGAAATGCTTCACTTGACCTTATTTCTGCTGTTGTAATACCTATTTGGTATGGTTGCTCTAGCCATTCTAATGCCACCATTGAACCCAAAGAGCAAGCTCCAGGGATAATGAACAAAGTCGGATGTTCCATGTTTTTCTCCAGAAAATATTTAAATTTAAACAACAATATCCAAAGTCTTATATTTCTATCATAGATTAGAGAGTAATTTCTCTAATGGTTATACATAGAGGATTGTTAAAAACTAATTTGGCAGATGCGTAATTATAACCGAGTGGTAGAGATGTGTGCAATTTACAATTTGCGTTTGAATTGCCACCATCAATAGCAAAAACACTGAAAATATAGAGAAAAATAACGTTATGATAACGATATTTATGGTACAATTTCGTTAGGAACTTAATTCAGGGGGTATAAAAATGCGAACAAAACCGGAGATTGTGACCTATGAGTCTGTATGTAAAGCTGCTGAAGAACTCAAGACAAATAATGAAAAAGTATCTGTAAGAAATATTATTGCTAAAACCGGTGGCTCAGCCACAAAAATATCCGATTTATTAAGACGATACAATAAAGAAAAGGATCTGGTGAATAAATATGTTATTTCAGACGCACTTTTGGCTGCATTGTCGTTTGAAAGAAATACCATAAGATCATTGGCAGAGCAGGCAAAAGAGAATGAAGTAAGGGCATTAAATGACATTATTGAAGATCTTAAATTAATTATTAGTAAGAATGAAAAAGATCTTGAAGATTATGCAGAATCAAAACGATACAATTTATTTTTGGAAGAGCAAAATAAAGGATTAGAGCGTGATTTAAAAAGTGCTAAACGTACTGCGGATGACTCTTTAACCAAACTTGGCGCCATCACAGAAAGGCATAATGTTGCCATTAAAAAAATAGAAACATTAGAGGCGGAATCAAAAGCTTTAAATAAAACTAAAGATGAAAATAAAAAAGAATTAGTAGTTTGGCAGGCTAGGGCAGAGCAAGCAGAATCCCAAGTCCAAAAATTGTACGATAAATTTAAGATTAAGTAGTCATTTATAATCTGTATAAAAGTTCAAGCCTTGTGGCATAGAAGTATATACCACCATGAGAAGCAGAAAGAATGATTAGAGCGCTACAAAAGGGGTTGGATAATCTGATTTCATCTGGTTCTATATAAAATTAGCAAATTTCCTAGTTAATCGTGGTTTTAGCTAATGTTAGCTACCGGGTTAAGGAATATTTAAGATATAATATTGGCAGATTACGTAAAACATACTAGGCAAGATATACTACCTTTTGGTGGTACACAAAATCTTCTCTATAGGCATATTTCATACTTAATCTTTATTGAAGAATACTGACGTTATTTAAGCACCCATAGCTGGGTGCTTTCTTCATGATGGTGTTATACATGATAATTATTTTAAAACTAGGACGTTATAATGAAAAATCTAGAAATATTAAGGGCCGTATATAATGATAAAGACGTACTAAAGAAGCTACACAAGTCTATAGCTGAATACGCAACAAATATGCACTCTATGGAACAATTAAAAAATGATAGCAAAGACATTGAAAAATATATTAAGGAAACATACAATATTTCACCAACCTTATTTAAAAAAATAGTCAAGGCCAATATGACTAAAAATGACAATACTGATGAAACTATTGAAGAGCTAGAAATGATCAGAGACATTGGTAAATTAGAACAAAATAAAGTTGATGCATTGATAAATAGTAGTTTTATTGGTTATTATAATTTTAACTAGAAAAATCCCTATTTCAGAATTTATGAGTAGCCAATCTGTTGTCTGGCTACTCAATGTGCTCAATTGACATTATTATTCCAAACACACTTGCCAAACTCACTAGATATGCTTATTTTTTTTAAATACTTTGAATACAATAAATTTAGAGAAGCTGAATCCATAATAATATACTTTTAACTAAATTCAAAGATCCAAGCTAGAACTTAAAACTATGTTACATTCATCACATCTGAGTTTTAAGCCTCCCCTACCCCAAACATTGATATCGCATTCATCACAAGTATATTTAACTTTAATTTTCTTTGCTGCTTGTGGAGTAGGTTCAGCAAATGATTCTATACCAAAAACGTCTTCAAGTTTAATGGTTAGTTGATTTATTAATGCTGCATCCATCCCCTCCAAAGCTTCTAATGTAGTATTATCTGCTTCAACTGATGATACTTGCGCAAATCGATCTACCCACGGCAAATTAAAACCTTTTGTTTTTAATAATTTTTCACACGCCTGAATGAATTTTCCTTTGGGTGCAGGATAATCACTCATATATTGACCAGTAATCGCCCCACCTGGATGACCTGTTGATGACGGCATTAAACCAATAGAGATCATCTTATTGGCCCATTGTTTATTATGATAAGATTTTCTGCTAATTTTACCAAAGCACTCTTGCCAACAATGTACCATTTCGTGCACAAGTGTTTGCATTAACCCAATTAACGTAGCACGCCCCACATACAATGGATTAATTGCAATTTCATGACATTTTTTACCATCAGCTGAAGCCCATCTATTCGGAGCAAAATATCCCATTACCTGATGTTGTCGCTGAGTGGTAAATAAAATTTGTGGTAATTTATTATTAAACAGATGCTCATTGAAATGGTCAAAAGCCACTTGCATTGACTCATATAGTTCTGCTGTTGGATTCATGTTAACTCCATTTTTGTATCGTACGATACATTATAGCACATAAACTATTAATATATTGCTTTTACTTAAAATTAAAGTATACAGGATTATTGGGCTAAACACTAATAGTACCAAATAAAATCACGTAATTTTATTATTATAAATGTATCGTACGATACATCAATAGGGTTTTCCTCCCAAATTAGGGTGGAAAACCGCTAATTATTTTGCTAAACTTCATACCGTGGGATATATCAAATTTAATTGCGGGGAAATAGGATTATGGGACAACAAATAACTAACGATAATTTTAGTATTGTAGAAGCAATACACTCAATGATAAATATGAACAAATCACTTTCTCACTTTGTCTCGTTAAAAAAATATAATCTTGCAACAGAAATTGCAACAATGTCATGGAATTTGGCACTTATAGCCAATTTACCAATCGGAAATAAATTAAAAATAAAACTTGCGCGTCGGATTTCATCTCGCTTGAAAATAAACTCAAAGCAAGCTACCGGATTGGTAAATGGTCTCATACAACTAAAGTACACACTTTACCCTAAAATTCATCAACCAATATTTCATTACGATATCATCTTCGGTACGGATAACAATCCAACACTACAAATACTTGCCAGCAAAGAATTCTCAGCAGAGCTTATTGTTGAAAAAATAAATAGTGACTTGGCCTAAGTATTATTAATGATATAAATGCTACAACATACCAGCTAGATTTACTCTTTCAACCGCTGATATTACATTCATATGTTCATATATTTCTAATACATCTATCCAGCTTGCTTTATATTTTGGGTCTATTGCAGCAGGCCCCAACAATTCATTATCTTTATAATTTTTAATTATATCTTCTAAAGCGCCCTTAATATTACCTGCATCACATTTTGTTCTTAAATCTTCTCTAAACTGCACACACGCAGCACTAGAACCAGTCGTTTTTAGACTTCTATGCTTATCATATGGTATTGTAATAGCTGGCATATTATCTTCTCCTGGCCTAGAACCTTTTCCATTTATTACTACGTCATTTAACACTGTGTTCGAAGTGGTTGCCCATACGTCCCAAGGAAGAGGATGGTCACTTTCTATTTCCCCTGCTATAGAATGTTGATTTGTATCTTTATGTAAGCCGGCCTTACCTAGAGAAGTTTGTATAGTTTGGGCCATTTCAGCTGGATATAAACTTTTTAAATCAGAAACCGTCTTAATATCTTTAAAACTTACCACTTTTGTGCGTTTAGTTATAACCACCCCAGCTGCTTGTTGCGCTGCATGTGTATTTAAATCTACACCCTTTGTTTTAAGTAATTGAGTAAATTTAGATTGCGATTGGAGACCTTCACGTTCCCAACTAACTATCCTATCAATTGGATTAAGAAATAAGGCATTTATCCCAAGTTGTGCTGACTCATTCAAATGCATTAATATGCTATGTGGATTTTTAGAAACTATACTACCAATTGGCATCATATATCTTTCAGCACTTCCTGTTCCCATATTAGCTGTCATCGAAAATTCATCTGGATATAAGTCTAGCCCTAAATGAATCGCAACAATTTTTCCATCAGAATCAATGTATGCTCCACCAGAAGAACCGCTAGCACTATCATGGCTCACACCAACTACATCATCAACTCTAGCATGTTCCATATTTTCCTGTACTCTTGAATGGCCAGAAACAGCTAAGCTCTCACCTAAAGGATGATGGAGTAATATTGTGTCACTTAAAACTTCATCTGCAAATTGTACTGGGCGCATAGCATGCCCACCAGTAATCTTTATCACAGCATAATCTAATTCAGCATCTTCTTCAACCACACACTCACATTTTATTTTATTGCCAGCAATATCTAAATGCAATCGGTTTATTAATTTTCCTTCTATACTATGCCTTGGAACCAATAAATAGTCTTTATTAAGCAAAATTGCTGTACTACATACTTCATCACCGAGGCAAAGTTTACCAACATATTTAGCAACACGTGTTACGGCTGATTTACCTGATTCAGTTAATGGTGAAATTTCCCCAAGAGATTCTGTTATACCAAGCTTGGAAAATCTAGAAGTAAATAATGGTGGTTTATCCCAATTAGCAGAAGCTTGATCATCAAACTCACTATGTGAAGCAGATGATGCTTGCACTGGGTTAAATGATCTTGGACTAAAAGATGATGATGTGGAAAGCTCTCTACCTCGTTCTTTCTTAAGCGCATCCAATCTTTTTTTCGCTTCATCTTGTGGAACATGTCTTGTTCCTGGGCTTGATGTTCTACGCATTTTATAGATTTCCTCCACTAGCTTTATTTTTGTGACGCTATTATAGCGTATAACACTATTTATAAATCGTTATAACCTATTTTTGGATAATAATAAACTATAATTGCCTAATGTTCCTACCAGTTTACTATAAATATTTATAGTAAACGGATATGAGCTAAAAAATATATTATTTTTTCCAATACACAATTTACTAGTTAAAGTTTCCTTTCTATAATTGTAGGGGAAAATCACTAAATGTGTTAAAATATTCCTGATCTGAAAACTCGAAATGTGTGCCGTACTTCATAGTATACTCTCCCCCATTTTAATTTTAGACCTTATTTTCTAGTGAATAAGAGTAGATTTTCACCAGAAAAATATGTATTATTTAACCAGTAAAGGATTGCTTTCATGATTCGAGATTTTATTGAATTTTTCTTTTCTATTGGACTTGTAATCAACGTAATGTTATATATCCCACAAATTATGCGGCTAGTACAATTTAAGCACGCAGATGATGTATCACTTATTACTTTTGCTGGATTCAATCTAACGAGCCTGTTTATCTGCTTACACGCACTACTTATCGGTGATAAATGGCTAATGATTGGCTACTCTTTTACATGTTTGGCAAACACAGTTGTAACCGTACTTATTATTAAATATAGATATTTGAGTAAAAAATAACTCCTCTAACTAAGATACTATTATGTATAAAATAAAGCTGACTCCATACTCCAAAACATTTTATTATGAATGGATGCTAAATCCATCTAGTAGTAATTACAATATGGTTGCTGATCAAGTTTTATATGGTGACCTTGATTTACACAGGTTACGCTTAGCATTCAACAAGTTTATAGGTGAGCATTTGTTATTCAATAGTCACATTGAATCAATTAATGAAGAGTTATTTTGGGTTAAAAACGATTACATTGATGAATTAGAATATAAAAAGGATAAACGCAGTAGCCAAAGTATACTAGAATATGTATCACGTGCTTTTGATCTTGAAAATGGCCCTCTATATCGATTTTTGATATTTAAACAATCTCCTGGTCAACATAGATTCATTGCAGTATGCCATCATATTCTAGTTGATGGTTTATCAATAGATGATGGAATTTTTGAAAATATTACAAATTATTACAATAATGATATCTATACGGCTAAGTATGATATTCCAACTCAAATTGCATTAAATGAACAAATATCTAATAGTTTGTCAAACTTGGTAGATAACAACATAAAAAACTGGAAATCATTTTGGCAAGAAAATTTAACTGATATAAATGCGGTTGATCTAAAATTTCTAAAATCTGGGAAAAAAGCTAAACCTATAGGCACTATAAAAAGACCCTATGTAGATGAAGTAAGATTTATATTTAACAATGGAGAATTAGAAAAACTACATACTATTTCTAGACGCTATATAACCACCCCATTCATATTTGGCCAGATAATATTTGCCTACCTACTAAGTCGCCATACAACTCAAAATGAATTCGGGATATGTTTTCCCGTAGCAATCCCCGAAGGAATCGACTTTATTTATGGGGCTCAGGTAAATACTATCATTATGCCATACAAATTTAGTAAAAATGATACTATCCTAGATCTATTTAAGCTCGTACATGGGTTTATAAAATCATTAAAACCAAACAAGCAAAACTATAATTCTGACAATAAATTCTGCCCTATTGCTGATATTATTAATATTAGCAATGCAGAATTATTAAATGTTGGCTTCATTCAAGCAAATTTAAAAGACATAAACTACAAATTCAACGGTATAACCACTGAAATTATCAGTAAATTTAATATTGATTTGGCTCATACCTTATTATTTGAACAAGAAGTAAAAAATGGAGATATTAATTATCGGATACGATACAGCAATCTTGATATAGATGAAGATCTTTTACTTAGTTTTATCAATAAATATAAAAAACTATTCAAAGCAGTTTTGGCAGATTTATTCTCCGGAGTAATTGATAAACGCCTTAAAGAATATAATATTTTAGATGCAGTCGAGTATAAGAAAATAGTGCATCAATTCAGCATTAACGAAATATTCAATAAGCATTTTTACTCAACTAAGCTTACACATCACCTTTTTGAAGAACAAGCAATAAAAACACCTAATAACATTGCTATTACATGTAATAAAGTTAAATTAACGTATGGCGAATTAAATTGCCATGCTAATAAATTAGCACATTACTTAATTAGTCATTATCACATTAAACCTGATGAACGAGTGGTGCTATTCTTAAATAGAGATGAATTAATTCTAATTGCAATTTTGGCAGTATTAAAAGCCGGTGGAGCTTATGTACCAATAGATCCATCTTATCCAGAAGAAAGAGTAAAGTATATTGTTTGTGATACACAACCGCACGTAATATTAACTAATGAACTTTACCATGATAAACTTCAAAAAACTGTAAATTTGTGTACTTCTACTACTGCAAAATCTAGTTTTGATAGCCATATTGTATTAGCAATAGATAGCCATAATATCAAAACTATTCTATTAAAACACAAAAAAACAAATCCATTGACAAACACTAAAAGTTCAAACTTGGCTTACGTAATTTATACATCTGGAACTACTGGTAGGCCTAAAGGTGTCATGATTGAACATAGAAACTTAATTGGATTTATTACAAACTTTTTAAATTTCCCTCCGAATAAACCACAAAAATCTCATTTTGATACATTAAGCACCACTAATTATATATTTGATATCTTTAATTTAGAATACATGTTGCCTTTGTTTAACGGCTCATGTTTATATTTAATTGATATACTTAATCAAAAGGATAAACTAAATCTTAAAGATTTTGACTACATTCAAATTACCCCTTCAAAGGTTGAATTATTAATTAATCTTGTTGAATATAATTATCCAAATCTGCAAAAGAAACATAAAGTTACCGTTTTAGTCGGCGGAGAAATAGTCACACAATCAACATTGGCTGCATTTTATAACTTAAAGAGTAAACTTCTAAATAATATTGAATTTGAGATCATCAATATGTATGGTCCTACAGAAACAACAATTTGGTCTACTGCAAGACGAATAAATGATGATATTGATTATAAAATCTCAATTATTGGAAAACCATTAATAAATGAATCGGCTTATGTATTAGATAAGAATTTATCTCCGGTTCCAATTGGTGCTATTGGAGAATTATATATTGGTGGTATTGGATTGGCTCGAGGTTATCTAAATAATCCTGAATTAACTCACGAAAGGTTTATACCTAATCCATTTCAAACTAGCACCGAAAAAATGTATGAAGAAAATCAAAAATTATATCAAACTGGAGATTTAGTCCGATGGTTGCCTGACGGAAATCTTGAATACATTGGAAGAAATGACTATCAAATTAAAATCAGAGGTTATCGCATTGAGCCTGGAGAAATAGAAGCATGTATAAATAGCTACCCAGGCATAAAGCAAAGTGTAGTTATTGCCAGAGACAATCTAAATACAAACACATCTCCTGGGGATAAATGTTTAGTTGGTTACTATATATCACCAGAAAAACTAAATCAAGAGGCAATAATAAGTCATTTGCGTAGCCAATTACCTGACCGGATGGTTCCTTTGCTATTGGTTCATTTACATGCTTTGCCATTGACTATTAATGGTAAATTAGATAAAGCTGCTCTACCTATTGTTAAATTTGATCATAATAATAATTATATTTCACCAAGAAATTATTTAGAACAACAGTTATGTAGAGTATTCGCCCAAATTCTGGGCTTAAGTGAAAACCAGATAGGGATTAAAGATGACTTCTTTAGTCTAGGTGGAAGCAGTATTTTAGCCATAAAATTAAAGAACAAATTAAAAAATGACTTAGGGTTAAACATTGATATCGGAACAATTTTTAAACAAAGAAATATATATGGCTTTATTGATAGCCTTAATAATAAAAATAATGTAACAATAAATAAATATACAGAACTAAAAGATTCTGAATATAAATTATCCTTTGCTCAAGAAAGACTATGGTTTATTGATAGATTTGTAGAATCTAAAAATACATATAATGTAACTTTTGTATCTCAATTAAGCCATAAATGTAATATAACTGCACTTTTAGCAAGCATCAACGACATAATAACTCGTCACGAAATACTAAGAACCGTTATTAGAGAAGATAAATTAGGAAATATTTATCAACAAGTCTTACAACCTAATTTTGAATTAATTGAACAACAAGTTAATAATCGCAGTGGGTTGCATGATGCAATAGTTAAAGAAGTAAACTATGTGTTTAATTTAAAAAGAGAAATACCATTTAGAGCATATCACTACATTTTTAACAAAGATCATTATCTAAGTATTGTAATCCACCACATAGCGTGTGATGGCTGGTCTGCTGATATCTTAATGAGAGACTTATTAATATTTTATAAACATAATTTGAAATTAAATCCAAGAAAGAATCAAAGTGTAAAATTACCTCCACTTGATATTCAATATAGAGATTTTGCTTTATGGCAAAGAGATTATTTTCAAGCCAAGTTTTTAGATGAACAATTAGCCTATTGGAAAAATAAATTAACTGATTATGAGACATTAAATTTACCCATTGATAAAATTAGGCCAACCACCTTTGATTATAAGGGAGCTGTGTTTTCTTTTAAGCTTGGTATGGCGCTTTCTAGGCGACTCCGCGCTACGGCAAGGGAGTTGAATGTAAGTTTATTTAGCTTATTGTTAAGTGGCTTTTATTTACTCCTACACACATATAGCCATCAAGATGACATAATAATAGGAACTCCAGTATCCAATCGGCATTATTTGCAAATAGAAAATTTAGTGGGTTTTTTTGTCAACACCTTGGTTCTACGAAATAAATCTGACATTGAAATAGCTGTAGTGGATTATATAAGACAAGTATTTAACGAAGTAATCGAAGCTCAAATACATCAAGATTTACCCTTTGAACGGTTAGTCCAAGAATTAGCTTTAGCCAAAGATACAAGTCGCCATCCATTATTTCAAGTTATGTTCCAAGTTCAACATTTTGGAGTAGAAAAACAAGAGTTGTTTACACCATATAATTTTGAGGGTATAAGCCAAACAGCTAAATTTGATCTAACTTTATGGATTGATGATGCAAAAGAAAGACTCCGAGGAATATTTGAGTATGCTACGAGCCTATTTACAGATAGCACAATCAATGGATATTTTTCGACTTATGTAATAATTTTAGAACAACTCGCTAAAGTTACTACTAAAGAATACATTCATAAGACATTAAAAGATATAAAATATATTGATCCAACTAGCTACAAAAATTTATTAAAAAGCTATCAAACAGGTACAAGAAAATTTGATTCTGAAAATAAAACAATTCATCAATTTTTTGAAACTCAAGTGATTAAAACCCCAAAAGATATTGCTGTTGTGTGTGGCAACGTTAAATTAACATATAATGAATTAAATTTTCGTGCCAATAAATTAGCTCATTATTTAATTGATAATTACCAGATTAAACCAGATGAATTAATAGCCATCTACTTGGATAAAAGCGAACATGTTTTAATTGTAATTCTTGCTATATTAAAGGCTGGTGGAGCTTATGTACCCATAAATGCGGCATACCCTAATGAAAGAACTAAATATATCTTATTGGATACTCGCCCACAAATAATTTTAACAAATGAAATCTATCAGTACAAGCTTCAAGACATTTTAAATTTTAATAGTACAAGTCGTACTTCAAAACAAAATTTTATTAATTGCGATATATTGGCCATTGACAGTAAGCGTGTTAATTTAACCATAACTAAGCAAAGTCGTCATAATATAAGAGCTAAGCCACTTTTAACAAACCTAGCTTACGTTATTTATACCTCTGGCACTACTGGTAAACCAAAGGGCGTTATGATCACGCATAATAGTTTAGTGAATTATTATAATAACGTTAAAGAGCGTATTTTTACTGACTCACATATGGTTATGGATTACTCTACCAACATTAGTTTCGATCTCACAGTAACATCAACAATATGCGCCTTATGTAATGGCTACACCATAAATGTCTACGAAGGAAGCCTTCAGGATATTGACAGCTATAAAAATCATCTTATTAAAAATGATATCAATATTGTTAAAATGGTTCCAAGTTATTTTGAACTAATCATTGATACAATACTCAATACCAATATTAGGACTGTAATTCTAGGAGGAGAGAAAGTATCTAGTAGTATTTTGGAAAAAATAGAAAAATTAGACATTGAAATTTATGATGAATATGGTCCTACAGAAACCACGGTTGGAGCGTGTTTAGCAAAAATCAATGTTGGAATTAATCAATTTGGCAAGCCTAATAATATTGGGAAACCTTACAACAACTACAGTGCATACGTACTGGATAAGAATTTATCTCTCATTCCAACCAGTGCAATTGGAGAACTCTATATTGGAGGAGTCGGTCTCGCTCGAGGATATTGGAATAATCCTGAGTTAACCATGGAAAAATTTATTCCTAATCCATTTCAAGCTAGTTCCAAAGATACCGCTAGTGTTAATCAAAGAATATACCAAACTGGAGATTTAGTTAGATGGTTACCTGATGGAAATTTAGAGTATATTGGTAGGAATGATTGCCAAATTAAAATAAGAGGTTACCGGATTGAACCTGAAGAGATAGAAGAATGTATAAATAATTATCCAGGAATAAAACAAAGTGTTGTTATTTCTAGCGATAATTTAAGTGGAGACTGGTTAGCCAAAGATAAATATTTAATTGGCTATTATGTCAAAGATTTAGATATTAAAGACTCTGATAATGAAAATTATATTAAAAATTGGAGAAATTTATATGATTCCACCTACTCAGAACTTAGTTATGATAATTTCAAAGAAGATATCGTTGGTTGGACAAGTTCTTATACGGGCAAAATAATAGATAAGAAGGACATGATAGAGTGGCGTGATGAAACTGTAAAAATAATAAAAACCTTTAAGCCAAATGTAATATTAGAAATAGGAAGCGGCAGTGGACTATTATTGTTTAGTTTAATTAACGACTGTCAATATTACTACGCCACAGATTTTTCCGCTATAGCGGTATCTTATACTGAAAAACTAATTAACAACTTAAACTTTAATAATAAAGCCAAAGCAATTAGAAGTGATGCTGGAAATTTGCCATATAAAACATTTAGCAAAAAATATGATACAGTTATTCTTAATTCAGTTATTCAGTACTTCCCGTCCCTAGAATATTTCGAAACCGTATTATCAAAATTAATTGATAATATGTGCTCATCTGGCCAAATATTTATCGGTGATATTAGAGATTTTCGATTACTTGATTGTTTTTGTTACTCAATCCTGAAATTTAAAAATGAAAAGGTATCTATTGATGAAATTGAGCATCATTTTCGGCGAGAAAAAGAATTACTAATAACACCGGCATATTTCTTAAATTTAAAAGATAAAAATTTATTCATTACCAATGTTGAATTGCTTCCTAAATTGGGAAATGCCGTCAATGAAATGAATTGTTATAGGTACGATGTGGTTTTACACATCAACAAAATTGAAAGCCATAAGTATGAAATAGTTGGCATTAAAGACTTTATAAATACTATTGATATAAAAACAGTTTTATTGAAACAAGCTAAGAAACTATATATAAAATATCCGAACAAAAGAATATGGTCTGATTATATTCAGTGTACTAAATTATACAAAAAAGATGATAGAGGACTAGGTTTAAGCACTAAATCTCAACAAATCTTAAATTTAAAAGAATTACAACAACTTTGTTTAGAAAATGGCTATATGGCTAAATTCTATTTAGATGCAATAGATCCACTTTACATAAATATTGTAGCGTTAAAAACAAATAAGCTTAAAATAAAAGAGGTTTTAATTAAGTATAATGATTTACCTTCGACAATTTTTTCAAATAACCCGTTACAAAATTTAAAACTTCTAGAAAGTCAACATACTGACGAATTAAGATCTTATTTAGAATCCATGTTACCTGATTATATGGTTCCTACTCATTTAGTGTTATTAGACAAGATTCCTCTTAGTATAAACGGCAAACTTGATAATAGGAAATTACCTAATCCTATTATTGCTAATACTGATGATTATTGCCCACCAAGAAATGAATTAGAAAATCAATTATGTAAGATATTCTCTCAAGTTTTAGGGTTATCCATTTCTGCAATTGGTATTAAGAATGATTTTTTCCTTCTTGGTGGTAATAGTATTCTGGCAATTAAGTTAGTTTCAATAATAAATAGTACTTTTAAGTGTCAACTGAAGATTTCACACGTTTTCGCTATTAAAACCGTAGAAAAGCTTGCAGTCATTGTTTCTGAAACAAAAAATATCTTTAATCTAGTTAGCCATTTGAATAACTCTACAGACAAATTAAATTTATTTATGGTTCATCCAGGTTTTGCTGGAGCTGAAGTATATGTACCGCTCGCACAAAAACTATCAATGTATAGCTGTTACGGCTTGGATAATTATAATTTACATCATAAAAACAAAATAAGTAATTTACATCAACTAGCTGACTCTTATTTATTAGCTTTAGACGAAATAAGAGAAAAAACCAACCAGATTGATAAACCATATATCATTTTAGG
>Ga0207088_1130_pt1 | contig 14000 bp, 22 predicted proteins | sample Alteio_BWMinHeat_52_FD_153564 | JGI IMG/M metagenome (GOLD analysis project Ga0207088, IMG submission 153564) | Enriched cells from forest soil in Barre Woods Harvard Forest LTER site, Petersham, Massachusetts, United States -... | ecosystem: Environmental > Terrestrial > Soil > Temperate forest >... | reverse complement strand
TTCACCGTTGAGCGGACGCCCGACGATTGCTACGCTCCAAATGCACTCATGAAGATCGACAGCGCTAAAATCGAGTCGCACTTAAAAGAGAGACGCGTTTTCAAACCGTCGAAACCGTTTGCGGAAAAAGCGCGGATCAAGAGTCTGGCGCATTACCGGCGGCTGCATCGGGAATCGATCGCGCAGCCCGCCAGATTCTGGACACGCGAGGCGCGCGAACTCATTTGGCGCGCGCCGTGGAAAAAAATTCTGGAATGGAAAGCGCCGTTCACAAAATGGTTTGTCGGCGGAAAGATTAACGTCTCGGAAAATTGTCTGGACCGACATCTCCACAGCGCGCGGCGGAACAAAGCAGCCATCATTTGGGAAGGCGAGCCGGGGGACAAACGGACCCTGACTTATCAGCAGCTTCATCACGAAGTCTGCCGATTCGCCAACGTGCTCAAGCGAAACAAGATCGGCAAAGGTGATCGCGTGATCATCTATTTGCCGACCATCCCCGAAGCGGCCATCTCCATGCTGGCCTGCGCTCGGATCGGGGCGGTTCATTCGGTTGTATTCGGCGGGTTTAGCCCGGACAGCATTCGCGACCGGATCGCGGACTGCGGTGCGGTTGCGCTGATCACCGCCGATGGCGGCTACCGCCGCGGCGGAATCGTTCCACTAAAGAAAAATGTCGATGATGCCTTGCGCGACGGAACGTCGGTCGGGCGAGTCATTGTTTTTCGCCGGGCCGGCAACGACATTCACATGGAAGAAGGGCGCGATGTTTGGTGGCATCGGGAGCTGGAATATGTCGATGCCAATTGTCCCGCGACCGCGCTGGATAGCGAGCATCCCCTCTACATTCTTTACACCAGCGGTTCGACCGGGAAGCCCAAGGGCATTCTGCACACGACCGGCGGCTATTTGGTAGGCGTATATTGTACCACGAAATATGTCTTCGACATCCGCGACGAAGATATTTTCTGGTGCACGGCCGACGTCGGCTGGGTGACCGGCCACAGCTATGTCGTTTACGGCCCTCTGGCCAATGGTGCGACCACGTTCATGTACGAGGGCGCCCCGAACTGGCCCGAGCCGGATCGATTCTGGAAAATTATCCAGGACAATCGGATTAGCATTCTCTACACCGCGCCGACAGCGATCCGCGCTTTTATTCGGTGGGGCGATGAGTGGGTGAAGAAGCACGATCTGTCATCCTTACGGCTGCTCGGAACCGTCGGTGAACCGATCAATCCGGAGTCGTGGATTTGGTATCACAAGAATATCGGGGGCGGGCGATGTCCGATTGTCGATACGTGGTGGCAAACGGAGACCGGCGCGATCATGATTACCCCTTTGCCGGGCGCGATCCCGACCAAGCCCGGAAGCGCAACGCTCCCGTTCTTCGGTGTCGATCCTGCGGTGGTTGATGAAAGAGGAAACGAAGTCAGTGCAAACGTTGGCGGTAAGCTGATTATTCGCCGGCCCTGGCCGTCGATGTTGCGCACGATTTATGGAGATAGGGAGCGCTACCAGAAGCAATACTGGAGCGAGTTTAAAGGCAATTATCTCACCGGCGACGGCGCACGCCGCGATGAAGATGGCTACTTCTGGATCGTCGGCCGAATCGACGATGTGTTGAATGTCGCGGGCCATCGGCTCGGCACATCCGAGATCGAAAGCGCGTTAGTGAGTCACGTCCGCGTGGCGGAAGCCGCCGTTGTCGGTCGGCCGGATGAGTTGAAGGGCCAGGGCGTGGTCGCGTTTGTGACCTTAAAGACTGGCGTCGAGGCAACGCTGTCGCTGAAAAATGAATTGCGCGATCACGTCGGCACACACATTAGCGCGATCGCCAAGCCGGATGAAGTTCGGTTTGCCGAAGCGCTGCCTAAAACGCGCAGTGGAAAGATCATGCGCCGCTTGCTCAAAGAGATCGCCACCGGTGCAAAGGTGACTGGCGACACCACCACCCTGGAGGATTTCAGCGTTCTGGCGAAATTGGCCGGCCCGGAGGAATAAACGTTCTTTAGTGCTCGATCACGCGTCCCCGCACTCGTTTGATCTGAGTGTGATGCGTCAGGACGTGAACGCGGCCATCGCTGCCCCGAAAGAACGCGCTTAGCATCCAACTGACGATGCTAATCACGATCGCACCCCAAAATGCGCTCCAAAAACTGTCAACGTAAAAGCCCCAGATGACGTGCGGCACGATCAGCAGCATGAGGCTGTTCACCACCAGAATGAAAAATCCGAGCGTCAGCAAAATGAGCGGCGCGCTCAGAATCAGCAGAATTGGTCTAACGAAGGCGTTGAGAATGCCGAGCAGAAGCGATGCGCCGATGAGGGCAGCCGCTGAGTCGTAACGAATTCCACGAATCACCGAGGACGCCACCATCACCGCGACGGTGGTAATGGCCCATCGGAAAACGAAGTGTCGCATCAGCTCGATCTTATTCGCGATTCGATGCCGTGCCAAGTCGCGGTCTGTAGCGGCGATCTGTGAGCGCCGAACGCCCTGAAGAGCATCGCTTTCGGCAGTCATAGACCGCCGCTACAGCGAGAAAAACATTTGCCAATCAGCCAACGCGCGCTAATCGAATGATGTGGCGAAGAAACCGAATGTTCCTGAGAAAGAGCGCTCCGTGTCAGCCGAGGTTCCGGTTGCGGCGGCTGACGTGCCTGCGAGGAAAGCGGCCCGGCGTAAATCGATGGCTAAACCTGGATCCATTGCTCGGAAAAGAACAGCTGCCGAGAAGGAACCTGCGCCGCAGCCAGCACTCGAGCCCAGTGACGCGGAAATCCGGATGCGCGCCTATTTTATTTCCGAACGCCGACATCGACTCGGCTTGCCGGGCGATTCCGACTCAGATTGGCTCGAAGCCAAGCGCCAATTGCTCTCCGAGCACGGCCCGCGGTAGGGCAGGTATTGGAGTAGCGGAGTAATGGAGTGGTGGAGTAATGATTGAAGAAGATCAGTCCATTACTCCATGTTCTCAATCCCGCGCACTGTTTGATAAACCTTGTTCAAAAGCCGGTTCATGGAAAATGGCTTGGCAATGAATCCCGCGACGCCCGGTTCTTTCAACAACTCTTGAGCGCGAGCCTCGTCTCCTTTGCCGGACACGAGCAGCAACGGCGGCACGACGCGCGCCGGATCGATGTTGTTGTAAACCTTGCCAATTAAGAAAAACAGCATCGCGCCGTCGATCATCGGCATCGAGAAATCGAAGATAAAGAGATCGTAGTCCTGCTTCAGCGCGAGCTCGAAGCCGTACTCCGGTGTCGGCGAAGTATCCACTTCGCACCGAAAAGAGGCGACCAGGGCCTCGCGCGTAATGCGTAGAAGCGCGACTTCATCATCGACAATTAGAATGCGCTTAGCCACGGCGCCGATCTTAGCCACGAATGGACAGGCATGAATACAAATGTTTATTTAACTGCGATGCAAGAGGCCATGGTCGATCTGGCGAATGCCTTACGCGAGCGGCTCGCGATTATTCGCGATGCAGAAAGCCGGCGCGACCAGGAGAAACACCGGGCGCGACTCCGTGCCATCTCGGAAAAAATCGACCGATTGCAAACGGCGCTCCCACAACCGATCGACCCGCAACTGGCCCATTTTCTCCAGCGCAGCAGCTACGACAAGGCGCTCGAATTTATCGAGAATACAACTCGACGATGAGTTGCTCGTTCACCATCGGCTGCATCTCCTCGCGCGAGGGAATACGCGCGACTTTGCCTTTCAGAGCGTCGCGATCGACCGTGAGCCAATCGGGAACGGGCGCGATTTGGGTGAGATCGAGATTGCGCAAGACCAGTTGACGCGATTTGGGTCGATCCTTGATTGAGATTTCGTCACCGGCTTTGACGTTGTAGGAAGCGATGTTGACGCGGCGGCCATTCACCAGGACGTGGCCATGCGAGACAAGCTGGCGAGCAGCGTTTCGCGTGTTGGCCAGGCCGATCCGAAAGACAACATTGTCGATCCTGGTTTCCAATAGCTGTAACAGCGTTTCACCCGTCACGCCGCGTTTGCGCAATGCATTCTGGAAAATGCGCCGGAACTGACGCTCGAGCAGCCCGTATTGATAACGCAGCTTCTGTTTTTCCCCGAGGGCGATGGCGTATTCAGATTGTTTCCGCCGGGCGCCGCGCGGACCGTGCATTCCGGGAGGATAATTTTTTCGCTCGAGCGATTTTGATGAGCCGAAAATGGGCACGCCGTAGCGGCGGCTAACTTTCGATTTTGGTCCGGTGTATCTGGCCATGGGGATTGTGAATCGTTAAATTGTGAATCGCGGATCAGACGCGGCGTTGTTTGGGAGGGCGGCAACCGTTGTGTGGGACCGGCGTGACATCCCGGATGAGGGTCAGTTCCAAGCCAATGGCCTGCAAGGCCCGGACGGCGGATTCGCGCCCGGCCCCGGGGCCTTTGACCAGCACTTCGACTTCTTTCAGCCCGTGCCCCATCGCTTGGCGCGAGGCATCTTGCGCGACCATTTGGGCCGCATAAGCGGTGCTTTTGCGTGAGCCTTTAAAGCCAACCTTGCCCGCGCTCGACCAGCCGATCACGTTGCCATTCATATCAGTGATCGTAACGATCGTATTGTTAAACGTCGCCAGCACATGCGCGATTCCCGAGTGAACGTTCTTCGCACCTTTTGCCCTAACGACCTTCGGCTTCTCAATTTCGTCGGCGGACAATGAAAGATTTTCCGGCGCAGCCGGCGCGGCCGCGGCGGTGGCCGCCTTTTCGCCCTTTTTGCCTTTAGCCGGCTTCTTCTCTGGTCCGCCACCGGACGGACTCGCAGTAACGAGCTTCGGGGCCACTTCGGCCGGTGCAACTCTTCCGACCTCTTCCGGTGCGACAACTTTCGCGTCGACGCTTACTGGTTCCTTCTCCTTCTTCGGTTCCTTTGGTTCAGCCATGATAGTTATTCTTTAGACAACGCCTGCTTTTGCATCCTTGCTCCGGATCACGCCGACCGTCTTGCGCGGGCCCTTGCGGGTGCGCGCATTGGTCGATGTTCGCTGGCCTCGGACGGGCAGCCCGCGGCGATGACGAATCCCGCGGTACGAATTGATCGCCTGCAAGCGTTTCAAATTACTTTGCACTTCCCGACGCAGATCGCCTTCGATCTTGAGCTTGTTGTTCGTAATCGCGTGAATGATTTCGTTCAACTGCTGGGGCGTTAGATTCTTCGCGCGCGTGTTCGGATCGATTCCGGTCTGCTCGAGAATCCGTTTGGCCGTGGCCAGACCAATTCCGTAAATGTACGTGAGCGACGCTTCGATGCGTTTCTCCGCTGGAATTTCAACTCCGAGTAACCTTGGCATAAATCAACACTCCAAAAGCTCACCCTTGCCTTTGTTTATGGCGCGGGTTTTTGCAGATTACGCGCACGACGTTTTTGCGTTTCACGATCCTGCAACTGGCACAAAGCCTTTTCACTGATGGTCTAACTTTCATGGTCCACGAAATTCAAGACGCGGAGACGCGCTCCGTCGTCACTTCTGGCGGAAGGTGATCCGCCCCTTCGACAAGTCGTAGGGTGAAATCTCTAGCATAACTTTGTCGCCTGGCAAGATGCGAATGAAGTGGAGCCGCATTTTTCCCGAAATGTGGGCCAGAACGCGGTGGCCATTGGCCAACTCAACCCGGAACATGGTGTTGGGCAGCAGTTCGACCACCGTGCCTTCTACTTCAATTGCGTCTTTCCGCGCCATGTCAGGATTTCCGGCTCCTCTTTGGTAATCAAAACGGTGTGCTCGAAATGAGCCGAAGGCATTCCGTCGGCCGTGCGCACCGTCCAGCCGTCGCTCATCAGGCGAACTTCGGCCGCACCCATGTTGATCATCGGCTCAATCGCCAGCGTCATGCCGGCTCTGAGTCGCGGCCCGCTGCCGCGTTTGCCGTAGTTGGGAATTTGCGGTTCTTCGTGAAGTTTACGCCCAACCCCATGCCCAACGAATTCGCGCACCACGGAAAAGCGATGACGGCGCGCTTCATCTTCGATCTCGGCGCAAATATCGCCTAATCGAGTGCCTTCCGAGGCGATATTGATCGCGCGATCGAGGGCACTTTGCGTGGCTCGAAGCAAAACATCCACGTTCTCCGCGATCATGCCGACCGGCACCGTCGCAGCCGTGTCCCCCACCCAACCGTCCTGAATCACGCCGATGTCGAGCTTGACGATATCGCCATATTGAATCCGGCGCTGACTTCCGATCCCGTGCACGACCTCATCATTCACTGAGATGCAAATGTTTCCGGGAAAGACGCGGTGGCCTAACCGGTAGCCGAGAAACGCGCTCTTCACCCTTGCTTCCGCCATGAAATCCGCCGCCGCTTCATCGACTTCCTTCGTCGAAATGCCGGGCCGAATGATTTCGCCCACTCGGTCGAGAATCTCGCTGGCCGTCCGGCAGGAGTGCCTCATCTTGTCCGCTTCCCTGCCGTTCTTGATCGGGATCATGCCGGCACTTTGCTTTCGATCAGGTCCGAAATTTCTTGAAAAACAGTTTCGCGATCGGCATTCCCGTCGATCCGGTGCAAGATCGACATCTTTTCGTAAAACTGCGCCAGCGGTTCGGTCTTGGCCCGATACTCCTGCAAGCGTGTTTGCAGCACCCCCAGATCATCATCGTTGCGACGCACCAGCGGGCCATCGCAATACGGGCATTGCGGGCGTTCGGCAAACTTCGCACTCGACTCGCTCGTGGTAAAACCGCACTCGCCGCATTGCAAACGCCCGGAGATCCTGTCGCGCACTGTCTCCTCGGAGACTTCCAACCAAACGGCAAGGTCGAGAGCGGTGCGCAATCGTTTCAAAATCGCCTCCAAACTTTTCGCCTGCGGCAGCGTTCGAGGGAAACCGTCAAAGATAAATCCGTGGGCGCCGTGCAAACGCAGCCAGTCCTCGATTAGTTTTACGATGATGTCGTCTGGCGCCAGGCCGCCGCGTTGCGTAATCTCCGCCGTCTCCAACCCGAGCGGTGTGCCTAAATCCCGTTCCCGTCGCAAAATCGCACCCGGCGATGTCACCGGAATCCCGAATTGACGCGTGATCATTTCGGCCTGCGTTCCCTTGCCGGAACCCGGTGCGCCAAGAAGAACAAGTCGCCTTTTCACTTAGCGTCCGTAAAGAAAAATGGCCACGCCGGCGATGACCAGCGCCGCGATGCCGACATACAACCACATCAGCGTGCCGCCGGCCGCAGCCTCGCCCCGCGCATAGGTCGCCCGATCGAACGAGCGCCCGCGGATGCGCCCCTTGCGCAGGAACCCATCGTAATGCCGCTGGATCAAATGCGTCTCCACTTGTCGCATCGTATCCAGAATCACGCCCACGATAATGAGCAGGCTCGTGCCACCGAAAAACTGCGCCGTGATCTGGGGGACATTCAATCCCTGGCTCATCAGCGCTGGCAGGATTGCGATCAGCGTCAGGAAAATCGCGCCTGCGAAGGTCAATCGCGTCATCGTGAAATCGAGAAAATCCGCGGTCGGTTTGCCCGGGCGCACGCCCGGAATGTAGCCGCCGTATTTCTTCAGATCATCTGCAATTTGCGCGGGCTGGAACTGCGTCGCGACCCAGAAATAACTGAAGAAAAAGATCATTCCCGCGAGCACGAGATAATGCGGCCAACCGCTGTTCAAGGCTGCCGCGATCCGAGCGGCCGTCGGACTATGCGGGAACGCGTAGCTGACGATTGTCGTTGGAAACAAAAGCAGGGCCCAGGCGAAAATGATCGGCATCACTCCCGCGTAGTTCACTTTCAACGGCATGTATTGCGTTTGGCCGCCATACATTTTCCGACCGACCACGCGCTTGGCGTATTGAATCGTGATCTTCCGCTGCGCTTGGGTGATGGCGATGACGCCGGCGATCACGACGAACAGAAACGCGATCATCAACACCAGAATCGCCGGATTCACCTGACTCGTCCCGGTCTGGGCCGAGGGCACAAATGTTTTCCAGGCCTGGGCCAGAGCTGCGGGCAAGCGCGCCACGATGCCGATCGTGATAATCAACGAAATGCCATTCCCAATGCCGCGCTCGGTGATTTGATCGCCCAGCCACATGAGAAAGAGCGTGCCCGTCGTTAACGAAATCACCGTGACGATCCGGAATGTCCACCCGGAATCTTCGACTAAGGGAATCCCGAGCCGCTGGATCGTGTCGGAAATTCCGCCGAGCACAATGTGATATGATTCCGGATGCTGGAAGGAAATAGCCAGCATGTATCCCTGGAAAATGCAGAGGACAACGGTCGCGTAGCGGGTGAACTGCATGATCTTCTGCCGCCCACCATCCTCGCGCGCCAGCCGGCCGAGCTGTGGGATAACTGCCGTCAGTAACTGCATCATGATCGAGGCGCTGATGTAGGGCATGATACCTAACGAGAATACCGCGCAGTTCTCCAGCGCGCCGCCACTAAACAGATTGAAGAGCGCTCCGATGCCGCCGCCCGCGCCTTGGGCGGCAGTGTGGAACCATTCCTGCAACACTCCCTGGTTCACGCCCGGTGTCGTGATGGCCGCGCCCAAGCGCACAAGCACGATTACCGCCAGCGTAAACAGAATCCGCCGGCGCAGTTCGGGTATCTTGACCGTGTTTAAGAACGCCGAGACCATTGGTTAAATCTGGAAAGTCAACCGCGGCACGCTAGGCTTTCCTGGCCGCTTTCTTCTTTGGCGATTTCGCCTTCGCCGCCGGCTTCTTGGTCGATCTTTTTGGTGTTTCCACCGCGGCTTTTGTTCGTGCGGCCTCGGGCGCAACATCGACAAATTTTTGTTCGGCGCTGCGGTCCTCCCGCCGTCGCGGGATAACCGTGCCTCCAGCCTTCTCGATTTTTTCCCGCGCGCCCGCGCTCACTTTATCGGCTTCGATCGTGAGTCCGTGTTTCAGTTCGCCGTTGCCGAGGATTTTGATTCCGGCAAAGTGCCCGCGCACCAGCTTCGATTCGCGCAGGAGCTGCTCGTTCACGACTGCCCCGGCCTTGAACGCATTGAGATCGTCGAGATTCACAATCGCATAGTGGGTGTGAAATGCCGCGTTGTTAAACCCCCGCTTCGGCAACCTTCGAATCAGCGGCATCTGGCCGCCTTCGAATCCGAGCCGAATGCTTCCACCCGATCGCGCCTTCTGACCCTTGTGGCCTTTGCCACTGGTTTTCCCGTGACCGGAACTCTCGCCGCAACCGAGTCGTTTGACCCGATGTCTCGCACCCGGCCGCGGCCGCAAATTATGAAGCCGCAACATACTGTTTCGTCTCTCCATCCGCGCGCAGGCCGCGCATTTTCAAAATCTCATCGCGCCGGCGCAGCGAGCGCAGCGCCGCGATCGTTGCCTTCACGACATTGGCATGATTGCTTGAGCCCAACGATTTCGCCAGGACGTCCCGAATCCCGGCTGCTTCCGCGACTGCCCGCACCCCGCCGCCGGCAATGACGCCGGTCCCAGGCGAGGCCGGTCGCAATAAGACGCGCGCGCCGTCAAACTCGCCCACCACTTCGTGCGGAATCGTGTTCTGGTTTAAGGAAACCTTCTCCATCGATTTCCTGGCCGCTTCCGACGCTTTGCGGATCGCTTCTGAAACTTCATTCGCCTTGCCGAAACCGACGCCCACGCTTCCGTCGTGATCGCCGGCCACAATCAACGCGCTAAAACTGAATCGCCGTCCGCCTTTGACCACTTTCGCACACCGGTTGATGAACACGACTTTCTCGGTCGTATCTCCTCTCACCGCCGGAGCTCTTTCGGTGCTCCGCTCTGGTCGTCTGCCGCCTGTATTTGGTTGTGCCATGAAATTAAAACTTTAATCCGCCCGCCCGTGCTGCATCTGCCAGAGCTTTGACTTTTCCCTGATATTGAAACCCGCCGCGATCGAACACGACTTTGTCGATCTTCTTTTCGGCAGCCCGTTCCGCGATCGCTTTGCCAATCACTTCCGCCGTCGCGCGATTTGCGGCCGTCTTCTTGTTACCCAGCAAATCTTTCTGTGTCGTGGCCGCAGCGACCAGCGTCTTGCCTGCGTCGTCGTCGATCACCTGTGCGTAAATATGTTGTCCGGAAAAATGAATCGCCAGACGCGGACGCTCGGCCGTGCCCGAAACTTTTTTCCGGATCCGCCGATGTAACCGTTCCCGGGCCGCTTTGCGATTGAACGTCGCCATATTATTGCACGGTCTTACCTTCCTTGCGCCGAATCTGCTCGCCCGCGTAACGAACACCTTTGCCTTTGTACGGCTCCGGCGGGTAGAAACGCCGAATGTCGGCGGCAACTTGCCCAACCAGTTTCTTGTCCACGCCCTGGATGCTGATCTTAGTCGCATCCGTCACGGTGATCTTGATGTCCTTCGGAATCGGAAACAGCACCGGGTGCGAAAAACCGAGACTCAAATTGAGATTCGATCCCTGAACGGCCGCTTTGAAACCGACGCCTTCGATCTCGAGATTTTTGGAAAACCCCTCGCTCACGCCCTGGACCATGTTGTGGACGAGGCTGCGCGAAAGACCGTGCAACGCTTTCACGCTCCGGGTTTCTGCGGCGCGCGCCAGCGTCACCTTGCCATTATCGATCTTGGCCGAGATGGCGCGGGGCAACCGCCAATTCAGCTTCCCCTTCGGTCCTTCCACGGCGACGGCGCCATCATTGCTAATGTTCACCTTCACCTTGTCTGGAATCACGACCGCTTTGTTTCCAATCCTCGACATAAAATTTACCAAACGTAGGCCAGCAATTCGCCGCCGACTTTTTGTTTCTTCGCCTGGCGCCCCGACAACACGCCGCGGGGCGTGGACAAAATCGCGACGCCCATGCCGCCGAGCACACGCGGGATTTCATTGGCCCCGACGTAACGGCGCAAACCCGGCCGGCTAACACGTTTCAATCCGGTGATCGCGCACGCCCGATCGACCAGTTTGTTTGTCACCTTGATCCGCGGATGCGCCGCGCTCGTCTCCACCGCGTAATCGCTGATATAACCTTCCTCCTTCAAAATGCGAACCACCTCCGCCTTGATCCGCGAGTACGGAACAAAGATGTCGATCTTCTGGGCCTGCGCTCCGTTGCGCAGGCGCGCGATCAAATCGGCAATCGGATCAGTAACAGTGCTCATAATTTAACTTGTCGCGGGCGCGGCGGGTTCGCCCGAGGACGAAGTCGCCGTGGCGACCTTTTTCGCCCGGTCGCTAAACGGCATTCCCATCTCGCTCAACAGCGATTTGGCTTCCTCGTTCGTCCGCGCGGTGGTCACAATGGTAACATCAAAACCGATGTTGCGCTTGATTTTATCCAGCTCGACTTCCGGAAAAATTGATTGGTCGGAAACGCCCAGCGTGTAATTGCCGTGCCCGTCGAAGCAGCGCGGCGAGACTCCGCGAAAATCACGAATCCGCGGCAATGCGGCTTTGATGAAGCGCTCCAAAAATTCATACATCCGCTCCCCACGCAATGTCACCTTGGCGCCAATGGCCTGCTCTTTGCGCAACTTGAAATTAGCGATGCTTTTTTTCGCCCGGGTCTCCGAGGCGCGCTGGCCCGTGATCAAAGCCAGCTCGGCTTTGGCTTCTTCCAGTGCCGTCTTTACATCCGCTTGCGAGCCGACCGAGGTGTTGATCACGACTTTCTCGACCTTGGGAATTTGATGCACGTTCTTATAACCGTGCTGCTCCTTCAGTGCCGGCATGACCCGTTCCTGGTAATGGCGATAAAATTCGTTTTCCATTTTTCCGTTAGGCCGCCTTCTTCTCAGCTTCTTTCTTCGGTTTCTTCTCGGCCTTCTTCTCACGGTCGATCAACTTCACATTCGAGATGTGAATCGGCCCTTCGCGCTCGGCGATTTTCCCGCTCGGGTTATCCTGCGATTTACGAAGGTGTTTCTTAATGATCCGCACGCCTTCGACCAACACGCGCTGCTTGCTCGACAATACGGCCAGAATTCGCCCCTGGGAACCTTTGAAGTTCCCCGAAATCACTTCAACCTGATCGCCCTTTTTCACGTGAAATTTCGTTCGGTTCATAAAATGACGAATGACGAATGACCAAGCCCGAAGGAATAACGAATGTTCAAATGACGAAAATCTGGCGCAGCGCTATTTGCCGCTTCGCACTTCATCATTCCTTTTTCATTCGTCATTCGTGCTTCGTCATTCGTCATAACACCTCCGGTGCCAGCGAAACGATCTTCATGAAATTGCGCTCCCGCAGTTCGCGCGCGACCGGCCCGAAAATTCGGGTCCCGCGCGGATTCAAATCTTTGTCGATGATGACAATGGCATTGTTATCGAACCGGAGCAGAGAGCCATCGTCGCGTTTGATCGGCTGTTTCGTCCGCACCAAAACTGCACGCACAACCTCGCCTTTCTTCACCGTTCCAGTCGCGCTCGCTTCTTTCACGTTCGCGGTGATAACATCCCCCACGCGCGCATAAAGCGTCTGCTTCCCGATCACGCCGATCATCGTCGCCATCCGCGCGCCGGTATTATCCGCCACATCCAGTCTGGATCGAATCTGTACCATCGAAATCTTCCTCTTACTTCTGAACCACCTCGACCAACCTCCATCGTTTCAACTTGCTCAGCGGCCGCGTCTCCATGATCCGCACCGTGTCCCCGGTCTTGGCTTTGTTCTCTTCGTCGTGCACGTAAAACTTCTTCATTTGCTTAACAATTTTGCCAAAGCGGGCGTGCGGCACCCGCGTGACCGTGCGCACCACGATCGTCTTATTCATCCGGTCGGAAATCACTTCGCCGGTTCGCGTCTTGCGTCGGCGGCGCGTGACCGATGCCGGCAACGGCGGCGGCGTGGCAACGAATGCATGATCTTGTTCAGCCATAAAAATTATTTCTGGGTCGGTTGTTTCGCGCGCTGGGTCAGCACCGTCTCAATTCGGGCCACGTCGCGCCGAACCAGGCGCAACCGGCTCGGTTGCTCCAACTGGCCGCTCTGCTGCTGTAAGCGGAGATGCAACCGTTCCTGACGCAAATCGCGGCGCTTGGTCAGCAACTCCTCCTTGCTCATCTCGCTGATTTCCTTCATCTTCATGTCTAGGCCGCCTTGACGTGGTGCCGGGTCAAAAACTTGGTCCGCACCGGCAGTTTATCCGCCGCCAGTCGCAGCGATTCGCGCGCGACCGATTCCGGCACGCCGTCCAATTCAAACAAAATATTCCCCGGTCGCACGGTCGCGACCCAAAACTCCGGCTGACCTTTGCCCTTACCCATTCGCGTTTCCGGCGGACGCGCTGTGACCGATTTATCCGGGAAAATCCGGATCCAAAGTTTGCCTTTGCGCTTCATGTTGCGCGTTAGCGCGACGCGCGCGGCTTCCAACTGTGTGTTCGTGATCCACGCCCGCTCGAGCGTTTGCAGCCCAAACTCGCCAAAATCGATCCGCAGATTGCGCGAAGCAGTTCCCTTCCGGCTTCCCCGCTGGGACTTGCGATACTTCACGCGTTTCGGCATCAACGGCATAAGAAATCTCCCTAAACTTCAGCAGGTTGCGGTTCCGGTGGCGATGCGGGTGCCGGTGATGAAGACGTGGCCTCGGGTTCTTGTTTCCGGCAAATCCAGCATTTTACTCCGATTTTTCCGTAAACCGTGTTCGCTTCTGCAAATCCGTAATCGATCGGGGTGCGCAAGGTGTGCAGCGGAATCTTTCCCTCGCGGTACCACTCCGAGCGTGAAATTTCCGCTCCATTCAACCGACCCGAGCTGCGCAGCTTGATTCCTTCTGCGCCGAAGTCCATGGCCGTCTGCACAGCCTTTTTCATGGCCCGGCGATAGGCAATACGACGTTCGATTTGCAAGGCCACGTTTTCCGCGACCAATTGCGCGTCGAGCTCAGGCTGTTTGATCTCCTGAATGTCGATCTTGATTTGTTTTCCCTGCGCCATCTTGGAAATCTCTTCCGTCATCTTCTCAATCTCGGCTCCTTTGCGTCCAATCACGATGCCGGGACGGGCCGTGAAAATCGTCACCCGAATGCTGTTCCAGGCGCGCTCGATC
>Ga0207088_1088_pt2 | contig 14085 bp, 8 predicted proteins | sample Alteio_BWMinHeat_52_FD_153564 | JGI IMG/M metagenome (GOLD analysis project Ga0207088, IMG submission 153564) | Enriched cells from forest soil in Barre Woods Harvard Forest LTER site, Petersham, Massachusetts, United States -... | ecosystem: Environmental > Terrestrial > Soil > Temperate forest >... | reverse complement strand
TATGCTCTTCAATTTGTAATAAATCAATCACCAGAACTCTGTATAGAAGCTGTTAAAAAGCATGGCCAAGCTCTACAATATGTGAAAGAACAAACACCAGGAATCTGTTTAGCGGCTGTTAAAAATTATGGTTTAGCTCTTGCATATGTAAAAAACCAAACACCAGAAATCTGTTTAGCTGCTGTTAAGAACGAAGGTGTAGCTCTTACATATGTGAAGGAACAAACACCAGAAATTTGTATGGAAGCTGTTAAACAAACTGGTTATGCTCTTGGTTATGTGAAAGAACAAACACCTGAATTATGTATAGAAGCTGTTAAACGATCTGGTGTTGCCATTAATTATGTAAAAGAACAAACACCAGAACTCTGTTTACTCGCTGTCAAACAAGCTGGAAATGCAATTCATTACATAAAAGAACAGACACCAGAACTCTGCTTACTTGCTGTAAAACAAGATGGTAGGGCTCTTCAATACGTAAAAATTAAAACATTAGAAATCTGTATAGAAGCTGTTAAACAATATGGCATGGCCCTTCAGTACGTAAAAACTATACCAATCTGTTCAGCGATGGCATTAGAAGCAGTTAAACAAAATGGTATGGCTCTTCAATATGTGAAAAATACAACACCCAATTATCTAGAAATCTGTATGGAAGCTGTTAAACAGTATCCATTAGCTATACAATATGTTAACAAACAAAATCAAACAGCTGAAATGATTAAGTATTTTTTCAAGAAAGATAATGTGATTGTTAATTATGTAAATCCATCATTTATAAACAAAATTAGTATTAAATATTCAGATGGATCAATTGGTACATTATCAATCAACAAACAACCCAAGAACACCATTAAAGTTACAACATATGGTGAATCTATCATGATAGAAACCATTAAAACCCTACTCTCTATAACTGATTACATTAAATCAAAACATGAAAATATCACAGTTGTTGATAATCTCGATAAAATGCTATCTCCTGATACATTGTATATGATACAATTACCAAATGAACAATATGAAGTGTCTAAAGTGGAAAAAGTCAATGTTGTTAAGAAAGGATGGATTTACAACAGTGAAGATATTGAAAGTAAACTGATCAAAATAGCTACCTATGAGTTGTGTATTAAACAATAATTAAATACAAAAAAGATTGATTATATTATTTTATCACATTAAATGTATTCAATATGTTTTGTTTATTGCTAAATTATGCCAGTTTATTGCAAACAAAATAATATAATCATTATTTTTAAAACTGAAATTCCATCAATATTTCTAGAAACTATAAATGCACACAATTCACTCCAAGAATTGTTAGATAACTCACCTGAACTATGTATGTTAATTGTTAAAGAATGTGGAAATAATTTAGCATATGTGAAAAATCAAACAGACGAAATATGTTTGGAGGTTATTAAACAAAATGGTTTGGCCATACGGTTTGTGAAAAATCAAACAGACGAATTATGTTTGGAGGCTGTTAAACAAAATGGTTTGGCCATACAGTTTGTGAAAAATCAAACACCCAATATCTGTTTAGAAGCAGTTAAACAAACTCCATACGCTATACAATATATTGGTGAACAAAACCAAACAACAGAGATGCTCAAATATTTTTTCAATAAAAAAAGTGGTCTTGTTTATTACATAAACTCATCACTAATAGATAAAATTAGTATAAAGTATTTAGATGGATCTGTTAGTGTATCACCAGTTAACAAACAACCCAAGAATACCATTAAATATACAACATATGGTGAAATAATTTTGATAGAAACCATTAAAACCCCACTATCTATAACTGATTACATTAGATCAAAACATGAGAATATCACTGTTGTTGATAATCTCGATAAAATGGTATCTCCTGATACATTATATATGATACAACTACCAAATGAACAATATGAGGTATATAAAATGGAGAAAGTCAATGTTGTTAAGAAAGGATGGATTTACAACACCGAAGATATTGAGAGTAAACTAATTAAAGTGGCTACCTATGAGTTATGTATCAAACAATAATCAAATACAAAAAAAATTGATTATATTATTTTATCACGTTGAATGTATTTAATATGTTTTGTCTATTCCTAAATTATGCCTTATTGTAATCAAGATGCTATGTCCATCTATTTTAACAATGAAATTCCATCTATATTTCTAGAAACTATAAATGCAAACAATTCTCTTCAAAAACTATTAGATAATTCACCAGAACTGTGTATGTTAATTGTTAAAGAACGTGGAAATAATATAGGAGTTCTTTCTGCAAAAAGTCAAACACCAGAGTTGTGTTTAGAGGCTATTAAAAACAAGGGTTCTATTTTCTATATAAAAAATCAAACACCAGAACTCTGTATGGAAGCTGTTAAACGAAATTATACAGCTCTAAGTCATGTGAAAAATCAAACACCAGAAATATGTATGGAAGCGGTTAAACAAAGTGGGATGGCTCTTCAATATGTAAGAAATCAAACACAAGATATTTGTCTAGCAGCTGTCAAACAAAATGGTTGGGCTCTTCAATTTGTGAATAAACAATTATTGGAACCATCTGCATACAATACAATAGCACTAGAAGCTGTTACACAATGTGGTGGTGCTCTTTATTATGTGGTAGAAAAAACATATGAACTTTGTCTGGCAGCTGTTAAACAATGTGGTACCACAATACAATATGTAAAAAATCAATCACCAGAAATCTATTCAACACTAGCACTAGAAGCTGTAAAACAACATGGTCTGGCCCTTTGTTACGTAGTTGCAAAAACACCAGAAATATGTTTAGAAGCTGTAAAACAACAGGGTATGGCTCTTTGTTACGTAGTTGCAAAAACACCAGAAATATGTTTAGAAGCTGTTAAACAAAATGGACTTGCCATTACTTATGTCAATGAACAAACACCGGAACTCTGTTTGATTGCTGTTAAACAAAATGGTATGGCGATTCAATACGTAAAAAATCAAACACACGAAATATGTTTGGAAGCAGTTAAACAAGATGGTACATCACTTCAATTTGTAAAAAATCAAACAGAGCAAATATGTTTGGATAATCTTGGTCCTAAAGACCAAGTAACCTTAAAAATCAATGAGATATTGTTGGAAGCTGTTAAACAAAATGGTTTGGCTCTTCAATATGTGAAAAATAAAACCCCCCAAACCTACTCAACAATAGCACTAGAAGCCATTAAACAAAATCCATTAGCTATGCAATATGTTGATAAACAATATCAAACAGCTGAGATGATTAAATATTTTTTCAAGAAAAATAATGGAATTGTCGACTATGTAAACCCATCATTTATAAATAAAGTCAGTATTAAATATTCTGATGGATCAATTTCTACGTTATCAGTTAACAAACAACCTAAAAACACTATCAAAGTCACCACATATACAGAATCTACTTTGATAGAAACTATTAAAACCCCACTATCTATAACTGATTACATTTTATCAAGATTATCAAAACATGAGAATATCATTGTTGTTGATAATCTCGATAAAATGCTATCTTGTAATACGTTGTATATGATACAAAATTCTGATCAGCTATATGAGGTATATAAAGTGAAGAAAGTTAGTGTTGTGAAGAAAGGATGGATTTACAACAGTGAAGATATTGAGAGTAAATCAGTTAAAGTGGCCACATATGAGTTATGTATTAAACAATAATCAAATAAGTTAAAAAGTTGATTATATTATTTTATCACGTTAAATATTTAATATATGTTTTGTCCATATTCCTATATTATGCCAGTCTATTGTAATCAAAATGACATATCCATTATTTTTAAAACTGAAATTCCATCTATATTTCTAGAAACTATAAATGCAAAAAAGAGTATCCAAGAATTATTGGATAATTCACCAGAATTATGTATGTTGATTGTCAAAGAATATGCAAGTAATTTAAAATATGTGAGTCAAAAATGTCAAACATATGAAATCTGTTTGCAAGCTGTTAGGCAAAATGGTGGTGCTATCTATTATGTAAAGGAACATACACCAGAGTTGTGTTTAGAAGCTGTTAAACAAAATGCTTTAGCTCTTCAATATGTTAAAAATCAGACACATGCTATCTGTTTAGAGGCTGTTAGAAAATGTGCTAGTGCTTTTGCTTATGTAAAAGAACAAACACCAGAGTTGTGTTTAGCAGCTGTAAAACAAAATGGTAATGCAATTATGTATATAATAAAATATCAAACACCGGAAATCTGTTTGGAAGCTGTTAAACAAAATGGTACAACACTTCAATTTGTGAAAAATCAGACACCAGAAATCTGTTTGGAAGCTGTTACACAAAATGGTTTCGCTATTCAATATGTGAAAGAAAAAACACCAGAGATCTGTTTGGAGGCAGTTAAACAATGTGGTAAAGCTATTCATTATGTAAATGATCAAACACCAGAAATCTGTTTAATAGCCGTTAAACAAGATGGTAACGCTTTTAACTATATTAAAAATCAAACACCAGAACTCTGTTTAATAGCTGTTAAACGAAATGGTTTGAATCTTCAACATGTGAAAGAACAAACACCAGAAATCTGTTTAGAAGCTGTTAAACAGAATGGTTTAGCTATTCAATATGTGAAAAAAGCAACACATCAGCTCTGTTTAGAAGCTCTAAAACAAAATATATATGTTATTCAACATATTGACAAAAGTTATTATACGATTGATCTAATCAAATGGATATTAGACGCAGATTTTAGTCTTATTCGATATGTAGATTTATCATGGATAAGTAAAGCTAATATTAAATTTATAGATGGATCTACTATGATAAAATTATTTAGTAAACAACCAAAGAATACCATTAAATGTACAACATATGATGGAGTAACTTTGATAGAAACCATTAAAACCCAACTATCTATAACTGATTACATTAAATCAAAACATGATAACATTATAGTTGTTGATAATCTTGATAATCTTGATAATCTCGATAAAATGAAATCTCCTGATACACTCTATATGATACAAACACCTGATAAACTGTATGAAGTGTATAAAGTGGAAAAAGTAACTGTTATGAAAAAAGGATGGATTTACAACACCGAAGATGTTGAAAACAAAGTAGTAAAAATAGCTACCTATGAATTATTATTAAATAACAAATAAACAAAAAGATTGATTATATTATTTTATCACGATATATATTTAGTCTATATTCCTATATTATGCCAATCTGTTGTAATCAAGATGATATTTCAATTATTTTCAAAACAGAGATACCGTCTCTATTTCAAGAAACTATGAGTGCAAATAAAAGTCTCCAAGAACTGTTAGATAATTCACCTGAATTATGTATGTTAATTGTTCAGGAAGATTGGGGGAATTTAGAATGTGTTAGCCAAAAAAATCAAACACACGAATTGTGCTTAGAAGCTATAAAACAACATGCTAGGGCTCTTTTTTATGTAAAAGAACAAACATTTGACATCTGTTTAGCAGCCGTAAAACGTGATGGTTGTGTGCTCGAACTTGTGAAAAATCAACCCGATGAACTCTATTCAGCAATAGCGCTAGAAGCTGTTAGACAAAATGGTATGGCTCTTTGTTATGTGAAAGAACAAACATTTGACATCTGTTTGGCAGCCGTCAAACAAGATGGCATGGCTATTCAATACGTGAAAGAACAAACCCCAGTACTATATTCAGCAATAGCGCTAGAAGCTGTTAGACAAAATGGTAATGCCCTTTATTATGTGAAAGAACAAACGGTAGAAATCTATTCAGTAAGCGAAGCAGCTTGCAGATCAAAGATCGCTGAAGAGGCTGTTACACAAAATGGTATACCACATCAATATATATTACAAACATATAAAACAGAACTGTTATGTATAGAAGCAGTTAAACAAAATGGTCGAGCAATTCAATATGTGGATTATCAGACTCCAGAAATCTGTTTAACAGCAGTTAAACAATATGGATATGCTCTTAAATTTGTGAAGGAACAAACACAACAAATATGTTTAGAAGCTGTTAAACAAAATGGATATGCTCTTAAATTTGTGAAGAAACAAACACAACAAATATGTTTAGAAGCTGTTAAACAAAATGGTTTGGCTATTATGTATGTAAAGGACACAACCCAATTCGTTGTCTCTGATAATAAAGTTATTTCATATACAGAAATCTGTTTAGAGGCTATTAAACAAAATCCATTAGCTATTAGATATATAAACAAACAAAATCAAACAACTGAGATGGTCAAATATTTTTTCGAGAAAAACAATGGTATCGTTAAATATATAAACCCAACAGTGATAGGTAAAATAAGTGTAAAATTTTTAGATGGATCTGTTAGTGTATCACCAGTTAACAAACAACCTAAGAATACCATTAAGGTTACAACATATGGTGAAACAATTTTGATAGAAACTGTCAAAACCCCACTTTCCATAACAGAGTATATTAAATCAAAACATGATAACATTATAGGTGTTGATAATCTTGATAATCTTGATAATGTTGATAAAATGGAATCTCCTAATACATCATACATGATACAATTAACAAATGAACTATATGAAGTGTATAAAGTGGAAAAAGTCAGTGTTGTTAAGAAAGGATGGATATACAATAGTGAGGATATTGAAAATAAACCGATTAAAATAGCCAGTTATGAATTAGTATCAAATAAGTAGTAAACATTCAAAGATTTCCCCTCAACATTTCTAAATAAAAAGATTGATTATATTATTTTATCACGTTATACATATTTAATAAGTGTTTGTCCATATTCCTATATTATGCCATTTTGCAAACAGAATGATATTTCTATCTATTTTAGTAGTGAGATTCCATCTATATTTTCAGAAACTGTAAAGGAGAACAAAAGTCTTCAAGACTTGTTGGATAATTCACCTGAATTATGTGCACAAATTGTACTGGAAGATTCGCGTAATTTAAAATATGTGAGCCTAAAAAATCAAACACCAGAAATGTGTTTGGGCGCTGTTAAACGAAATGGTTACGCTCTTGAATATGTAATAACACAAACATTGGAAATCTGTTTAGAAGCCGTTAAACAAAATTATCATTCTCTTCGATTTGTGAAAAATCAAACATTAGAAATATGTGTAGGGGCCGTTAAACTACATAGTGATGCTATTCTATATGTGAAAGAACCAACATTGGAAATCTGTCTAGAAGCCGTCAAATATTGTGCTAGTGCAATCCGCCATATGAAAAACCAACTACCTGAAGTATGTATGGAAGCTGTTAAACGAAATGGTTATGAACTATTTTGTATCAAAGAACAAACTCCACTACTCTGTTTAGCGGCCGTTAAACAAAATGGCATGGCACTTCAATATGTTAAACAACAAACATTGGAAAACTGTTCAGCATACCATACGATAGCATTGGAAGCCGTCAAACAAAATGGTTTGGCAGTTCAGTTTATCAAACAACAAACACCTGAAATCTGTTTAGCAGCCATTAAACAAAACTATACTGCACTTCAATATATTAACGAACCAACATTAGAGATATGTTTGGAAGCCATAAAACAAGATTATAGTGTTCTTCGACTAGTAAAAGAACAAACAATGGAATTATGTTTAGAAGTTGTTAAACTAAATGGCTATGCCCTCTGTTTTGTAAAAAACCAAACCCCCGAACTTTGTTTGGAAGCTGTTAAGAAAAGTGGTGGTGCACTTAAATATGTTAAAGAACAAACAGCGGAAATGTGTTTGGAAGCCATTAAAAAAGATGGTCTAGCTCTTCCACATGTGAAAGAACACATATTGGCACTCCATCCAGAAATAGCACTAGAAGCTGTTAAACAATATGGTATGGCATTTCCTTATGTCAAAAAACCAACATATGAAATCTGTCTAGCAGCCGTTAAAAGTAATGGTTTGGCTCTCCAATATATAAAATATTATAAAACAGATACAAATGTTAGAACAAATGTTTTAACAAATATTTGTCCAATCACCAGTTTAGAAAACTACATAACACTAGCATTAGAAGCAATTAAACAAAACCCAGAAGCCATTAAATATATAGACAAACAGTATCAAACAATAGAAATAGTTAAGGAATATATGAAGACCGATAAATGTTTTGGTAATTATGTAAATCTATCTTTTATAAGCAAATTAAACACCAAATATGTAGATGGATCAATTGACACACTATCAGTTAGCAAACAATCTAAAAACACTATCAAAATTACAACACATGGCGAAACAACTTTAATTGAAACCATTAAAACTCCACTCTCTCTAATTGAATATATTAAGTCAAAACACGAGAATATCACTGTTGTTGATGGTCTCGATAAAATGGAATCTCCTGATACATTGTATATGATACAAACATCTGATAAACTATATGAAGCGTATAAACTGGATAAAGTTAGTGTTGTTAAGAAAGGATGGATATACAACAGTGAAGATGTTGAGAATAAACCAATTAAAATGGCCAGTTACGAATTACACAACAATAAATAGTAAAAAGATTGATTATTTTATTTTATCGCATTAAATATATTAGATATATTGCCTATATCTCTAAAATATGCCATATTGCCAACAGAATAATATTTCAATCTATTTTAAAAATGAGATTCCCTCTATATTTTCAGAAACTGTAAAGGAGAACAAAAGTATCCGAGAATTGTTGGATAATTCACTTGAACTGTGTATGTTGATTGTCAAAGAAAATTGTTGGAATTTAAAAGATGTGAGTTCAAACTGTCAAACATTTGAAATCTGTTTAGAAGCAGTTAAACAAAGTTATTGTACATTGTCCTATGTAAAAAACCAAACATCACAGATATGTTTAGAAGCAATTAAACAAAATTTTAGAGCTCTTGCACATGTAACAAATCAAACACCGGAAATATGTTTGGAAGCAGTTAAACAAAATGGAAATGCTCTTAAATATGTTAAAGAGCAAACATTTACACTTTGTTTGGAAGCAGTTAAACAAAATGCTATGGCTCTTTCTTATGTCAAAGAACAAACATTGGAAATTTGCTTAGAGGCTGTTAAACAAAATGGAAATACAATTAATTTTGTAAAAGAGCAAACATTAGAACTCTGTTTAGAAGCTGTTAAACAAAGTGAGGATGCACTTATATATGTGCAGAACCAAACAGTAGAAATATGTTTAGAGGCTATTAAACGAAATAAGAATGCATTTGGATATGTGAAGAATCAAACAACAGAAATATGTTTAGAAGCCGTTAAACGAAGTGAGGATGCACTCAGATATGTGAAGAACCAAACAACAGAAATATGTTTAGAGGCTGTTAAACATTATGGTCTAGCACTTCAATTTGTAAAAGAAGATACATTAGATGTGAAGGAAGAGACATTGGAACTAGGCTCAGCATATTATACGATAGCATTAGAAGCTGTTAGACAAAATGGTCATGCTTTTCGTCATGTGAAAACTCCACCAACACCATCAACTTCAACTTCATCTTTATTCGCAGAAATCTACTTAAAAATAGCATTAGAAGCTATTAAACAAACTGGTTTTGCCATTCAATATATAAAATATGACAAATCTAATACTGATCCAACTGTAACATTAGAAAATTATACTATGCTAGCATTAGAAGCTATTAAACAAAATCCAAAAGCCATTAAATATATAGATAAAGAATATCAAACGTTGGAAATGATTAAAGAATATATGAAAACAGATATATATACTAGTAATGTAAACTTGTCATTTATAAATAAAGTAAATACCACATTTACTGATGGATCAATTGATACACTATCAGTGAGTAAACAACCGAAAAACACTATCAAAATTACAACACATAGTGAAACTATATTGATAGAAACTGTTAAAACCCTACTTCCAATAAGTGACTATATTAAATCAAAACACGAGAATATCATTGTTGTCGATAGTCTTGATAAAATGGTATCTACTGATACATTGTATATGACACAAACATCTGATAAATTATATGAGGTGTATAAAGTGGACAAGGTTAGTGTTGTTAAGAAAGGATGGATATACAACAGTGAAGATGTCCAAAGTAAACCAATTAAAATAGCCACTTACGAATTGTGTACCAAATAAGTAAATATTAAAAGATTGATTATTTTATTTTATCGCATTAAATGTATTAGATATATTGTCTATATCTCTAAAATATGCCATATTGTAATCAGGGTAAAATTTCAATCTTTTGTTACAAGGAGATTCCAGCAATATTAGTAGAAGCTGTAAAGGAGAACAAAAGTGTTCAAGATCTGTTGGATAATTCACCTGAACTATGTATGTTGATTGTAAAACAGTATGGTCTAAATTTACAATATGTGAGTTCTAAATGTCAAACACCAGAAATGTGTTTGGAAGCAATTAAACAAAATTATAATGCTCTCAAGTATGTGAAGAATCAAACATTTGATATCTGTTTAGATGCGATTAAACGAAATTATATTACTCTTATGTATGTAACGGAACAAACACCGGAATTATGTTTAGAAGCAGTTAAACAACAGGGACATGCCATTCAATATGTACATACAAAATATCAAACACCAGAATTATGTTTGGAAGCTGTTAAACGAAATGGTACTGCACTTAAATATGTTAAGTTTCCTGAAGAACGAAACTTAACTTCACTTAGCTCTAGCGAGCGAAGCTTAGTAAAAGATCAACCTGTGGAAATCTATAATAAGATAGCACTAGAAGCTGTTAAACAAGATGGATATGCACTTCAGTTTATCAAAGAACCAACAGAACAAATCTGTTTAGAGGCAATTAAACAAACTCCTCATGCATTAAGCTGTGTGAAAAATCAAACTCCCAAGATATGTTTAGAAGCAATCAAACAAAATGGTGATGCGATTCATTATGTCAAAGAACAAACACCCGAGTTGTGCTTAGAGGCAGTTAAACAACGGTATAGTTCTATAAGATTTATTAGACAACAAACACCACAAATCTGTTTAGAAGCAATTAAACAAAACTACATAGCTTTGGATTACATACAAAATCAAACACCAGAACTCTGTTTGGAAGCGATTAAACGAAATTATATAGCTCTCAAGTTTGTGAAAAACCAAACGTCAGAACTTTGTTTGGAAGCAGTTAAACAGAATGGGTTAGCTCTTCAATATGTCAAAAAGCCTAGTTCAGTATACGATATGATAGCATTAGAAGCAGTTAAACAAAATGGTTTAGCACTTCAATTTGTTAAAGAACAAACAGTAGATACACACTTGGGATATTCTGTGATAGCGTATGAAGCGGTTAAACAGAACAGTAATGCTATTATGTTTGTCTACAATCAAACACCAGAAATCTGTTTAGAAGCTGTTAGAAAAAATGGTTCTACACTTCTACATGTGGAAAATCAAACGCCAGCAATGTGCTTAGAAGCAGTTAAACAAAATAGTATGACTCTTCAATATGTGAAAAATCAAACCCCAGAAATATGCTTTGAAGCAGTTAAACAATGTGGTTTTACACTTAAATATGTAAACAATCAAACACCAGAAATATATTCAGCAATAGCGTTGCAAGCAGTTAGACAAGACGGTAATGTACTCGAACATGTAAAGGAACAGACATTGGAAATATGCATAGAAGCTGTTAAACAAATTGGAAAAGCACTTCAACATGTAAAAAATCAAACCCACGAACTCTGTATGATAGCTGTTAAACAAAATGGTTTAGCGCTCCAACATGTTAAGGAACAAACACACGAAATATGTTTGGAAGCAGTTAAACAAAATTTTAATGCTTTTTCTTATGTTAAAGAACAAACACATGAATTATGTTTGGAAGCAGTTAAACAAAATTTTAATGCTCTTCAATATGTTAAAGAACAAACACCAGAAATATGTATGGTAGCAGTTAGCAAATATTATAATGTTCTTCATCATGTGAAAAACCAAACACCTGAAATCTGTTTAGAAGCAATTAAATACAATGTTTGTGCTCTTCAATTTGTTAGAGAGCAAACACCAGAAATATGTTTAGAAGCAATTAAACACAATGATATGGCATTTCGATATGTCAGAGAACCAACAGAAAAAATCTGTTTAGAAGCAATTAAACAAAATTATGAGCAACTTCAATATGTCAATAAACAAACATTGGAAATCTGTTTAGCAGCTGTTAAACTAAATGGAATGGCTCTTCGATATGTTAAAGTACTACCATCTATGGCAATCTATCCAGCAATAGCGCTGGAAGCAATTAGACAAAATAGTTTTGCACTTCTATATGTTAGCCAACAAACACCGCCTTATTTGGAAATAGCATTAGAAGCAATTAAAAAAAATGGGATAGCTCTTCAATATGTTAGATATCAAACATCTCGTGTTGGCTTTAACAACGAACTTAATTCATATCTGGAACTTTGTCTAGCAGCAGTTAAACAAAATGGTGCTGCTCTTCAACATGCCAAAGAACAAACAGCGGAAATCTGTATGGAAGCCGTTAAACAAGATGGCTATGCACTTAAATTTGTTAAAGAACAAACACTAGAAATATGTTTAGAAGCAGTAAAACAACATGGTTATGCTCTTCAATATGTGAACAAACACACAGGGCAACACTATACAACAATAGCACTGGAAGCAGTTAAGCAACTAGGACTTGCCCTTTTTCATGTGAAATGCCACTTACTATCACCTATGAGCCAAGCATCTACAAGCCAAGATACTATAAAAGAAATTTATCTAAATATAGCATTGGAAGCTATAAAAAACAACGGTTTTGCGATTCAATATGTACAATATAATAAGTCAGATCTTATATCAGATCCCCAAACAAATTCTAAAATAGATTCTACAATTTATCCAAACATAACATTAGAAAACTATACAACATTAGCATTAGAAGCTGTTAAACAAAATCCCCAAGCTATTAAATATATAGAACAACAATATCAAACATTAGATATGGTCAAAGAATGTATGAAAAATAATATTTGTGTCGGTAGTAATATAAATCTGTCATTTATAAGTAAAGTTGACACTAAATTTATTGATGGATCTGTTAACACATTATCGATTAGTAAACATAAACAACCTAAGAATACTATCAAAATTACGACATATGGTGAAACAACTATGATAGAAACTGTTAAAACTCCACTCTCTCTAATTGAATATGTAAAGTCAAAACATGAAAACATTATTGTTGATTGGTTTGTTGATAAAATGCAATCTATCGGTACTTTATATACTTTAAATACAGTGTATATGTTACAAAATGATAACAAATATGAAGTGTATAAAGTGGAAAAAGTTAGTGTTGTTAAAAAAGGATGGATTTACAATAGTGAAGATACTGAAAATAAAGCAATCAAATTGGCTACTTATGAACTAGTAAATCAACCAAATAATAAATAAACCAACTATATTCTTCCTTGATATGAAAGAAACTTCCTTTGTCTATCTGTTGTCCTAAACCAACTATAATCTCCACCTTGACATATGAAACCAATATTGTTAATTCTGAATTTATTTAGTATATCAGTCAATTTTCGTGATCCTACTCCACAAATTGAAATGACATTAATGTCATCATTCGTGGCAATGTGTCTCAACAGATTTGAAAATATGTGTTGGCCTCTAAATTGTTCATATATATCAATGTAATAAAGTATAAACATATCATCGCCAAAATCATTGTTAACAATATTTTTGAATGCATTTATACCACAATATATCATACCTTGTTCAGTTTTAAAATTGTGTATTTTATGTGAGAGTGTGTATGATTTATTCACTGCATCAACAAGAGTTACTTGATCGCTTATGTATTCCATATATGTAGTTGGTAATATGTTTTTATTGATAATATTCATTTTATATCAATCTTTTATGACATAAAAAATTGATTATTTTGTTTTATCACATTATATATATATTCAATAATGTCATATCAAATATGCCAATTTATTATTGTAAACAGAATGATATATTCATTACGTTTAACACAGGGATTCCAGCTATATTCCTAGAAACTATAGACCAAAATAAGAGTCTTGAGGAACTGTTAGATAATTCACCTGAATTATGTGCACAAATTGTAAAAGAAAATTGGACTAATTTAAAATATGTTAGC
>Ga0207088_1128_pt1 | contig 14127 bp, 9 predicted proteins | sample Alteio_BWMinHeat_52_FD_153564 | JGI IMG/M metagenome (GOLD analysis project Ga0207088, IMG submission 153564) | Enriched cells from forest soil in Barre Woods Harvard Forest LTER site, Petersham, Massachusetts, United States -... | ecosystem: Environmental > Terrestrial > Soil > Temperate forest >... | reverse complement strand
CAGTAATGGTTTCAATAATGGTTTCATTGACTACAGAGTCAACTACAGTTTCATCCTTTGTGTCAATATCACTCTTTAGGTCAACATCATCCTTTGTGTCAACATCATCCTTTGTGTCAACATCATCCTTTGTGTCAATATCATCCTTTGCGTCAATATCACCCGTTGTGTTAACCATGGTATCAACCATAGTTTGTGTATATTCCACATCATCTAATAATGTATCCATATATTCGATAAAAATACACATTACTGATTATATTATGTATGTTTTTTAATTATCAATTTTTTTTAATAAATTTTTACTGTATAGTTCAACTATTCTAATTTTTCTCTTATATCTATCAAGAAAATATAGATTATACATCTCATATATCTCATTTTTTGTCATATTTTTAATATAATCCGCATAATGTATATTTTTATTGAAGATATAATCAGTTGTCAAAATCTCATTTAGGTTTTTATTATATTCATCGAATAGGTTATTATCAGGTGTTAATAATTTTCCAATAATGGATGATTTATATTTTTCGAATACTACATCAGACATTGATGTTATATATTCACCAGATTTATTAACAAAATTTTTAATACGTAATCTTAATTCATTTGGGTCATATTTAGATGATTGAATTAAAAATGAGTATCCCCACAATGGATATTCTATATTACCATATGATTTAATTTTGGATCTTACTATGTATCCTAATTGTTGCTTTGTTCTAAGTTGATTAAAAAACATTTCGTTTAATATTTCATTTATTAACAGCAAAAATGATATTTTTTTATTCCAATCTTCAGTTACTCCAGCTTTTATATTATCCACTTCAAATATTATATATATAACAGAATCTGGCTCCTTAGGATTAAATGTTTTCCGTATATATATTTCTTCACTACCCAGATCAATGGTATTTAATTTATTAAGTAATAATCTATCTATTGGTTGCTCACCACATATAAATGGTTTATATTTAGAAATTAATGACAACACATCATTTTTATAAATATTGCCTTGTACCAAACATCTTATAAAACAATTCTCCTTAAACCATGCATTCACTTTTTTAATTTGATGATAATCAACACTATCAACACTTTTTAATATGTCCATAAAATTGTAATAATTATTATATATTTTCTCTTTCATATATTCATTACATATAAGACGAGGTGGTTCATATATGATATTATTTAAATCTGATTTAAAATCTTCTACTACTATATCATATTCAGCTTTATCAATAGTAAATGTTAAAAAGGTTTTAATAAGATAGTCAATTATCGTATTTATACTATCGTTATAGCTGTTAATATTAAATTTGATAAATTCATTATCTAAGTCAATAGAAAAACTAGAATTTGCTAACATTGCATAATACGCCATTGATTGCATTTTTTTGTTTAAACATCTAATAAATAAACTACATTTTGTAAAATTTTTTAATTTACTGTAGATTTTTGAATTATATATAATTACATCCATTAATATTTTTGGTACATTAAATTGATTGTCTTTTTTGTACCATATTTGAATATTATTTAATTTTATCATTTCAGGAAATTTTATTGATTGTATAGGTGGCAATATACTAAGATCCGTTGGTATAAATATATTTTTAACAGGTAATTGTAATTTTTGAATATTGTTATCGAACATAGAAAACTCTGGTCCATAATCTTTGACATTAATGGATTCTAAATATTTCATATTGTATATTTCATCTGTTTTTACAGTTTTATTTTTATAATATTTGGAGCATATTATAACGATTGATTCATCTTTTTTAAGATGCAATAGTTGTGTAGTTATAATGTCTTCGACACTACTATCATAATCCTTATAATAATATGGTCCATATAAAATATGGCTAATCGGATAATCATACATGTTTATTGATAGGTTTGTAACATAATCTAGAGTATCAATTTTACTTAAATAGTCAAAATTGATCTGTCCTATTTTCTTTTGTTCATCATATAACCATTTTTTAATTCCATCTTTTAGTATATGATTAATATAATCATAAATAGTATCAATGATTGTTGGTACATATTTAAATCCATTTTTAGTCAATGTTATATGTAATCCCAATAGTATTGTAGTTTCATCGTGAATATAATTACCACAGTATATGTTCATGATCCATCCCATCTTGTCTAGACAGTAGTATATACTGCCTTCACCTTCATGGCCCAACAAATGTGCTATATAATCTAATGGTTTTGAATCATAATATTTTTTTAAATTGGGAAATTGCCAAAAGATATTTAATCTATTTTCATCATTAATTGGGATCATTTTTATTAATTTATAGCATTGAATACCATATAATTTTTTACTAAAATTAAATTGTTGTATGTTATATTTTAATTTATGTGTGTTTTTATTTTTTATGTGTGAGAATATGCTTTCAACAACATCAATCATTTTTTTAGGTTTTAAATTGGAATATACAACTAGTTTCATTAGATTAGAAGAGTAATATTCATTATAAAACTGTAACAGTCTATTTCTAATATCACCAATATTTGGTTTCATTAATGTTTTTAAGGAACCGGTTCCAAACGTACTATTAGGATGTTGTTTATCAACAATTAAATTTAACATTCTATTTAACCTCCATCCATCATTATTTATATTTTTAGAATGTTCTGAATCAACAGCATTTAATTCTTTAATTATACGTTTTTTTTTAAATAATGGATTTATAAAAAATTGTCCAAATATATCAAGTGCTTCATGAAAATACTCAGATTGTATATCAAAATGATAATTGGTTGATTCAGTTGTTGTATATGCATTTGTAGATCCACCGTGTTTATTTAAAAAATCCATAAAATGATTTTCACTTTTGTATTTTTGTGTACCCATAAACAACATATGTTCTAAAAAATGTGCCAGTCCATTATAATCTGGAGGATCATAGTAGTAGCCTATATTTACATTCATTGACGCACCAGATAATGTTGTAGTTGGATCATACACTATTATTACCTCTAAATCATTATCTAATATTTTATATTTATACTCTCTTTTATCCTGTTTTGATTTTATAATATCCATCAATAATAAAATTGAATAATATTTGTTTAATATATATTTAGTAAATATATTAAACAAGTATGAAATTATCAATTAATAATATTAGTGATTGTTCAAGTGATGAGTCTATAACAAATGAGTCTATAACAGATGAGTCTATAACAGATGAGTCTATAACAGATGAGTCTATAACAGATGAATCTGTAACTGATGAGTTTGTAACAGATAAGTCAGATGAGTCTATAACTGATGAGGCTATAATTGATGAGACTATAACCGATGATAAGTCAAATAAGTCAATTGAATCAATAACTGATCAAAATATACCAAAATATAACAATGATGAATCGTTTGCAAAGTATGTTAAAAGAGTTGAAAAATATAAATTAAATCTATTAAAGACAAAATATCAATTAATTATAGATTTTATTAATGATTGGTTAAAATATGAAAATAAATATAAAATAAAGTCTTTGACGGAATTCAAAAATATGTTAAGAAGTGATTTACTTTCTGACAATCTTCATAATCAGAAAATAATTTGTAAATATAATAAACAAATTGGAGCATTATTTAATATGAATTTTAAAAATCCAGATATTATGTATCTAGTTACTAGGATGTTATCTATGATAAATTATAAATTTCAATTTAAAGATACTAAAACGGATACTTATTGTTCTATAATACAAAAATAAACTCAATAAACTGAATAAACTCAATAAACCAAATCAAACCAATTAAATTAAGATTTTTGCAATTTGATCATTTTTTAAATTGGGACATTTCCAATTATACATATAATGATGATATTTATGACCAGCTGGTTCAAAATGTAAATCATGTAATATATCCTCATTTTCCATAATATTATAGGTTGATAATAGTTTTAATCCATCATTTTTAGCCACAATAAGAATATCTTTAATTAATCTGTATGGTGTTTCAAACATACTGGTATAATAGAATAAATATCCAGTATTAATACACCCTTCTGTATTTGTATTTGTATTTGTATTTGTATTTATATTTGTATCAGTATTAGTATTAGATAATGGTAACACATAATAACTAATCATATCAATAATTTCACCATTTGGTTTTTTTAAAATATAAGTTTTTACAAATTCATTATTAAAAAATAGATGAGTGAAATAGATAGTGTCAAACACTGGATAATATGAGTATCTTTCCAAATATTTATTTAACAGTTCGCATGTCGATTCAATATCTTCTTTAGCTAATAGAGAGAAATTCTTATTTTGAGGATTATTTGGAAGATGTAATGTTTTTTCAATTTCATCAAGTTTAATACCCAATTTAACCGTAGTAAAGTTTAATTGCACCAAATATCTTATATCAATTGCACGATGATACAATTGTATTGTACATTGTGGGTTTAATATATATTTATCGCTCATGTAGACTGCCTGAAAACATCCTTTTAAATTAACTCTTCTGGTCAATTCTTTCATTAACACAACTGCTAAGCGTTTGTTGCGCAACATTGGATGTACACACATGAAATTAACCTCTGTAGTTTGTACTGTTTCTGTTTTTAAGTGATTCATTGTTAATGTGGCTCCAATAAATCCTACCAACAAATTATTTCCTTTAACACGCACACCAACGTATAACTCAGCATTATTTGGATTATATGAACACAAAATCCATTGTATAAACTTTGATGAATAATGGGGTCTAAATTTGCTCTCTGTACTATTTGTGCTATTTGTATAATATTTGTTCAAAAAACCCGCTAATTCTGTACTAATCTTATCATCACTAATATCTAATGTATCCCAATAAAAATTCGGATTCAAATCGTGAGGTGTTTGTGATATGCTATTTGTATCCTTATCTTCTTCTATTCTACCATATTTGGTTTCATTAATTTGCATTACTGGTTGAGTATTCCAGAATTTATTTTTTATTTTAATGGCTTCCTCATATGTTTTGGGATATGAAGTTTCCATATTAGTCTCAACAGTCTCGCTAGTCTTCTTGGTTTTTTTAGTGCTCTTTTTATTAGTATGACTCATAATTTTTACTATATGTAACTATCGTTTAAATGGTTATAATATTATAATCATTTAAACAATAATTTTTAATTGTATAATATATATGGAATCCATATTAAAATTATTGACCGATTATAAAACTGATGAATTGGTAGATCTACTATATGATGATACTAATTATAATAAATCTAAATTAAATTCAAAATATCAAAAAATTTATGTGTATAATAAAAAGACAAACAATCCCTTACAAAAAATATGGGTACAGACACCAAAAATGAAAGTAGTTAGACCAACACTTGTGTTAAATGAAAAGTTGAATCAAACTATACCACTGTATATTATGTTATCTAATAATGATTTTAGTAAATTTCTAAAAAATTTAGAAAGAAAATTACATTCACATGTTAAAAATATAACAAAAAATGCATCTATTAAGATAAAATCAGTAATTAAACAATCTGATAATTTTCCAACAACAATGCATGTAAGTATGCCATTTACAAAAATAGATAAATGTGTTGAATTCAATTTTCATATATACAATGAGTATAATAAGAGAATAAATATTAATCAGATTAATTCTGGCTCATATGTATCTTCTATTATTGAATTAAGTGATATATGGATAGGTGAAAATACTTTTGGGATCAATTGGAATGTATTACAGCTTAAATTGTATCCAGAATTTGATTTTACAAAATGTTTATTTATTGATGAGGGATCTGATATTTTAAAAGGAGATAATTCGAATGGAGATAATTCGAATGGAGATAATTCGAATGGAGATAATTTGAAAGAAGATAATTTGAATGAGTGTTATCATTGTACATATTGTCCGAATGTAAGAACACATTTTTGTATCAATAGTATTCTTCCATATTTGTCTAATTTGTCTAATTTGTCTAATTCAAATATGGATGCATCAGTGTCACATCCCATACAACATCTTATACAACATCCTATACCACCACCCCCTTTATTATCTGGTCCAGCAGACCAACTTAAAAAAAACCAACCATATAAACCAGATATACCTAAAATCCCAAAACCATTTATACCATCTGTTACTGATCTATTAAGTATAAAATTGAGACCGGTCAAAAGGGATATAGTTGATAAAAATGAGGATACTACTAGTAAGGAACTTTTACATTTAAGATCCATCAAAGATAATCTTAATAAAATAAATAAAAAAGAACATAAAAAAATAGATAAAACAACATTAAAACAGCTGACAAAAATGATTGATACACTTGTAACTAATATGGAATTAGAACAATCAAATAGTTATAATATTGTAAATATAGATGAATATAAAAAGATTATAACTTAACAAAGTTGAATAACTAATTTTTCTTTTCCTTCTTTGTCTATATTATTGTCTATATTATTGTCTATATTAGTGTCTATATTATTGTCTATATTATTGTCTATATTATTGTCTATATTATTGTCTATATTAGTGTCTGTGTTGGTGTCTGTGTTGGTGTCTGTGTTGGTGAGTTTTAATCTGTACATTTTTTCGGAATATCCCAATGGTCTAAATAGGATATTTCCATTAGTAAATACTTTGATTATATAATAAGATGTTTTATCTGACGAATTGCTTTTAAAACATAGATCATTGCCATTATATATGTATGTATCATATAATGCACAAACTTCTCCATATTCCCTCATATTTATTGGTATATCACAACTGTTTTTTGAAAACACAAACTTTTTATTATGAGAACCATAATATTTTTCAATATCTTCATTAATTATTTCATTTATTTCATCCATTTTAACATCTTTATTTCTATTGTTTGCTTTTTCAGATAAACTATTCTTAATGGATTTGACTGATATTTTATTATCAATTGTATCATCAATTACATTATATATACCGTATTCAAGTATAGGATTATTTTTACCATCAATGTTTACTTGATACATTTTATTTTTTACTTCAAAATATAGGTTACCATAATAATCAAACAAGATGTTTACCCGTTCAATCTTATTATTACTACAATAGGCAAGAGTATCCATACGAAACTATATATGATTATAACTTTATAACTTTATATGATATTTTATTCAATATTTTTTATGAATGAATAAAAAATGTTAGGACAAGGAAAGAGATATATTGACGCAGGTTCAATATTTTTAAATAAATTTTGTATTATGTATAGAATCTATATTTAGTACAGCACTTTTTATACACATTAAAATACTCAATAATTGTAAATATTCATCAGCACCATCAATTAATCTTTTTTCAGTTATTGCAAAATGTAAGCAGATTTGTGATTTTTGTTTATCATTCAAATTATCATTACCTATTATCATAACATTTATCTGTTCTATAATATTTTGAATGGGATACCCAAATGTTCTAATTTCTTTAGTTAGTTCCACAATATCTCTTACATCTTTTGTTTTATCCTGAATACATATATTAATAATTTTATTAATTACTGATTGTGATACACATCCTGCAATTAAATATATATCATCCTTTGTTATTTTATTATTTTTAAAATTAACATATTTTAAATTCTGTAATATCATTATACTTTTTCTCATATCACCATCTGATATCTCTGTAATGGCATCAATTGCACATACATCCAGATTCATTGCTTCATATTCAGCAATTTTGATTAGTTTAGTTGCTACTGATTTTTCATCTAATGGTTTAAATCTAAATTTTACACATCTAGAATTTATAGGTTCTATAATTTGGTTTATATAGTTACATATAAAACAGAATCTAGTGATATTAGAATTGTCTTCCATTGTTTTTCTCAAAGCGGATTGGGCTTCAGTTGTCATTGCATCAGCTTCATCTAATATAATTATTTTGTAATTAGGTGATGGATATCTTTTATCAGGTGTACCTATAGCAGTTTTTGCGAATGTTACAATTTTATTTCTAACAACATTAATTCCTCTTTCATCAGAAGCATTTAATTCAATAACACGTTCTCTCATTTTATGCGGTCCGAATAATTCATTAGCTATGGCTAATATTGTACTAGTTTTGCCAGTACCTGGTGGTCCGTAAAAAAGCAAGTGTGGTAAATCACCAGTAATCATTGTATTTTTTAACATTTTAACAACTTCATCCTGATACACAATTTCATCTAATTTTTTAGGTCTATATTTATCAACCCATGGTGTTTTATCTATAATTTTTTTCGTTGATATCACTTCTGTTTTTATATTTGTGTGCCTATCATTCATTTCTAATAATTCATTAAATTTTATCATTGTACTTGGTAGATAATTTAGTAGATAATACTGTTATGTTTATATAGTGTTTATATAGTTTTTATATAGTTTTATATAGTTTTTATATAGTATTTGTCTAATAATAATCATTTTTCAATTTTATTTTATTATTTTTATTTATTGTATCGAGGTACACTATGTTACATTTTTGCAACCATTTATCTACACATATTTCCCTATTCTCTGATATCATGATTTGATTATCATAATTGTCATAATAATTGTACCTATAATATAAACTCCTACAAATAGAATCAATTTGTTTAGAAACAAACATATCACTACACTGATATAATTGATTTATAAAACTCTCTGGTATTAATTTTTCTGGAAAAATACTGCTATTGATATTGAAATTATTTAGGATATATGTCAAATTGTGTTTTATTGAGCTTGGTATATGGTCATAACCAATATAGTTGTTACAAATCATATACACTTCTGAACTACTTGGATGACTAGTTAGTGGTTTGACTATATTTACTTCAGCAAACACGAGTGTCAACAAGTATATAGTTGATATAGTAATTGTTTCTGAAAATGGTATAAAGCACTTTAGTATACACTTTTTATTTTTGGGCAATACTCGTAATATAGTCACAATCTCTCCAAATATGACACGTCCCACAAATGCTTCTTGTTCATTAAACTGATTTGATGGAACTTGTAGACCTCCATCTCCAGTGATGATATCAATATTTTTAAGTCTACTATCATGGGCATAAGTGTCAATGGTGTCATTACAAGTTATATCACCTGTATTATTTTTGCCAAATAACCACTTATCTCTATTATATCTCATAAGGCCAAAAGTGTCATCGAGTAATGATGGATATTTTTTGATATTAATTTGTGATTGTGGATTTAATGATTGTGCATACCATATGTAATTTTTAATAACTGTATTTGATCTAATATAATGATTTATACTTGATATAAATGCACCAGGTGCTTCACATATATGAAATGCCTTAAACTGATCACTTTTTTTATCAATGATATCTTCATTACACAATATTTCATACATTTTTAAGAATGCATTTGTAGTCATTTCTGAGTTATATTTCCATTTTAATATGTTTTTAAGATTTCTATACAGATCCACACAGTCTGTCAATTTATTCCAGTCAATAATATCATTTTCTACATCATTATTAACAAATTGTTCCTTTGTATCAATAATTCTTTTATAATTATTTAATTTTCTTTTTAATTGGTGCATTTTAACAATTCTGAAAGAATGTATATTATCATCTACTGTAGGTAATTTGTTGTTTTTACATTTAAATTGATATTTTAAATAGATATGGGAAAAATTATCCTCATTAGAATAGTAGCAGGCTTTAGTTTTCATGTTATATTTTTTACACCATTTTAATCCGCTGTTAATGAATTCATCTTCATTTGTTGTATATTTATTATCATACTCAATTGTATTCATAAATTTAATTAAATTTTCTCTATAATTATATACATATCTGCTTCTCATTTTTGATAATGGTAATGTATTGATATTCTTGTTTTGAACCAAAAGTGTCCTATTATCTATCATGTTAATTATCTGTTTTGCCAAATTATCATCACAACCTTTAAAACCAGTCAAAATGATATAACATTCTGGAATTAGCGGATGTTGACACAAAGGTATATACAATTGTGTATTTTTAAAATGAGTCTTTAGAAAATCTATATAATAATCCAAATCATTAACTATGTAGTTTTTTATATATATAATTGATATACCATCCACATCACATATTAATAGTGATATTAAATTTTGAAAAATATCACAACAATTACCTATTACAAAATTAAATTTTTTGTTTTTGTAATAATTGTATATTCTTTTTATGGTGTTTGTATCTAATTTTGTATTTATAATGGATTTACTACATTTATCAGAGTCAAAAACAGAATCACAAACAGAGTCAAAAACAGGATCACAAACAGAGTCAAAAACAGGATCACAAACAGAATCACAAACAGAATCATAAACAGATTCGGAAATAAATTCATGTGTTAACTGATTACTATACACATCAAAAAATTTGTGATCAGATGAATATTTTACCATTTTTTGTAATGGTATCCTAATATAAATGTTATGTTCATAAAAACTTGTAGATTCAAAAAACCTAATAGTTGCTTCAATATGTCCAAGTGGTATACAATTATAATTATTATTTGAATCACTGCTATCTATAAATCCACATTTTATACTACGTTGTGTGTAATTTAACTCATGAAGTATTTCCCAAAAAGTGAAAAAATTTTGTGGATAAAAAGGATCATAATCAGTAATACATCGAATTGGTTTTTCATTATATGTTCTTTTTTTATAATTGTTAACAAAATATTCTCTGTAATTGGAATCCTTAAATAATATTGTATTTTTAGGATTCAACCAGTCATATTTATTAAAATTGTAAAATATCTCTTTGTTTGGTAATACATCAATAATTTTCATCAAGTTATCATAATCTGGAGACTCATTAATAAATTTTCTATAAATTGGCTTATTCATTCTTTAATAGTAAAGTATATTTAACATTATATTCTCTTAAATGATATTTTTCAATTTTTTTACAAAAAATTGAAATATTATCATATGATTAAAACATATATGTAAATAAATCCTATTATAAAAAGTACAAATATGATAATAGGATTATTAGGAAAAAAAAGAGTTGGTAAAGATACCGTGGCCGATTATTTAGTCAACAATCATAATTTTAGAAAAGAGACAATGGCTACTCCTTTGAAAGATGCATGTGGTGTAATTTTTGGTTTTAATAATGATCAATTATATGGTGATTTAAAAGAGACTGATGATTCGGTATGGAATATATCACCTAGAAAAATACTGCAATATTTAGGAACTGATATTTTTAGAAAAGATATTGCAAAAATAATTCCAGATATTGGAGATAAATTTTGGATAAAGTGTATGGAAAATAGAATAAATACAATACAAAAAAAAAATCCCAAAATGAATATTGTAATATCAGATATTCGATTCGATAATGAAGTAGATATGGTACATAAATTAAATGGTATCGTAATAAAAATAGATAGACCAAGTATTAGTAATACGGATCAACATGAGTCAGAGGCAAACATTGACTTAATAAAATCATATGATTTAATTATCACAAACGATAAAGATTATACACATTTATATGATGAAGTAGATAGTATTATTAAATAAATATTTTTTTAATTGTTTGAATTGTTTGAATTGTTTTAATTGTTTGAATTGTTTGAATTGTTTGAATTGTTTGAATTGTTTGAATTGTTTTGAATCCATAACAATATATAAGATATAAGATATAGGATATAAGATATAGGATATAAGATATAGGATATAAGAAATAAGAAACAAAATCGTGTTCAAATAATTTTAAAAAAATAGTTGTCAATTCATATTATAAATGTCTTCAAATCAAAAAGCACCAAATTTAGTTAATGGTTTTCGAGGTGTTAATCATAATGCAAATAATGTAGCATATGGTAATCCAGTTGGTAATCCGGTGGGTAATCCAGTGGGTAATCCAGTGGGTAATTCAGTGGGTAATTCAGTGGGTAATCCAGTGGGTAATTCAGTGGGTAATTCAGTTGGTAATCCAGTTGGTAATTCAACTAGAAATGGTGTCTCCCACCCACACCCACATCAACTTCAACATCAAATGTTACCACAATTTAATGGACAACAAATATTATCACAAGATGTGCAGGGTATTAATAATAACCCACAACTAGATGCAGGTAATGCAGGTAATTTAGCTACAATACCCACAATAGATACAGTAATTATTTTTGGACAAGTATTTCAAAAAAAGTATGTGTATATAATAGGTGGTATTATATTATTAGTAGTCGTATATTTTCTATGGAAGTGGTATGATAAAAAAAATAATGATGATGATGAAGATGAAGATGATGACGATGAATATGATGGAACCTACGATCAACAGATGAATAATTATGGACCACATGGAGTATATGGACCACATGGATCACGAGGATTATCTCAAGGATTATCTCAAGGATTATCTCAAGGATTATCTCAAGGATTATCTCAAGGACCATCTCAAGGACCATCTCAAGGACCATCTCAAGGATTACCATGGCAAAATAATCCTAATAAATCTGGTCCACCAAGATATACTCCCCAACAATTACAACAATTACAGCAAATGGAACAAATGCAACAAACGCAACAGATGCAACAAATGCAACAGATGCAACAGATGCAACAGATGCAACAAATGCAACAAAAACAACAGATGCAACAGATGCAAAACAAAAATAGATCCAATACAGATAGAATCTCAGGCGATAGGTTATCTGGAGATAGGTTATCCGGAGATAGGTTATCTGGTGATAGTAAACAAAATCAACCATTAAACGATCAACAATTTGATGAACAATTAGATCAAGCTACACAAGACATATAGAACTTTTAATATAAAAAGTATCAATTATTGGTGTGTACATTGTACTGGTCCATCTTCTTGATTAAACTGTTTGTGTTGTTTATCATTACGATTATACGACGTAGTATACTCTGATAATGATATAGTACTAATTACAGATTCATTATCTGTATGTAGATTAAGAGAATCATATTCCATATTAGTTAGAAGTTTATAAATTCCGGCTTTTTGTTCAAAAGTTAATATTGGAGTATCAACTTCATATTTTATTAAAAGATCACCTTTGGGAGAATATTTTTCTCTAGAAGGTAGACCTTCGCCAATTACACATCGTATATCACCATCTTTAAGTTGGTCAACTTCTACAATTACTATTTGACGACCATCTAAATGTTTGATGGTTTTTTTGAATCCACATAATGCATCAACTAAACTTATTTTAATACCTATGAGTATATTAGCTATATTAACTTTATCATTAATTGAGATTCCTCTTTTGAAAACATCATGTTTCTTTTCAAATATAACAACTTCTACTGGACCTCTATTATATTTTTTATTATCCTGTAATATTTCATGACCTTCATTTTTGATAATTATGGATTCTTCATGATATACACCGGCGGGTATATTTATAGTTAGTTTATGTGTTCTTTGTACGATTTTTTTACCATTACAGTCATTACATTTTAATGCCTTGTTTTTATCTGTGTTTTTATCCGTGTTTTTATCCGTGTTTTTATCCGTGTTTTTATCCGTATCAGATGATCCAGAACCACCGCATTTAGGACATTGTGTGGTCATCTGTTGCACTATATGTGGACCTAATTTCATTAATCTGGTAACACTACCTTTACCATCACACGATTTACAATCATGAGATTGTTTATCCTTAAATCCAGTTCCATCACATGTTTTACATTGATCAAAACGATTAATTTCTTTTTCTATTTGTTTTCCAGTATAAATTTCTTCCAAAGACATTTCTACATTAATTCTTATAGGTTCAATATCTGAGTTTTGTTTTTTATTCATAAATTGTCCAAATAGATCATCGGCTCCAGATCCACTGGGGAATCCTGGAAACCCTTGGAAACCCGAGAAACCTGGAAACCCATTTGGAAAACCATTGGGGCCACCCGGACCGCCTTGTTCTAATCCTGCTTTTCCATATTTATCATACAATTCCTTTTTCTCTGGATCACTAAGCACACCATATGCTTGATTCACTTCCTTCATTTTACTTGTCCCCCATTCTTTTTTATCTTCAGGTAATCTATCTGGGTGATATTTTGCTACTAATTTACGATAAGAGGCTTTTATTTCTTTTTCGCTG
>Ga0207088_1127_pt1 | contig 14135 bp, 13 predicted proteins | sample Alteio_BWMinHeat_52_FD_153564 | JGI IMG/M metagenome (GOLD analysis project Ga0207088, IMG submission 153564) | Enriched cells from forest soil in Barre Woods Harvard Forest LTER site, Petersham, Massachusetts, United States -... | ecosystem: Environmental > Terrestrial > Soil > Temperate forest >... | reverse complement strand
AAAGAATCTTCGATGAGCTAAATAAAAGAGACGACATCACTGATAATTTAAAGGTACAAATGGAGTGGACGTACTCGGAAGGTTTGCAATCCTATCCGGAGAGAAGTTCGAGCAGACTACAAGAAGCTCTTGCCAAAAGCCCGGAGTTTTTTGCTCAGGTTATTTCACTGGCATTTCGTCGGCGTTCGGATAGAGGTAAGGAAATAAATGAAACAGCATCCCCCGAACTGCAGAGCCAAGCATCGAAAGCTATGGGGCTATTGTGGGGTTGGAGTAAGATCCCCGGAGTGCAGGAACGAGTAATCTCGAAGTCTGAGCTGGAAACATGGATAAGTCAAGCGAGAGCATTGTGTGCCGAGGCAGACAGGATTGAAGTTGCGGGGAAATGAATACATGCCGCTCACGTTCTCTTGGTAATAATCCAAGCAGCAGATCGAACGCCACAGTTGGATGGTTAACGACTATTTTTCGCAGGACTTTCTCTCTATCCTCATAGGAAGTCATCGTCTGCGCGAAAACCGGTATAAAAAGATTACGTAGACTACGTATAGGTCGATTCATTAGTTGTCCTCCCGGATCAACTTCCGCAAGCTGACTAAGACATTCAGCCGACATCGCAAGATATTGCGGAAACCATGATAGCATTTCGAGTGCCCATAATAAATGCGTGTGATAGGAATTCGAAAAAACAATTGAAGCGGACTCCACAAAAAATTGCCTTGCTTCGTCACGATTTTTTAACAAGCGGTTACATGATTGAAGAAAAGTGTCCGGGGAAGCCTCCGCAAACTGCTGCAGCATGTCATTAAAAGAGATCCAAGACAGCGTAGTTTGTTCTTCGAGCAGATGGAAGAGTATATTGTTTACTCTATCTTGAAGATCACTCTGTGTAGCGAGCAGGATAAGCGTATCAGCTATACCTTTACGTAAATCATTCGAATAGATCCGAATTTTACCACGCATCTGAGCCATGTACCTTTCATCTTTCGGGAGATCAAGCGCCGGATTCTTCTCTTTCAAAACCTCAAGCGCCGTGCTCTCAAACCGAACAAGGTCGGCATTACCTATGTATTTTGAAAGACGATTCCAGCAGTCAAGCCTTGAAATAATTTGCCATTGGTGACCAATTTTTCGTAAAGGACTTTGATCTTCATTTACCCATTTCTGCATTATCGAAATGAAATCTTCATACTTCATACCGGAGATTTTTGCGACCGCTTCTTGATCTCCCTCCTTATTTTCATCCCATTGACCGATTAGCATAGCGGGGACAAGCTCTCTGGCGTTACTGCTTAATGCCCATGCTGGTTGGTTGTTGTTATAGCCGAGCAGCCGGCGCACAATGAGTAAATCTTTGCCACCATTGGTTATCATTCGATCTACTTCATCATCCTGCAATCCAGTTTCCATTAAACCATTCTTTAGGATGTCGATATTAAGACGAGGAAGCTCAATGCGGTCATCATGAAGTGTATTTGTTTGGTTGATAGGTACCAGAACGTGATGTCCCTTATCGACTGCCATACGGAATGAAGTGGAATCTTCAAATTGCGGGATAAGGTACAGTGAGTTTTTAGTATTGCATATCGCATCGAACTCCTCGGAACTCCGAATTATTATGCATCGCGAAAACAGTTCCTCACTTTTTGCTTGCTCTGCACTCGCCATGACTGTTAAAATAAATGCGAGCGATTCTTCCTTTGCCGTGGATTGTACGGCTATTTTAGCAGGCGGAGAGTCCAGCCATTGCAATAGTTCAGCTACGTTATTATCCCGTCCTGCCGTTACGAGCTTTGAAGAAAATTTATATCTGTCGTGGCTTGTCCATTTTTTCCAATACACTTCACCCGACTCAAAATTGCCAGATTGAGCAATACGTAACATAGTTGCAAGCCACGAACATACAGCTGGACAGTCTTCAACCCAACTTTCAAGATCGATTCCATCAATAATTCTTACATCTTTCCATATTTTCTCATCGCTTTTTTCTCGTATCCAAGCATCTTTCTTTGCGCTATCAAGCACGTGGGGCGTAGCGAAAATGAAAGTTGATTCATGCTGGACGAATCCAAGCGGCTCTTTAGAACGGTTTTTATAATCGTCACTTGCTTTTGTCAATGGATTTTGTCCTGTGCCAAATTCCCAAAGTGAAGTACCATCCGGGACGAAGGGACATGAATCTGAAGTTTTCAAAGTTCCATCCCATCCTGACAGGTTCATTTGATCAGGTCCTAAAAAACGGATTAATTCAATTTTCTTGGGATCAAGGCTTGCCTTTACAAGTTTATTGATGAGTGTAGAGAAATGGGTCTGTGCACTTGCTGTGCCGGTCCATTTCTTTATATCGGTTGCGCTGATTAGATTCATATTAATCTTACTTAAAAAATAATGATATGCAAAATGATTATTACCATTTATATTGGTGAGGTCCCGTGGGGTAGGTGCCCATCATCAAACATAACAATATACGAAAAATTTATGCGGAATGCAATAGCAAGGGCAAAAACTTTTCTTCACAATAAAGACCGGGGTACAAGGCTACTCGATATGGTCTACTTCTGTCCGCTCTTTCTCGGTGTTGGCATCGCATTTGTCTTGCCGAGAACGTCATCGAAAATAAATCGCGTATCCTTCAGTTTATGATAGAAATTAAGCGTCGTCTGAAGGTTTTGATGACGCGCCAGCTTCGATACGGAGATCGGCGCGACGCCAACATCAACCAGGTATTGTATGAGACTGTGCCGGAGTGAATGCAGGTCCAGTCCCCGATGATCGATCTTCAATTTCTTGCAAGCCCGCTTTGCCCGAAGGATGACTTGCTTCGTCATCGTGTCGGCATGATAAGCCTCGCCGAATGAGTTGCAGAATATATACTCCGAATCTCTCACCCGTTCGCTCGGATGCCCTGCCTTAAGGGCAAGTTGATTTCGTAGTGCAATGCTGGCATGTTCGGTGATCGGAATATCGTCTGCCGATGCATCGGTTTTCAGCTTATGCTCGTCGGTATTGACAACGCTGATGATGCCGGCTTTCAAATTTACGGCGTCCTCTTTTAGAAAGCAACCCTCGCTCCGGCGAAATGCCGTACCGAATAGTAGTAGAAAGTAATTGGCGAATGTCTCGTCGGAATACGAGCCTTTATGCATCTCCTCATAGATACGGTTTACCTGCTCCCCTGTTAGCAGTCCCCTTGGGCGAGGCTTAAACCGCTTGCGCAACTGCTTCATATCGATCTGCTCGAAGGGATTAGAAAAGATGATCTCGTCACGCATCGCCCGTTTGAATGCGGTATTAAGATACCTATAATGAGCTATGGCTACAGATGCGGACGTTTCATATTTGAAAAGAAGGTCGCGGATTTGTTGCACGGTGATCGTGCTCATGATCGGATTGCCGCCGATGGACTTCGTGAGATTCCGGAATGCGAAATCAATACCCTTCAGGGTTATCGGAGATAGCCCTTCGGCTTCCTTCTCTTTTTTATAGGTCTTTGTAAACTCCTTCAACCGGAGCGGAGCGGATGGATCGTGATTTGCCTGATATTCCGCAAGAATTTTCAGGCGTGCAGCATGTGCCTTGCTTAATGAATCGGGAGCATCGATCGGAACGCCGGTACTTATTCGTTTATGACATTTTTTTCCGGTCGCATCTATGAGGGTGAGTTTTATTTGCCAACTGCTTCTGTCATTCGCTTCGTAAGGATTGGTTGCTTTCACTGAGTCTGACTTGGTATTAACTAATATCCATCCGTCGTTCGGTGAAACGCTGTTGCGGTTTAATCTTTGCGGCACGGTCATTCGGAGCAACTGCAAGTGCAATTCCTCTGAATGCCGTCATCATGCTCTTAACGGCAAACTATTCTGAGAGTCCCAAGTGTCGCATTATTGGTTTTTAGAAAGTCTATTAATCAACGACAGTTGAAGATTATTATTTCCATTGTAACGAATCCCCCCTCTGTTCGACTACTATTCAGAGATGGCAGCAAAAATCCTTATCAGATTTCTACCATACACCGTCCTCGATGGAGCAATGGCTTAGGACTAAGTTGTAATGAACTCAGCGTATGTAACGAGCGGAAGTCTTTCAGGGGTTCCGAGTATGCCTCTCGATACTTCAAAGGCATATTCGGAACATTCGAGTTCACATTAGGCTCAAAGACCGCGTCCCGTAAATACGACCGATTTATGCAAGGAATTTTGAGTTCACATTCATGGTTCACATGCATATCCTTAGCCCCGTCAGGACAAGACCGACCGAATTTCTCTTAATCAGTGGGTCGCGGGTTCGAGTCCCGCAGGGAGCACAAAACTTTTGCGTGAGCCTAGGAAAGAACGCCTAAGGTGGAAGTCGTCACCCTGCTTAATTTATTACCATGCTTACTGTCAGCGGCCATATCGATTTTATTTCGAGGCTGCCGGTTTTTGGCGCTGCATCATCAACTCTCCCATGAGCATCTTCGCACCATTTAGCAGTGAAAAATCCTATACCTGCACCCAAGACACAATCGGAAACCCAATGGTATCCCTGATAAGCGCGGGCAAAAAAAGTAAATGGAACAGGAACGTAGCAGAGTATTTTAAGCCATAATGGATTGGAGTTGAATGCGAGCACAGTGGAGAGCGCCATCGCTTCAGTCATGTGTCCCGAGGGGAAAGCATCATGTCCGGATGTCAGTCCTCCGAAAAAATAAAAGGAAGATTTTCCATCACCGGTATAGGGGCGTGCCCTGCCAACGACAACCTTTAATACGCCGGTTATCGCCGCTGCATACAAACACGATTGCCCTAATTCAAACGCTATTTTTCGAGCCGTTATATCCCCGGTAATTAGTGAATAGCCGCCAAAACCACCGAAAAGAATAAACGGCATATAAAGTCCACCATAAAAATCTCCTATTTGCGCAAGAGCGCCATTATATAACGGCCGAGTCAGATAACTATTACTGCCAGGAATAACGGGAGAGGCAGGAGACTCTAAAGCATAAGCAACTGCAGTTCCAGCAAGCAATGATCCGATCACGATAGCATCCGAACCACCCCAATGCAACGGTGTAGTGAAATAATGTCCGGTTTCTCTCCAAAATTGTGAAAAGTTATAGGGGAGTTGTGTAGAATCCTGTTTCTCTTGACCAAAGGCTGCCGTTGAGAATATTGAAAATAGAACTAAAATATAAAATTTATTTTTCATTTTTTTAAAGAACGAGACTGTATTGATTTACCGATTGTGTAGAAAATCCGCCAAGTAGATCAGCAGAAAAATTTTCTCCTGTGTTTTAGATGTATAGGCTGTGGAGTTATCGTTAAAAACCCGATTATCCATATATATTAAGTGCTCAAAGCCTATTCCGACATTATTGAAAAGATGGAATTCAATTCTCGGTTTTAGAACGGTGATATAATCATTTTCGGGACGCCCCACGAGTAGGGGTCGCTCGACGTTATTAAGCCAGTAATAATATCCTAATAATGTTGCACTCACAAAACCCTTGTAATTGAGCGTGACCTCTAACTTCGATTCCGCACCCATGCTGAAATAATAGTCCCTGTTTTGCGAAGTATCTGGTCCGTATTCTCTGCTATTTCCGGCAAAGGGTACTATGCCAAGATGTAAGTTCGCATAAAGATTCGTATTCGACGCTACAGCAACTTTAGACATAATGCCTCCCGAGAATGCCATTGTCGCTAACTCGAAATTATAACTATCCCAGTAATCATAATGCATAAAGGCTCCGATGAGCAACTCGGTATTTCCGATCTTCATGTTCTTGCCGTAAATAACTCCTTCGCCGGTAATATTATCGACTACTTTTCGCCCCTCTCCGATGATGACATCGGTACGCAGAAGAAAATAATCGAATGGTTTTCTATTTCTTTTTTCGAATGGATCTCCGTATTCGAAATCTGCATTAAGGGTAAACTTGGGAGCCAATGTTTTCTGCATCTGAATACCGGAAGAGAGCACAATATCCAAGGGCTCCTTCTGATAGACTTCCTCCGTTGTAACGCTGCCAACCTTACCTTGAAACAATCGTGCTAAAAATCTGCCCGGATCAATGGCGCCGGCAAGTAGTTCTCTGCCGATTCTTTCGGACCCTGTCGTACGGTCATCGAGGATATTCGAGCTTAATCTATAGAGCACTTCTCCGCCGAAAATGCCGAGAATAGTTGTATTGATAATATCTTCACGTTCCGGTCTTCCGTTGAGTTCAGGGTGGTGTATCGGATCGTATGAGCCGGCATTTTCTCCGAACATCTTCCACATTAAACTTCCTCCGAAAGCATACGGCATCGATTCGTAGAAATCAAATCCCGATGCACGCGCCGAATTGAAATACCCGGCTCCGGTAAGCGGGTGAAGAAAAAAATTATTGCCGAATCTATCCTCATCCCATTTCCATCGGTCCGTCCAGAAGAAAGGGTTCGCTGTATTTTTCCAGGAATTAAATCCGACTTTTGACCAATCTAAATTGAGGACGTAATGATCGAAGAGATTCAGAAGCACATTTTGCAAAATAACTCTGAGTGCCGGCTGCCACCATGGATATTTATGATTATATACCGGGTTATCATTGAGCAGCCCATGATATTGGTTTGATTCATGCGCAGAACTGTCTTTGACAAGTATCTTCTTTGAATTTGTATCAACCGGTACATTTAAAACCTTGACGCTCGTATCCTGGACAACAACCTTCACTTTTTCAGCGCCTGGATTCGGAGTACCTACCTGTGCCTTAGTAAATGTTGAAAACGATATGAGAAACAACACAATAGAGAATTTTTTCATTATTACAAACTTACGGAATACGGTCTCGAGAATTGTTACATAGTTCTGTCAATATGTTACATCATTCACACATTATCTCAAACAGCAGTTTTTTTTTAAAATGCTTCCTTGACGTAGAAATATACAGCTGAGCAATCGTTTCCAAAGCCGACATCGAAGCAAACGACGATATGCTCGGTTTTTGAAAAAAGAAAACGAATACCTCCGCCGGCAGACCATTTAATACCTGGGAAACTGAATTCTCTGAGAGTACCAGCAACTTCTCCGATATCGGCAAAGCCGACAAGCCCGAACCTCCAGAATACCGGTAGTCGGTACTCCCCTTGCAATACTGCCATATCGTTATCACGGAAACGACCCTGGAAATACCCGCGCATATTGTTCTCGCCGCCTAATTGCGCCATCGTATAAAACGGTTCGCCCCCGTTTGTCAGTGTAAGTAATCCCTGCAGGGCAATGACATGTCCGGTGAAAGCGGGAATAAATTCTCTGGTGTCGAGCGTAAGTTTTATAAAATTATATGTGCTGCCGAACGCTTTTGAATAGAACATCGTCCGAAAATCTATATATTGTCCATCCAGGGTAGAAAACACATTATCCCGAGTATCATAGACAGTAATGATCCCCACGCCTACCGATGTTCCTCCTTTTTTTCCGGGTATATTTCCTGTATCTAAAATTTCTCCGGGTGTAGAGGAAACAATCTCGTCTTTTCGAAACAGTGTTGCAATGCCAATATTCAATCCTTCATCGGTTTGTCTTCGTGTTATATTTTTGGTTATGAGCAGATCGCCGCCCCACCAAAATGGCGTATAGGTATCTATCGGATCTTTAGGGTTGTGATCGCCGATACCAAAAAATTTGAAGGGATAACGTTTGTAATCAAATCCTCCGTAAATATAGTATTGATCGTGCAGAAAATTAAGCGAGTAATCCATTCCCGTCGAAAGTTGATGTTTCTGTGTATAGTTTCCACCGAATGAAATACTGGAGGTTCTATTTACTTTCCCTTCTGAGCTATCGTTGCTGAAATGAAAATAATACAGACCGGCTGCTCCGAAAGCAAATCCTGTTTCGGGCGCATATTGTACAAAGGGAGCACCGACAATGCCATGATCGGATTTTTTCGTACTGTCGCCGCCGCTTGTATCCGATTTCGCTATAGGATCAACAGGGCTTATGTCAGTTTGAGCGAGCAGTGTTTCACTTTTAGTAAAAAGGAAAAAAAGTATGGCGATATATTTTCCTATTCTTAACATTCCGGTAGTCAAATTTTTTAAGTAATTTACTTTCTCGATTTCACTTACCTCTACGTTAATAATAATGTCGTTTTTTTAAGAATTCCAATGAAAAAGCTTCGCCTTTCGGCAAAGCCTTCTCAATCCTTAGTACATTATTAGTTCTTCAGGACGACCACTTATATGCTGCAACCCGCGAGTTTACTTTCTTTCCTGAGCATCTCGTTTATCGTCATCGGTCGTGACGCGAGTCTTTGTTTTATTGTATTCTCCCGCTACTGCGGATTTCGTCTTCTTCCAGGCATGTTTAATTTTATGCTTGGCTTTATGATATGTTCTTTTTACTCCGGTATGGTGCTCTTCGGTCTTTTCGTCCCCCTGGCTAAAGCCGATTGAGGAGATAGAAGAAAGCAATAGAACTATTCCGAGTATATACGATAGTTTTTTAAACATGGTAGTAATTTTTTTGAAAATGATATTTTTTAGTCAATAAAGTCAAATACTACCGCCCGAGGGATATTAAAATCATCTCGGGCGGATAGTATCTTATTGACATCCTTCGGTTACTTTAACTGCAATTCTTCTATTCTGAACACGTTCAGATTCCAGTTGCTCAGGGCTCGAATTAGTGGACTCATAGACTGCATCATCAGTAGTGCCTAAGCCTACAGTAGCGGTAATCTTATTTGAGTTTACATCCTGTCCGATCAGCCAATTCCTAATCTTGCGGGCGCGCATCTCCGATAACTCCTGATTGCGTGCAACCGTACCTTCGTGACTTGCATGTCCCTGAATTTCGACTTTCAACTCCGGGCATTGATTGACAAGAATTTTAATGTTGCGCAGGCTCTGCATATTGCCAGGAACGTTCGTATTGAATTCATCGGTATTGACGATAAAGAGAGTGCCGGGAAAATTATAGATCGTATTTTTCCGGACTTTCTCGCGATAAACCGTATCGGTCTCATGCACCATAACAGTATCATACCTAATGATATTGGTTGTATAATTATTCGTCACGTTCGTGACATTGGTCGCAACTTCACGTTCCGGAGCTTTTGCTACCGCCGGCGCAAAAATGTAATAACTAAAACCGAGTCCCATCGTTAGGAAGGCATCCTGGCGATAGGTGACAGGATTGGAATAATCGTCGATCCAATCGGTGCCTGTCAAATGCAATAAGACTTTTCCGTTGAACGTTATTTTCTCGTTCACGTACATTTCAAAGCCTACTCCCAACGCTCCCCCCAAGACGTTTTTATGATATGCGGCATTGGCATTGTTGCCAAGCGATGCGTCGTTCACATTTTTCGGCTCGAAGTTGAGCAGCTCTATTCCTGCGATAAAATATGGGACGAATGTCTGATCGGGGAATACATTATATGATGCCATGAGATCCCATCCGCCTACACGTGTATGGTTTAGCGAACCGACGGGACCGGCATAGGGTCCACCTGCTAAGCCATTTTCATACGTCTGCTCAGCAAGCGTCGTTTTATATCTCAGTTGACCGCCGTTATAGGCTAAGTGCAGGGAAAGTTCATCGAGGATATTCCAACGGATAAATGCGTCGCCATGGAAAGCGAATTGATTATCGGTGTAATCGCCGTAGTATTTGTTGCCGCCGGCGTCAAAACCGAAGGCGATACGACCGGCAACGCTTTGCGCTTTCGTTATATCCGTAACTAAGAGAAGTGTTATTGCAATCACGATCGCAGCGGCAATAGCTTTTGCAAAAGGATTCATTGTTTTTGCACCGGCAACTTCGCTTGGGCGAATCTGCTTATGCGCTGTGTTTTGGTTTTTCATTGTTATGTTTTTATGAAGTAAAAAAGTATTTCCATCTCGCTATAGCGAGGTAAAATTTCTGTCGCACTGACAGTAAAAAAATAGAAAGAGTAGTGGAAAAGGAAAGGAACTTTGGGTGTGTTAAACCCAGGTTCGCTTCGGTTTGAACTCTAGAGAAGTACTATGGGAAGGAACAATCACCTTATGCCTTCGAAGGCTTTTTTTGGTGTATTCCGACAGGCGTCTGCTTCTTCTTTTCGGTCCGCCTTATTGTTGTACAAACTTACGGAATCTTGAGTGGAAAAGCATTACACAACTTTGGGTATTTATTACATGATTCACACATTCACTATCGCCCAATCCCTGAGAGTGCCTGTTTTTTAAGCATTTCGATTTTATCCGTAATAGTATCATAAAGTTGTTCGATAGGTTCTGCGATCGCTTCGGTTACATCGAAGGCTATATCTTCACCTTTCCGACGAATGATTCTCCTGTTAACGGTCCCGCTATGAGGAGAAAAAAGCATTCCGAGTATGGCGCCTGCTGCTGCTCCGGCGATTATCCCTAATACAAGATTATCCGAGTTTTTCATAGTTTATAGTACCCTTCTGCCGCTAATCAATCTCATCAGAATCGCTATGATTGCAATGACAAGAAGAATGTGAATTAACCCACCCGATCCAAATCCGACAAATCCGATCAACCAGGCGATAATCAGGATTACGGCGATAAGATATAAAAGACTTCCCATTTTTTTGTGTATTATTATGAAGGCTTCAGCAGTTATCGCATTCCCGTCCGCCCCGGATAAATCCGGGACGGACAGTGAAAACGGTTAACTCCCCAGATAACCGCTCTCCGAATCTGCGATAAACTTTCTGATACAAAAATACGGACACGGAATGGTAAAAGTGTTACAGAACTTTGAAAATTTGTTGCATTATTCACACATTCCACAGCCAGCAGCCGGCAGTTAATAATTTCCGTATGCAGAAAAACCGCACTCGTGACTATAAACTGCCGACTGTTAACTATCATGACTGAATTATCGGGCTGTTACGTCCTTGTTTTCTTTCACGATATCGGTCTTCGCGGTCTCGTTCTTCTGATCACCGCCAACATTTTTCGGCGATGAATTGGGTTGTGAAGAAGAGCTTTTCTGATCTTTGCTCGGCGAAGATGAGTTCGAATTCGAATTAGTCGAGTTTGAATTCGAATTTGAATTCGGAGTCGTTGTTGCGCTACCAATCGGTGTTGATTCTGAATTGTTCATGGTTATTTTTTTTAAGAACGCACAAAATTATGCATTCGGAAAATTTTTATACTACTCGCTCATTAATCCGCCGAAATACATATCCTTTGTTTTCTCGGCAATCATTTTATTCTGATTTCTTGGAATAAGGTTACGCGTATCGTCGGTGACGATCGGGACAAGACTTTCCAGGCTCCTAATCGTACTTTTTAGTATCGAAATCTCATCTATTTCGGGTATGACTGTTGGTTTATTCATGTCGATATTTTTTTCGTTGGTCATTTTTTCAATGCTTTGATCGATGATTTAAGAAAGTTGTCGATCGCCGGTTCATTCGATGGATCACGAGGGTCCAAAACCGACGATGACTTAAAGGCTAGCATCGGGCTAAAGAGCATAGCAATTGTTACATTCGATCCCCCGGAAAGTGTGATCAACCCAGGAAATATTGCTTCGACATTTGCCGTTACAGCGCTCTTGTAGACAAAATCCACTGGAATAGAGCTCTTCGCCGACCATACCCTGCCTTCGATAATAATCGTCGAGCGCTCATTCGTTACAAAATCTGTGAAAATCGGATCGTTGAGATACGTTTGATCTATCGACGATGGAAATTTATGAATTTCGAATTTGATCTTCTCGTATGTTCCTTCAGGAAGCGTAATATTCGCGAAGACTCTCGAAAATCCCGGAGTGAATTCCAGAACGAAAGGTCCCGTCTTGATCTCGCCATCATGCGTGGTATCATTCCCTTCGACATGCAGCTTCACGGCACTGAGAAGGTAACGCACGCGCGTGATCTCGATCGAATCGGCGACGATTCCCGATCCAGGCGAATTGCGATCCTTACTGAATGCCGAAGTCGCTTTTGTTCCATCGGTCTCAGCAGTCATCGTAACCGATGAAGTGCTTGATGGAGTTGAGGTAGATGAAGAACATCCGCTTATTGCAAAGAAACCAATGGCTGAAAGTAAAGCTGAAAGTATAGTTGTTTTTTTCATGTTTTTCTTAAGTGTACCTCAAACCTATGACCAATCAACTCGGAGTAGAGATACACTATGAAATATATCTCTACCCGAGTCATTACGGAGGTTTGTGTTGTCTTAATTATTTATTTACTTAATAATGTTGATTTTGCCCGTAAGTGTAGTTGCATCCGCCTGAAGGATGTAATTATACAAGCCCGTCGAAAGATTCGAAGCATCGAAGGGAATCTTGTAGCTTCCCGCTTCGAAATGTCCTCTCGCTACTATAGCAATTTCTCTTCCGAGCCCATCGGTAACTCTGAGCGTAATATTGCTTGCAACCGGGAGTACAACATTGATCATCGTCTGGCTGCGCGTCGGATTCGGATAATTCGAAACCGAATATCCATTCGCGGATGCTGAAGTTGATACTGAGGCATCCGTTGTGATCGTGAAAAGTACGCTCGTGCCTGTTGCACCATTTGCATCTGTGATACGAACAAGCCCTTGAGTTGTGGCTACATCCGGCACATTCCAGCTATACGTGAAGCCCTCAGTGGAACTTGTACCGATCATCGTCCACGTCAGACCTCCATTGAGTGATAACTGAAATGTCTTTTGTGAAGCAAGTCCGGTACCACTCCAGACGATAGAGAAGTTCTGGGTACCTCCATCAATCGCTTCTCCCGAAGGATGAATGACGACAATACCGCCGGTATTTCCTTTGCTCGATTTGATCGTAAAAATTCCACTTTTACCGGAATTACCGTTCAGATCGGTGATGCGGATAACTGCCTGAGTTGATGCGGTATCCGGAACATTCCAGTTATAGTTGAAGGCATCCGTAAAAAATACACCGATTTGCTGCCATGTTATACCACCGTCAAGTGATAGATCAAACATCTTTTCCGTATTGAGCCCAGTCCCAGTCCAGGTGATCTGATAGTTTTGGGTACCACCGATGATGATCTCTGCTGTCCTGGGTGTAATAACGATGATACCGCCCGGCGATTTGCTCGATACGATGGTAAAGATTCCGCTTGTACCGCTCAGATTGTTCTGATCGGTAATACGAATAGCAGCATGCGTCGAAGATGTATCCGGAACATTCCAGTTAAAGGTAAAAACATCGGAAGTTATTGTGCCGATCGTTTTCCACGTAAAACCTCCGTCAAGAGTCAGATCGATCGTTTTCATGGAGCCAATTCCCGTTCCGGTCCAGGTGATCTGGTAGTTTTGAGTACCCCCAATGATTATCTCGCTGGGCGCAGGTCGGACTATGATAATTGCCGGCGATTTACTCGACACGATCGTAAAGATTCCACTCGTTCCTCTCAGATTGTTCTGATCGGTAATACGAATAGCAGCATGTGTTGAAGAAGTATCCGGAACATTCCAGTTAAAGGTAAAAACATCGGAAGTTATCGTACCGATAGTTTTCCACGTCAGACCTCCATCAAGAGTTAACTCGATCGTTTTCATGGAGCCAATTCCTGCTCCGGTCCAGGTGATCTGATAGTTCTGCGTTGCACCAAGAATTATCTCACCAAGCGCAGGCCGAACGATGATTATCGACGGCGATTTGCTTGAGGAAATGGTAAAGAGACCGCTCGTACCTTTCAAACCATTTCCATCCGTAATGCGGACTAAAGCTTTATTTGAAGTTGTATCCGGGACATTCCAGCTATGGGTGAAGACGTCGGCAGTGATCGTATCGATCGTTTTCCATGTCACACCGTTATCGAGTGAATACGCGAAGATCTTCTTTGAAGTAATACCCGTTCCGCTCCAGGTGATCTGGTAGTTTTGCATCCCGCCTTTGATCGTATCTCCGAGTGCAGGTTTGATAATGGTAATGCCGGGCAATTTGCTTGATGATATCGTAAATGCTCCACTTAAGCCTACAAGATTATTTCCGTCGGTGATGCGTATAATTGCTTTTGAAGCTACCGTATCCGGGACATTCCAGTTATGGGTAAAGAGATCGGAAATGATCGTGTCGATCGTTTTCCATGTCAACCCGTTATCGAGTGAATATGCGAATATCTTCTTCGAGGCAATGCCGGTACCCGTCCAGGTGATCTGATAGTTTTGCGTTCCGCCTTTGAT